>Ga0265327_10004755_pt1 | contig 11834 bp, 26 predicted proteins | sample 41621metaG_FD_202089 | JGI IMG/M metagenome (GOLD analysis project Ga0265327, IMG submission 202089) | Rhizosphere microbial communities from Carex aquatilis grown in University of Washington, Seatle, WA, United States - 4-16-21 metaG | ecosystem: Host-associated > Plants > Roots > Rhizosphere...
CCATAGAAAGTATTATCGTGGACGTGGTGGAAAACCGGTTTTTTGCATGGATCTCGGTCGGTGGTTGAGAAGGTCTACAGCGGGAATGGCCTGCATTTTTCACCGGATTTGGGTGAAAGATCGAGTGGATTTTGGAGGATTTCACGGTGGTTCTCCCGATAGAAGACAGTGAGAGTGAATTTCATTGGAGATCGGTGAATACCTGTGAATACCTGTGAACAGTGGATTCCGGTATTACCGGTTACCGAAACTCTCTACTATAGCGAAAACCTGTGAATACCGGAATCCGAAACTCTCCACAGTGAAAACCAAGAAAACCACATAGCATAGAATTCCACTTATGCATAGAAACCCTTTTCTCCACAGGGTTTCACTGAATCCCTATTATCTCGAGAAAACCATATAGCTTAGAATACCGAAAAGGTAAACCGAAACCCTGATAACCACAATGGAGAAAGGGTTTCTTCTCACGACCGAAAAGGTTTTCACTCTCACGGCATCATAGTTTCATTGCGAGGTCGACCTCGGGCAGCTTAGGATCCACTGTGGCACCGAAATGCGAGATAGGCCTCGCATTGCCGTTTACTGTTACAAATTGTTACAAATTGTTACATAATGTAAAGATCACCATACCGGTTGTGCAGTTGCAATTTATGTATATAATAAACACATCGCAACACATACCACATTGTAAAAAATGTCTACTCTTCCTCAGCATATCGTTGAAAGATGCAAGTTTATTGTCACGGAGCCTACTCCGGAGGTACAAATCATTGCAAAGTGCAGAGAAGTGGTTGCCAAAGCCAAGGTGCTCTATCCGCATCTTGCTACTGCATTGGATAAGGTGCAAGTCCGATTCGATCTCAAAGGTCGGGCAGCAGGGCAAGCTCGCGGCAATGGTTGGGGCACCAAGAGCAATTTCTGGGTTCGCTTCAATCGCGATATGCTTAAACGAGAAGCATTTGATACCATTCTGAATGACACTGTTCCGCATGAATATGCACACATTGTCTGCTTCATGGATCGCACTCTCGGGAATAACCATGACAGCGGTTGGGCTCGGGTGTGCAAGAACCTCGGTGGAACTGGTGACCGTTGCCACGACGAAGATGTTGTGCATGGCAAAGGCTATACATACGAATTCACTACCGATCGTGGGCACTCTGTCAGAATCGGCGACAAGCATTTCAGGGAACTGCAGACTTGTGGTAAGCTGGAATGGTATGGTCGCAAAGGTAAGATTACCAAAGACATGCAATACAACATTGTCGGTTATCAAGGTCGCACACTGGATAAGCCAATCATTCGCAATGCCAAACCCGCTGCATCCACTCCTGTGTTTGCTACGGTTGCACAACCTGTTCCAATTAACGATACCGATGATATGAAATACGACGACGCATTCATGCCTGTGCCGGAGTTCGATGGTGAAACTGTGCCTACTCCAACAGTTGACACTCATAAGTTTACAGTGACTCCCATTGTGCCGCGCACTGTTGCACCGACTGTCGTTGCGGTTGCTCCTATTGTAACACCGAAGCCCGCTGTTGTCAAGATCGATACATTGCCAGTTCACGGCGAAAGCAAGGCGGCAACTTCGCGACGCATCATGGCAACTCTTCATGCACAAGGCAAGAGCTACGAAGAGATCATCGCAGCAATGATTGCCGCTAACGGTTATAATCGGCAGTTGGCACGTGCTACCTACAAAGCAAATCACGAGCGGGCTGGCGTTCCAATGCCCGCATAAAAGAAAGGATGGGGCGACTAAAGCCCCAATGGTATACACTATGCAGAAGATTGATGCATTGAACGAGTTCTGCAAGCAGTTTGACAAGGCAAAGTCTCGCGAGATCAAGTGCGACATTATCCATCAAGCATGCACTGTTTGCAGAGAAGAACTCATGGCTGCTGTGAGGCATGATAAGGATAATGGTTGGCCCAGGCCGCTTGTGCGTGCCTTTGCTCGTATGCTACAATCTATTTAAAGGCATATATGACACAAACTGTAAAGCGCATACTCTTCGTGATACTTGGGCTGGTACTGGTTTTCTTGATTGGTTGGGGATCTTCGCTGGCCCAATCATTCTACTGTCAGCACTGTTGGTATTTATTGGTGTCTCAGCAATAGTGGCAATCTCGATGCTATTGTGGAGTATGTCTGAGACAATCTATCCAAAAAAGGAATAATCATGAGCTATCAAAAATTCACACAGCAACTCTCGAGCGTAACAGACTGGGCTAAGGGCCTTGTGCGAGGTCTTACCAACAAGCAAAAGCGCATCGGTGTATACGTTGCTTTTATTCTGACCTGGCTGCTGGCCATAATCTTCCTCAATCCAATTCTGCAGATTGCCTTGTTCTTTGCAGGCACGTGGTGGGTTGGCAGCCTGGTAGGTAAATGGATACGAGAGAAGTTTCCGGACTAAGCAAAATAATTGCTTGCATTACGGATCCTCTGTGCTATAATAAACACATAGCAACACACAAACAAGGGCATTGCCATGCAAGTTACTGCAAATCGAATCCGCAAGAAGCAGGTCACAAAGTATAAGCTGTGGGACGGTGAAGTAGAAGCCACTGTGTTCAGGCACTGCGGCGCACATGGCTTCTGGAGTGCAGCAATTGTTGTCGAATATATCGACGGGCCCACGGGGTGCCTGACGAAGAATTTCTACAAAACATCCATTTCTTTTCGCAACAAGGGTTATGAGGATCTTACATTCGGGCAAATCGACAAGCTGAGACAGCAAGAGGTCGACACTTGGATTGCCGAACAACTCACTAAGCTGAGCACCGGTACAGGCCTTGCAGAAGGAGATGTGGGCAACGTCGAAGGATTGTTGGCCTAAAAGTTGTGCATTTACATAGCACAGACCGGGTCCTCTGTGCTATAATAAGCGCATAGCAACACAAACCGGAGTCTAAAATGGCCAAAGCTAGCATTGCAACAACAATCATTCGCACATCAGCCTCGCCCGATTGCTGCTTCTTCAATGATAAGCGTAAGGATGGCTGGCGTCGATATAAGGTGCTGGACGAGGTGATGACTCACCACATCGCATTGTCCATTCAAGACGAGTTGCGCAAGGCCGGCTATTGTGTCGAAATTGAAAGATATATTGGATCTGCATACACCTTGCGCATCGACGGCTGGGTGTTCTGGGTGAAGCCTGCTGGTGAATTGACAGTAGACGAAGCAAGTGTGCTCGCCGAAGTACAGTCTCGCAGGATGGCAGCCGACACTGAACGTAAGGCAAGACAGCAAGCAGAAGCTGACGAAAAAGATCGTCAACGCCGAATGATTCCCTATGACATTGCTGGCTACAAGTACAGTATGTTTGATGTTGTCGCATTCATCCACAAGGGCTGTGTTGAATTGGGGCAAGTGGCTGAACTCAAGGACGGAAAAGTTTTCATTGATGTGGATCAGCCGAACTTCAAGGAAAAACGAATGGAACTCAAGAATCCTGAGAAGATGCGGATCCAACGTTAAGCATCACGTTAAGCAGGTGTAAATTTTCGCCGAAATATGGAGGAAATTTACACCTATCGCCTATTGTACATGCCAATGCAGTGTGTTATAATAACTGCAAGATAAACGGAGTTATTTATGCTGGATCAGGTAAAGGTCATTGCACAAGATGTTCGTAACTGGGTAGAAGCTCAGGCACAGCAGAAGAAGTTCAACCCCGAGTACCTACATGGTTGGTGTGCCATTGCAAGTGCAGAGCTTTATAAGAAGCTTGTTTCAGAAGGTCACAGTGCAGAACTTCATATGCACGAGAACCAAGACTGGTGCCATGTGTTTCTGGTTACCGACGAGCATGTCGTGGATGTTACTGCAACACAGTTTCTGGAACTTCGTGATACTCCCATCTACATCGCACATATGAAGGAAGCAATGCAGTATTCCTTCTACGACACCACTCGTGTCTTCAACAGTGCTGCGGCATTGCGCAAGTATCAGAAGCAAGCGAAATGGCCTGTGGAGCAAACAGCCTTCGCATAAATATTTTACCTTAAGGAGGTAAACATGAAAAAGATTTTCTTCGCATTGCTCATTGCTGCCTCAGCAACAACTGCAATGGCCCACGGCGGCTTTACGCGAGGCTTTGTTACTGGCGCGATCGTCGGGCACATCCTCACCACACCTCGCTACTATGCACCACCTGTCTACGTAGCACCGGCTCCGGTGTACTATGCACCACCTGTGTACTATGCTCCACAACCACAATGCTTCGTGGAACCAGCATATGATGCATACGGGCGCTATCTCGGGACACACACGGTCTGTCGTTGACAAATGCTACATAGTAGCATATAATGGCTTATATGATTACACTGCACCAACAAGTTAGCCTCGAACAAGGAAAGATCCGTGACATCAAAGTTTCTCTTACAGAGGAACATGTTGCGGTTACCCTTAGCACGGTGTTTGAAAACAGCGAGGCTTGCATCGAGCCAAGTACCCGGACTATGCCGTGGAAAGACATCGAAGATATTGAGTCTGTGGCAAATATCTTCGACCTTGAGCCTGTACGTGTGTTTAAAGTGCTTGCAGGCATGCTTGCAACAGCGTACAAACATGCAGTTGCCATTAAGCAGATCATTGCAGAATCTAAGGAGTAACGCATGGAATTCTTTACTGTATACTTGATCACTGTGGCTATTGCACTTGTGGTCTTTCTGGGTCGTGCATTGTATGACTTCAATTGGAAGCCTACTGAAGTGCCAACGCAGGAATATCTTACAAGCGTAGGCATTGCCCTTATCCCTGTGTTTAACATCATCGGAGTATTCATTGCCATGGTGTGCATCATCGAGTCTGTACTGTCTCGAATGACCGCGGGAGGCGAATGAAGTATCTGGTCTATGTATTCCTCGCATTAGCCCTTTACGGACTTGTGAAGATGCTGCTAGGTGCTGCATTCCTTGCATTGTTCTTTGCTTTGCTTATCAGATGGGCAAGCAAACACCATCTGTGCGACAAGAATAGGACCTAAGGTTCAATTTCCCCGCGCAATTTTCCATTTCAAATTTCCAAATCAGATTTGGATTTTCAAATAGGATTTTCAAATAGAAATCCTGCCTATATGCGCGTTCGCGTATGCGTATATATGTACGTATACGCTCGTGTATGATTTCGCACTTTAAATATACCTACCTCGTAAGTCCTGCCTATACAATAGCCGACGTCACATTCTGGGCAGACGACCTATCGCTTGATTATCGGATAACCTATGAAGAGGTTATCCGATATCATGACGACGAACCAATGCTCGAGTGTTACTTTCAGACCAACGACGAAGATGCTGCCATTCTCTTTAAGCTAACATGGATAATATAACGATAAAGATACCAATCCTGAGCGACCAGAACTGGAAGTTACTTCAGCATATTATTTCTGATATGCTGAGAGATCTCACCGACCATAATGATACCCGGTACAGAAAATTAACGTGGGGTCAAGTAGTAGAGTTTCTTGCCGAACAAGGATTCAAAGTCTCGATTGATTCATCGGCATGTGAGCTCACGACAACCGAACAGGATTTGGTTGCTATGAGATTGAAATGGGGTTAGTGAGCCGGGGAGGGTTTCAGAGTGAGAGTGCTAGATTAGATTTTCGATCTTAGTCTCGCACCTCGGCTAGAATGCCGCAGCTGAGTTTCAATCTCGGAATCGGATTGCCTCACGGCATCTTGAATTGAGAGGTGCTACCGGGCTCCTGTCTCGCGACGGGCAGTTAGCGACAGTGATTGGTCGTGGTGAGGTAGCTTACATTCTCGCGGAAGCCTGCGGGGTGAAGTTGCAGGGTACGAGAATTGCTACAGTTTGCAGAACGCATTGCTTTTGTCTCCATGCTGTACTTGTGTGTTACTTTTAGTATTTGTGTACGTGTAATGTCATTATAAGCATAAAGATAGGGCACAAAGTGAGATTTGTTTTTTTATTTTGCGTAATTTTATACGCTTTTTGCGAGGTAAAGTGACCAAAAAAAAGGGCTGCAATTCATGCAGCCCTTTTGTGTTGTGTAAACTGTTACGCTTACAGCCAGTATGCCTTGCCGGTCATCTTGCCTTTGTAGCGCATGCTTTGCACGATTGCTTGCACTTCAGCAAAGTCTTGCGTTTCGCAAATCACGCTGCTGTCCTTTTTCTTGCGAACAACGTAAATGCCGCTGTCTGCTCCGTCTACATCGGGCGGTGTCGGTGCTTGCACTGCTGGGGCAACATACGGCAGCAAGCTGCTTTCGTTTTGCATGCGCCCGTTCCAGCCCAACAGCATGACTGCTGCTGCAACCTCGGCCACCACCTTCTTCTTGCGGCCACCGTTGTTCTTTTCAGGGGGGCGGCCCAAGCCTTCGCACAACAACGGATTCTCTTCGCGAAATTTTTTCATGACGCTGTTGTATGTGCTAGCCGACGACTGATGTCGGGGAGTGAGTCCGAATTCCTCGTCCAGCATGTCAAGAAACGCCTTGCGGAATTCGGTGTTGTTCTCGAACTCCCCGGCAAGACGCCGCTGGTTCCACACAGGGAAAGCTGTGCGGGCGAACTGACGAATACCTTTGTCCATAGTGAGCTCCTTTAAGCTACAGGTTGATGGAAACTTATTATAACACAAGAAAGCACTGTTGCAAGCATTTTTTGCTTTTATTTGGTGCTTTGTTTGTGTCCATGTGTTTATTGTAGCACCAATTTGGGGGCTTGCAAGTAATTTCTTCACTGTTACATCTTGTTACAACCTGTTACAATCGTGCGGCGGCCGGCAGCTACCTATGGTGTTTAGTGCGAGGGAGCGGCCTCGCACTATGGTTCTTAGGTCAAGACATCTGCATGCGAGACTACATAGCGGCCTCGCAGCGATTCGATTTCGATGCTTGCCCAATTTGCGAGATGTGTAAATAGGGCATGTTACAATTTTTACAATTTTATTTTAGGCATTTCTTAGCGTTTGCGCTTATAATAGTTTTAGCAACAATGGTAGTATGCACAGCGGGTGTGCTTGTGTGTCTTCCAGCTAAACTGCTTGCATCCCTATTAGGAGCCCTGCTATGACGCTTTCCGCATCTCATGAATACGCCCGTCACCTGTCCCGTGCATGGAAAGAGGGCTTTAAGCCCCTCACTCGCCAGCAGTTTGACAAACTTGTTGCAAGCTTCAAATAACTTCTTGCTGCACTTGTTTTCTGTGCTATAATAATAAACACAGTTCAACAAAGGAGCGCAGTATGCAAACCGTTAATCTTTTCATCCGCAAAACCCACAAGTATGTTAACGGCTGGGCCAGCTTGGATGATAGCGACTATCTCGCTACTGTTAAGATGACACCGCCCAAGCTGGTGGAAGGCGGAGTTGAGCCTTGGGAGCGTGAAAAGTATGTGCAGCACTTGCGCATCCCTGCTGGCGCAGACCACAAGCTGTTTGCGGAAGCTGTACGCGACACTCTTAGTGGCTCCCGTTGCCGCCATGAATATGACTGCTGCGGTTGCGCATCTCGCAGCGTGTTTACCCGCATGCTGAACAAGCGTGACATGCTTGTTGAGAAGACAGTTACTTATAACTTGTAAAGTTGCAGCACAGCTGGAAAGCTGTGCTATAATAAACGCATGTTCAACACAACAAGGGCATGTATGTACGCAATCAAGCAGCACTTTTCCAGCAAAGACTGGTTCCACACGTCCAGTAAGGCAGAAGCAGAGTTTTGGGCCGCGCTGGACTTGTTCTACACTGTTGTTAACCTGCACACGATGCAACACGTAATCGTCTAAGGAGCTAGCATGCGCAACAAATGGGTGATTTGTGATTGCTGTGAAGGTCACGGCCGGGTTGAGAACCCCGCGTTCGGCAACGGCTTTACCTCCAGCGAGTGGGAAGAGATGGATTGCGATGAGCAAGAGGACTACCTCGGTGGAAAATACGATGTGGTCTGCAGTGAGTGCAAGGGCAGCGGCAAGTTGAGCATCCCGGATATCAGCACTGCTACCTTTGCTGAAAAGCGCGAGCTTGTTATCGAGCGCAAGCAAGCCCGCAAAGAAGCAGGCTGGCGCGCCGAAGCCGCTGCGGAACGTGCGGCAGAAATGCGCATGGGTGCCTGAAATAATGGTAGCACAGCTGGAAAGCTGTGCTATAATAAACGCATGTTCAACAAGGAGTGCAAAATGCAACTCAACAAAGAGTTCGTTACTAAGGTGAAGCCAGCAATTGTCGATGTCTGGCAGTACATTGGCTCCGATGCCATGGAGATCTGCGAGAGCAACAAAGACGCACTGGAAATGTGCATCGACGCAAATCGGCTGACAACGTGTGTTAACCGCAAAGACATCGACGACTTGATCCGAGAAACAATCAAGGAACACGGGTACACCAAGGTGTTCTCGCTCCTTGCAAAGAACATTTCGCTGATGTAATTAACTGAATTTATACATAGCACATTCCAAAGAGTGTGCTATAATGCTTGCATGTCAACAAGGAGCGCAACATGCCCAGTCCCAAGCCCAGCCAATTCGCCCAGCACGCCGACTACCTTCGCGCTTCGCAGGAGTGGCATAACAAACTGCATACTCTCGCAACACAGGTAGAGGCTCTGGTAGCAGAAGACTACGGTATTGATGATGCTGGCGACCTCTGCTATAACCTCATCGACTCTGGCATCATCAGCGAGGATGCAACTGCCAAGGAAGCTGCCGAAGTCACCGCCCAGTACTGCTTCAGCCCTGAGTTCTGAAAGTGAGATTGAATCCTGTGTCTAAAACGCACAGGAAATTCTCGCAACCAGATTTGGATTTGCGCGTGTAAATTGTGCATAGATTGCGCACTTGCGAATATAGTGTGTTATACTACATGCATTGCAACAAGGAGTAAGTTGTGCATACCTTGCATGATAGTAGTAATGAACAAGTTCAATTGACTTGTAGTTCGGCCGAACTTGTTGATCCGGCTGTGCAAAATGAATTATTGGAACAGAGTGTCTGGGACGAGATCCTCTCAAAACTGAATCAAAACTACAGTGGATGGAATGATGCCGACTGTTGCAATATGTACAAATACATTGCAGCCAGGTGCTGGAGCCGGTGGTTAAAACCCGGCATAACAGGGTGGAACAATCCTAGGGCATTATTGCGTGATGCACAAAAAGAATGTGTACCGGTTAAGCGATATCGTCAATTGCTCGAAACTGATTTTTATGCGGCGGGCGTGTGGCGAAATATTTATACTGCTTATTTTCGAATAGAAAAAATTGTAGAAGAAGAAATTAAATGGCGCCGTAGCTATCAGCAGCTCCTGACTCCGCTGCAACCCATCTGCGAGTGTTGCGAAGAAAATGAATAACACAATTCAGCAGTGCTGTCAAGCACTGTTACATCTTGTTACACTGTAATTATTAATTACATTAATAATGCATAATTACAGGCCTCGTGACTTAGGGCTTGATTCTAACACATCTGGTGCGAGGCCGTAACCTCCTCGCACTTTGATCTGTGGTTCATCTGCATCAGTACGTGAGGTCGCAATAAACTTTGAAATTTGTTTGACACTACTGTGATTTGTGCTACAATGAACACATAGCAAAAAAGGAACAGCAATGAAAACTCGTGCAGAAGCAATTGCAGCGTTGAAGAAGTGGTGCGAAGACAACTACAGCAACGGAGCCGACACTATGGTTGAGTGCTGGGAGACAAAGGATTACGAGGGGTTGTTGGAAAGGCTTAACGACGACTACGAAGCTGCCTTGAACGTCTTGCAGCGGTTGTCAAGTGTTTATCGAGATCAGCACGCGGATGCCGAGTATCATCGCAGCGTGGCTTAAGACATAAACAGCACGGCGCAGCAGAAGCTGTGCTATAATAAACACAGTTCAACAAACACAACAGGAGCACACATTATGTCAGCAGCAACTTCTACAGATGGCCGTATTCGGTGGGACGACGAACAATATAGCAAGATTCACAGCTACATTGTCGATCAATGCAGTGCGAACGGATATTGGCCACATTCTAATATCTATGTTACTGCAAACAAAATTAAAGGGGTGAAATCTGCTTGTGATCTTATTCGTCAGGCCCAGCAAGCAGTTATTCCGCCGGGATGCCACCGCCCGATGCTCCGTGGCAATTTCAATGCACAACAGATTTGGGATATGGCCATGACGGCCAACGGCAGACTTGCTGGTTCCCGTGATTATTCCCAAGCACCAGGGCATATTGCCCCTGCTACTGTTGTCGACTTGCCTTCTGCAGCGCTCAACACACTGAAGCTCACTCGTGAAGAAGCAATCAAGATGATTCCACACCTGGTGCAAGGCACTTTGATTGAACTTGTTTGAATGAGTTGCAGCAGAACTGGAAAGCTGTGCTATAATAAACACAGTTCAACAAGGAGTACATCATGCATATCGTTTTGTTTGCCACCGCTTTGCTGCTGTTTGCAGTCCTTCACCTCGCATATAAAGCAGCGGTTAAGATGATTGAGCCCAAGGCATATCTCATACTTCCACAAGCTGGTAGTAAACAAGCAGCGCAAGACGCAGTTGTTATCCGTTATGTACCCTCGCAAGTGCATATGTGGTCACACATTGCACAGACAACGAACTGTTGATTGTAACAGTTTGTAAAGTAGCACTAAGTGAACAGTTGTGTGTGCTATAATGCTTGCATGTCAACAAGGAGCACAAATGGAACCAATCAAAGTGCATGTGATGGGTCAGTGGCACGATGCAACGTGGGACGAGGTAACTAATTTAGTGTACTTCAACGGCTGTCACGCCTCTCTGGAGTGCTTCAACTTCATGCGCGTAGTGCGCTGATTTAGTAGCACACAGTGAATAACTGTGTGCTATAATAACAGCATGTTAACAAGGAGCTTGTATGCGTAAGTGGTATGTGTTCGATGAAGCTGATTGCTTTGTTGGGTTTGATAATGTTAAGGAAGCCGGGGAGTTGGCTGCACGGTTAGTTGAACAGGGGTCCGAGGGTATACACATCGCGTATATGACATACGAAGAAATGATGCAGTATTCGACCGACGGGCTCTTCCCGTTTAGTGGGTAGTCACTGCACGGTGGGTACCCTCGTAGTAGCATAGCTGGTGTAAGCTATAGCGCACGAGGGTACCAGTCTCGCAACTAAGTAGGTATAACCTGCTGCATCGGTGCGAGGTGCTAGGCCTCGCAGTAACGGGTGTGATCAAATTTCCTACGTTGCGAGAATGTAAAGTATTGTAAAGATTCTTGCAGAAATCCCAGTCAGTCACTATAATACTAGAATGGCCTAATTTTTTTGACCTGCTGCAAGCCGCGAATGGAAAATTTCTCCAAATCCTATAGGTCCCATCGTGCCAGACATTTCTCCAAATCCTATAAACCGTTTGATGCCCTGCACATTAGATGCTATAATAAAAATTACTGTCGCATCAGACACTGTGGGGAGAACCTATGACATTCGAACAAAACGATATACATGACGAGAAATTCAAGATGGGGGATCGCTTCGGCCCGGATCCTTTGTTCTACCCTACAGGTGTTCAACTCAAGGTGTTTCTTGTTACCGAAATGTTCAAGGGGCGCACTATTCATGAAATATTCACTTCTCTGTCCGACTGGATGGTAGATCACAATTATAAACAACATGAACACTTCCGTTGGAGCAACCGTATTGCTACTGTGAAGGGAGTGTCTGTACCTGTTGCTATATTCTTTAAACACGAGGAGGATGCGACTGCTTTCAAACTCGGAGTGGGTATAGCATGAGTAATATCCTTGATCCTGTTAGTAGAATATCAAGTATTACAGTTACACTCGATCCTCGTAAGATATTTGACGCCGATAAGGCCG
>Ga0265327_10004756_pt1 | contig 11833 bp, 5 predicted proteins | sample 41621metaG_FD_202089 | JGI IMG/M metagenome (GOLD analysis project Ga0265327, IMG submission 202089) | Rhizosphere microbial communities from Carex aquatilis grown in University of Washington, Seatle, WA, United States - 4-16-21 metaG | ecosystem: Host-associated > Plants > Roots > Rhizosphere >...
GAACTTTAGCAACCATTCCGGAAAGGAAAACGGCATTTCTGGTAGAGACTTCTGGAATATGTAAGAATTTATCGGTTGTTGATTTCTGATAGAGCACCGAATTTTGAAGATTTAAAGGGCCGAACTTAAAATCCTTCCGGATAAAAAACTGTGCAACTGAAAATTCAGAGCTAGCCTGAGCGGGGAGCGAAGCGTCATTCCAATACATATAACGACTTACAATGGCATACTTAAATCCGAATTTTAGCCGGCGGTAAGGTTTATCGTAGGCAGCCCCAACCTGTAATTCATAGGTTTTATTGAAATTATTCTGCCATTTGAAATGGTTTGAATAGTAATGCTCATAAAAATAATCGGGGGTGGTATTGGTCATGTTTCCGGTTAGCCGGATAAACGAAGTATCTCTTGAGCTTCTCAATGGCTTTTCGATAAGGCCCGAAAGGTCAAAATCACCTAACCTGAAACCCTGGATATAATACCTTCCGGTAGCGCTCCAATTCAGGAATTTTGCGTTGGAACGAAAAATTGAACCACCCACAAAGGTGTTCGATAAGCTGGCAGATTGGGTAAGCCCAAGGGGGGGGCGCATTAAACCAGGCGTGTAGATTAAGGCCTCACGCGGAGAATAAAGACTGATTAAATCGTTTCCGATATAGGCTTGTTTTCCAAAGGTATATTTCCGGTCGGGAGCCTCAACCCCTTTGAGATAAAATAAGTTTGTAAGCCGTTTCATTCCGGTTTTGTCCTGGGTCCCGGGCTGAGTAGCAGTTCCTTTGCTCCCATTGATATATGGAAGATGCTCTGTTCCGTAAAAATAAACAGTCCCCCGGGAATCGGAATAATCAAATGAAGGATTGGGATCTACCTCATGAAAATTGCGCGAATTATCAGAAAATTCAAGTGTATGCATCAAGGTAAACCTCGTTATGAATTTCTGAAATTCCTCATCTTTCTCCTTCACCTTGATCCATTTCCCAAATTTATACTGATGGGCAATTACCCCAAATGAATTATTTGTTTCAGCAGCTGCTCCACTGAACCATACAGGAATATTTTCAGGTTTCAGATCAGGATTTTCAATATCGGTAGGAACAAGTAATCCACCGTTTTCCTGATTGGTCGATTTGTTCTTGCCGATAATCAACCACAAATCGTATCTGTCGACGCTATAACTGGCGAAGAGATTAAGCGAATTATCCTTGGCTTCCTGATTGAGGTACTTCCCCTGAGATGAGATTGAGTTAAATGAAAAACCAAAATTCAGTGCCTGATTAATATTCTGAGTTTGAAAGACTCTTAACCACGATTCCCCTTGGGGTTTATTATTAAACCATTGACCATATTCAAGCAAAGTAAAGGGTTTGGTTGTGTTATAAAAATGAATATCCTTGGGCAAGGTCATGTAGGACTGATAATTACGCAAAAACAAAAATTCATTCGAATCAATCGATCGCTGGAAAAAATCGTTACTCTGCGATGAACTTCCAACATTTCCAAGTGTTTGGGCCGATATCGAATTCTTCAATACCGGATTATAATTGTGGAAATCTGAAAAAACAGTGTCAAGTTTGGTCTCCTTCACTCTGGAATAACCATCCTGCAATTGAAAAACCTTCATCTTGAAAACAATGGTGTCTTTCTTTGTTTCGGCCTTTCTTCTTCCCGAACTATTACCACCCTGTCCCCGGTTCTGGCCTGAGCCGCCGGCGCGATAATTGCTATTTTGAGCAAAGGTAAGACTGCAGACAAACAACAGCGCAATAAGGGTTACAAATTTCAACTGAATACTCATAGGGGGCAAAGATAGGAATTTCCAACCATATGGTGCAACGGGAGGAATTCAAAATGGAAAATGCAAAGCGTAAAATTCAAAGTGCAAAAATTCCATTTTGAACTTTGAATTTAAATCCTACTCTTCTTTCCGAATAAATGATTTAAAACTAAGGGGGAACTGAATTCCATACATTTTCTCATACCCTTTGGTAAAGTAGGTATAATCAAAAAATGCCTGATTATGGTTCTTCAATTTGATTAAAGCATCAATTTTCAATTTAAAAGCCTCTTCATTTAGCGGATCTGATTTTAAGATAAGATCGGCAATCCGATAGATTGCTTCCGGATTTTTATCTTTTTCAAACGAATCGGTGAGCAAAAAAAGGTAATCGAGCAGCGAGGAGAGGAAGTGGCTGTTAAACGGATCGAGCCATGGCGTCCGTTCATCAGCAACAAATATCCCCTGATCGAGTATCAGGAGTATTTTCTCAAATTCCTCCCTGGTAAGCGGTTGAAAATTCCCCTTCATCTTTTTGAGCAAAAACTGGTAATCACAAAAAACTTCATTTCCAATTTTCATGGTCCAGCTTCCATCGGTATGGACAATCTGAAGCCCTTTAAGAGAGGCTAAGAGATCTCTAAGCTTCTTGACATTGACATTCCTGTTATTTTTGGCGCTTTCAGGAGAGTGATAGGTCCAATGAATACTATTTAACTTTTCATTCGTAATTCCCTTTTCATCGTTACCAAGCAATAAAATCGATAGAAAAAGCTGCTTGATCTTGGTCGAAAATCGGGCGCTGATCTCAACACCTTCGGCATTATAGACCCGAAACTCCCCAAAAAGATAAATTGCATTCCGACGGGGAAGCTCAACTTTCTTCTTGTCATGGTTTTCAGGTCTTACCGGCACCTTTTCATTGACCAGGGTATTAAGTTGATTATCATCTTCCATACTCTCCTCTGCCATATGAAGTTGCCTCAAAAGTAAAATCAGCAGGTAAATAAAAACGATTGAAAATGCCGCCACCATCCAAAACACCTTTGTGATCCAATTACCCGGATTCGATAAAACTGTTTTAAATGTAATTGAAAGCATCGAACGGTTTACCGGCGGATAATTAAGGGTGAAGATCTTATAAGTGGTTGAATCGATGCCGGAAGGAGATTTTATAACTGCGAAGAATTCACGCGTTTTACTAAAAAATGACAATGAAGCCTTGGATCGTTCCTCGTCAAAATAAAAGCGCATTGTATCTCCTACGGCAGAATATTCAGGCTTTTCAAGTGAAATCCGGTAAAGTTTAAGATAAGTACCATTTAAAAATGGGGGAAATCCCAGGACATAAAGCGCCGGAGTTTGTTCTGAAACTGTTGTTGATCCCATGGGAATGAAATTCTCAGAAACATTTTCAATATTCCATTTCTTCTCAAGGATTGAATCATTTGTATTTAAAAGGTAGAGATCGTAAAGACATTGAGGTCCAAGCTCCTGCTGACCCGAAGCATTCCCGTATCCACCAAATACCAGATATTCTCCCGGTTTATTTGTTTTTGCAATAGCGGCGTACGACCGGGGCATCAGCCTGTCCCCACTAAACAATACCTGTCTCCAACTCTTATCCTGGAAATTATAACGCATCAAAAAATCATTATACCGGTAATTGTGGTAACCACCAAGAGAATAGATCACACTGGTCTGATCATTAAGGAAAAAAGTTGAATTAACAGACTGACTTACATTAGGTACTGCAGAAGCTTTTGCCCATTCATTTTTGCTCTCATCGTACACTTCAACTTCGTTGGGAACTGTGCTAAGGCTATAGATTTTTTGTTCGGGATAGGAGTAATAGAAAGATTCCGATTTTAAACCTGAAGGTTTGCTATTATTTACTTTTTGAACGGTGATCTCCGATGTAACAATATCATAGGAGACAATTTTATGCTTTCCAATAAATAGGATTCGGTTTTGCACTGTATCGAAAGCGATTCCCGATGAGGTTTCCATTCTCAACTCATCCTTTTTATTCCAATAAAAATGATTATTAATCAACCAGTTAGGATTTGAAGTATGGGCAGTTAAGTTACTTGCAAGATCAGAAGCCTTCTCCCCTTCTGATTCATTGAGTAACCAGTTATGTGTCGTTTTATTGTTATAATCACCAAACCGAATATTCCGGATAGCCATTCGGGGTACATCAGCTGAAGGATAATAAATTGAGCGGTTGGCGCCAAAACAAATATTCAGTTTCCTGAAACCGGTTAAGGCAACCTGATTATCATCTAAAACCATATCTCCCAATTTAACATGAACCTTTCCCTGTTTCAAATCAAAAAACAAAATAAGATGTAGCCAGTTATTCCGGATAAGTTCTTTTTCTACGAGTGGTATATTTATCATAGTCGGAAGACCGTTCACGACCAGTTTTAAAACAGCAAGGGTGCTGCTTTCAGGAATATAAACCAGGTCGATATTATGGTGTTCTCTATCAAATATTCTGAAAATATAGCCAAACTGGTCGCGGCTCCAAATCGAAAAATCAAACTCCAGGGTAAATTTATTACGTGCAGTAATCAGCGAATTCGAGGTAAGATCAAGGGAAGTACGCTCCTCTTTAGGGTTAGGGGCAGCTGTAAATAATAAACCCGAGTGCAGCAAATTCTGAGAAAAGGCGTTATTTGATAATAAAACCATAAGCATCAGCCCCAGAAATATTCCCGACCGATATCCCATATTCGACCCTGTAAGTTGTTAAAAAACCTTAATTCAGCGTCAAATATATAAATTAATCTCTTATTAACCGATTAATAAAAATTGTAAAAAAAAAATCATTTGCAAAAGCAGTGATTAACAAAATGGCATAAAATGCGATTAAACTGAAAGAAGCCGATTAAAATATATGTATTTTACAGTATGTTAATTAGTTAGACATTCAATTGAAAAAAAATCAGATCATCACGTCATTAATCGGAATAAATATAAAAATCAAATTTCAAAGCTAAAATTTAAAGCACAAAATAAACTAATCTTCGAGCTTGTCGTACCAGTAAAATTTCAGAAAGACTGAAGTGACCACAAAAACAAAAATGGCCATAGAAAGGGAGATATACTCGCGAATTACAAGATAGATCGGCGCAACGAGCATTGACATTTGCCACGCAATACCAACTATACTGTTTACAATATCGCGGTTGAAGTCATTATTTTTCTTAAAATCGGGCTGCTCCGTCTTTACTTTTTTATAAATGGGGTCCCAGAAACCCCATGGCCGAACGGTAGCATAGAATTTTTTCAGAACCTCTTCATTATCAGGGGCTGTTAATAAACTGCCGGCAATTGAACCAACGGATGAGATTAAAAGAATGATTGGAAAAGTATTCAGGGCAGAGGCCTCAGGGAATACCAAAGGGATAAACAACGAGGCGCAAAGACCGGTTACCATTCCCCAGAAATAGCCATATCCATTAAAGCGCCACCAGATCCATTTCAGAACATTGGCCGCAGTATACCCGCCATATAAAGCGGAAACGATCCATTTAGTAGCCGAATCGATAGAATGAATAAAGAGACCAAAGATGACTCCAATAATAACGAAAATAAATGAAATCCAATAACTTAACCCGATATATCTCTTATTAGAAGCATTCGGGTTGATATATTTTTTATAAATATCATTGACAATGTAGGCCGGGCCTGCATTGACATAAGCTGCGAAAGTCGACATAAAGGCAGCAATTAATCCTGCAAGCAGCAAACCGAGTAAACCGGTGGGGATAAAATTACTAACGGCATAAGGGAGGATCATTTCAAAATCAATGTTGGCTCCCATTGAATTTAGTTTGGGACTAAAATAGACCAGCACTAAAACAGTGATCCCTGCTACCATCAAAAAACGGGGAAAGAACAAAACAAGTGAAGTAAAACCGGTCATTCGGGCGGCATCACGCGGACTTTTTGTGGAAAGAATCCGCTGAAGGTCGTAACTTGGAAGGGGCCCGGCCACACTTACCAGCATCCCTTTTAAAATCATAATCATAAAAATGATCGAAAAGAATTCGTACCCATCAGCCGAAATCTTATCTTTTACCGAAGGGATCAGGTTACTCCAGTCAAGGTTCAGCTTCCAGCCAAAGAAGAGATCTTTCCAACCGGCAGGAATAACTGCATTCAATTGTCCCGGAGTTACCAGGTTCATTGCAATTACTCCTACAATAAAACAGGCAATGATCATCACCAGATACTGTAAAATTTCAGTAGCAACAACGCTGTACATTCCACCCTTGATCGCATATAATGTAGTAAATCCAATGATGATTAAAGCATAAACATTCTCGGATGAAATTATATAGGAACCAATTTCTGTTGTCAGGTCCCATGGAAAAAATGAGGTTGCAAATTTACCTATACCAGAAAATGTATAGGCAATAAAACCTATTTCGCTTATAACTGCAAAAATGACGACGATAAGCTGGGACAACTGTCCTCCCCGATCTTCGCCAAACCGGGTTTTCAACCATTCGGCCCCGGTCATGGCATTGGAGCGCCGTAACCAGGCAGCAAGAAATACCATTAAAAATACCTGGTTCCAGATGGGCCACATCCAGGGTAACCAAGCCCCTTTGAGACCATAAATAAATAAAATAGAGACAAACCACATGGTTCCTGTAATGTCAAACATACCGGAAGCATTCGAAATTCCAAGGATATACCAGGGAATGCGTCTTCCTCCAAGAAAATAAGAATCAAGGTTCTTGCTGGCACGCTTCGAAATCAGGAAACCGATAATCAATGTCAGAACCAAATATCCGATCACGATACCAATATCCAGTGGTTGTAAATTCATTAGTTTTTAAATCTGGTTGTTAGCGCTATACCCACAAATTTCCTTTAAATTTCCGGGATATTGAAGGGCAAAAAAAAGAAAATACCCTCCTACAAAAGCGTAAAAGGGTATTTTCATAATCTATTTATTCAATAATTGAGCTTAAAATGAGCTTAGAAATTTGGGCCGCCAGTATCCCACCATAAACGGGTATTGATACCATCCGCACCACCAAGCTTAGTCGTTGCATCAGCAACAGCAGCTGCATTGCCGGTTCTTTCGCCATTGACAAATGGCATTCTCTTAATCCACTGGTCAGCAGGAACAACACCCCAGTCAGGGCTGCTGTCATTCTTGGCCACATGTGGAATCTTAGGATAACCGGTTCTTCTGAAATCTACCCAGGCTTCAAGCGTATTGGTGAATGTATTCAGATATTTCTGTGTAATAATTTTTTCAAGTTTCAACTCATTGCTATCACCTTCATTCCAGGCAATAGTAATAGTAGAACGGGTTGTAAAATTATTCCTTGCATCAGAAGGATCGATATAATTAAGTGGTTTGCTGGTATTATCAGCAAGATAACTATCAACGCCACTTGCACCCCAATCTGCAAATGAAAGTCTGACACCATTTTCGTAATTGGTTTTTGGAACGCCTGCTCCAGCCCAACCTCTGAGCGATGCTTCAGCTAAAAGGAAACTCACTTCAGAAGCAGTAAATGCCCTACGATCCTGTACCGAGTTAAAGTCATTGGAGACTTTTGAATATTTCAACATGTGAGGTTTAGTAGTACCACAGAAAGCGCCGTTACGGATACCTTTATAAGGATAAGAAGCATGATCTGCATAATCGGCTGGATCATCAGCAGGAGCAAACATTTTTGCAGCTCTTCCGTCGTTCAGACCAGCCATAAAAGATTCGATTACACCACCCATACGGGTATCATCCCATTGGTAGCAAATCATTGCAACCGGCATTAAATTACCCAATAATGCAACTTTGAAATTATCGGCATTGGATACGATTAATCCTGCAGGGTCAGCAATTGCTTTCTCACCCTGAGTTTTTGCCAAAGCGGGAGCCACATTGACCAAACGCATAGCCAGTCTAAGACGTAAAGAATTAACAACTTTCTGCCATGCTGGAATAGAACCCTTGAAACTAGGATCAAATTTCACAAATCCTTTGTAAGTTGTATTTGCAGCGAAATCAGACTGAATAGAGTCTAACTGGGCAAAGAATGTGTTGTAAAGATCTGATTCTTTATCATAAAGAATTGAATTGGCTGTAGAACCATAATTTGAATAGATCACCGGCCCATGAATAGCGGTCAGTTTTGACATTGAGAGAACACGGATCAGTTTTGCCCAGTCTGCAAAAAGTGGTAAACCATTGTCTTTAGCCAATTGAATTACCTGTTTTGATGGGGACATCACAGAACCATAAACGCGATCCCAATAACTATTCCAACGGATATAATAGGTGGTGTTATTTACGTTACCCACGAAATCGGTAGGGGTATTCATATAACCCATCCAGGAATCATAACATAAATCTTCTTCAATCTGATGTCCGAAGAGATTGAACAACAACCCTGAGAATGGCGAACCCAACAGGTTAAAGTCTTGCGTCAGACTCTTATCAGAAATCTGATACGGATTTTGATTTTCATTCACAAAATTCGATGTGCACGCAAAGAGACCACACATGAATAGTAATGCTATAAATATCTTTTTCATACTAATATAATTTATGATTTTAGAAAGTGACCTTTAAGTTAAACCCGTAAGTCCTTGTATTAGGAACACTGAATACGTCGTTAGACTGCATGGAATTACTGGTGCTCATAGATTGTTCAGGATCGAAAGGAGCCTTTTTGTAGAAGAAGAATAAATTTCTTCCTACCAAAGATAAAGAAGCATCTTTAATTGGTAATCCGTATTTCTTTACATCAAAGTTATATCCAAATACTAACTGACCTAATCTCACGTTTGTCCTTGAATATACATAAGGTTCCATGATTTTATTTCTGTCACCAATAGCTGCATAATAAGTTACCACATTGATTGAAGATACGGCAGATCCGGTAGAACTAACTGCATTGATCGGCATGGTAGCGCCTGCATCACGGGCATCAGCACTTCTTTTACTTACTCCGTAAGAATCAAGGAAAGCTTCTGTTTTGGAGAATGCTACTCCGCCAAATTTGGCATTGATAAGCGCGCTTGCAAAGAAGTTTTTATAAGTAAAGTTATTGTTCCATCCAAGGATAAAGTCAGGATTTACATTACCAACTTTTTCCTGTTTAGCTGCCTTGGTAGGATTTCCGTTTGCATCCAGAATAATTCTGCCCTGGGCATCTTTTGCGAATTTCCAGATCCATAAATCATTGAAAGATCCGCCTGCTTTAATAATAGAAGCAAAACCTTCATCATCACCACCAACCTGATAATCAGGATTAGAAGCAATAAGAGTCACGATTTTATTTTTATTCTGAGAGAAGTTTATTGATGTTTTCCAGTCGAAACTAGTTGTTTTTACAGGAGTTGCATCAATAGTTAATTCAAAACCCTTATTGGTGATTTTACCGGCATTGATATAGTAATAAGTAAAACCAGAACCAGATGGTGCAGATAATGTAAGGAACTGATTAGTGCTCACGTCGTTGTAGTAGGTAAACTCAAGACCAGCTCTTCCGTGGAAGAATCTCCATTCTGTACCCAACTCATTACTTGTAATAACTTCAGGTTTTAGATTGGTAAAAGGAACCTGTGTGTTACGGTTAATACCACCAATACCGCTTGGAGTACCGGCACCACTAATAGAGTTGTAAGGATTTACAACGTTAAATGGAACTTCATTGGCAGTCTGAGAAGAAGAAGCTCTTAATTTAGCAAAAGAGATAACTTCAGGTAATTTAACCATCTGGCTGATGATTGCAGAAAGACCAACTGCAGGATATAAATAGGATTGGTTACCTGTAAGGGCCAGGGTTGAAGCCCAGTCGTTACGTGCTGACAGATCAAGGAATAACATCTCCTTGTACCCGATTTGTGCATTTGCAAAAGCTCCCTGTTTGATTACCTTGCTGATATTCTGATTGAACATTACATTGTAAGGCATATTTGCGAAAGAGAAAAAGTTCGGGTACATTAAGGAAACAGTACCATTTCCTACACTCATACCTTCCGTAATGTTATGCTGATAACTTGCTCCGGCAATTGCATTTAAGCTGATATTTCCAAAAGTGTTGTTATAACTTAAGATACCGTCAGAATATAACGACTGATCAGTCCATTTACTATATGACCATGTTCCGTTTGGACTTACTGTTACAGAGTTTCCACCCGCCGGATATCTTTTATCATCAAGTTTATTTGCATAATCAATATTTCCACGTACATCAAACTTAAGATGTTTTGCAATATCCCATGATAATTTTACACTGGCAATAATACGTTTTGTAGTATTGAGTTTTGGATCCTTGTTGATAATCCAGTAAGGGTTATTCTGTTTTTCTTCGGAAGAGTACCAGTTCATTACATCCATATTCCTGTCCTTGTTAAAGGTAGAATAGTGAGTCTTGTACATTCCAAAATCAAGATTACGGGAGAACAGATACAAACCTGTAAGTGGATTGTCATAATAACCTGCGCCTGGACGATTACGTGAAACCTCATCAGACAACATCACATTTGAACTTACTGTCAGCTTTTCCAATAATTTGGTTGACTGGCTAAATGTAAAGTTATTTTTCTGATAAGTGTTGGTTGGCATCACACCCTTTGCAGAGGTGTTGGCATAAGAGAAATAAACGGTTGTTTTGTCATTACCACCACTGATTGAAACAGAATTGGTTTCGTTAACACCAGTCTGGAAGAAATCTTTAATGTATCCGCTCTGATAATTACCGGGAGTAGTTGACCAGTTATAAACAGATGTGCCATTAGCACCATATTTATACTGAAAATCAGGAAGACCAGACACACTCTCCAGCATGGTGCTTGAGTTAATTGTAACAGTTGTTTTTTCTGCCTTACCTTTTTTGGTAGTGATCAAAACAACCCCATTTGCACCCTGGCTACCATAAAGAATAGAAGCATTGGCCCCCTTAAGTACGTTGATACTCTCGATATCAGCAGGATTGATCTGAGAAAGACCGTCACCACCGTCTGTTCCACCATAAGAACCAGGTTGTCCCTGTTTGTTATTCAACATCGGGATACCGTCGATAACATAAAGAGGTTCGCTAAGTCCTGTCAAAGACTTATTACCCCTTAATACAGCTTTAGTGGAACCCCCTGCACCTGAATTCGATGTTTTAATATCGATACCAGCTGCTTTCCCACTCATAGCTTCCATAAAGTTGCCATTGGCAGCTTTTAAAAGTTCAGTCCCGGAAACCTGCTGAGAAGCATAGGTCAGCGTCTTCTTTTCACGCTGGATACCCAAAGCCGTCACAACAACCTCATTGATTCCTACAGCTTCTGCCGCCATCTTCACATTGACGACCGAGCGGCCATTAATTGCTTCGGAAACTGCTGTCATACCTACAAAAGAGAATTGTAAAACTGCGCTTGAAGAACTCACGCTTACTGAGTACTTTCCATCTGCATCAGTTGTTGTTCCATTTGTCGTGCCTTTCTGTACAACAGAAACACCAGGAATACTGACCCCGTCCGGATCAGTAACAGTTCCGCTTACCTTCACCTGAGCCATAACGCCCGAAAATGAAGCAAACAGTACGATCATAATAAGGTACAATCTTTTCTTCATAATGATAATATTAGTTTAAAATTAACAAGTCTTCAGAGTTTAGAAGTAGGAAGACCCATCACAAAAGTAAATGGCACCGATTAATAGAGCGATTAATTTAACGGTTAATTTAGATTAATTTAACACTTATTTACAACAAATATATTCATCAGCAGGAGTTTATATATTTCAATATTTAATATTAATATACTATATATCTGAATGTTACGAAATTATTACAAAATAGAAATCAATTTAGCTCATGGCAGGGACCAATTTATCCCCATTTTTAAATGTTAAAAAAGCAAAAAATAGGCGCGTCTTTTTTAATGTTGAAGCTCAACGGGAAAATCGAATAAATCAGGCCGGTTAATCGGAATAGCGAGAATGAATATTAGTTGGGAGAGAAAGATTAATCGGCACTGCGAAAGGTCAAATAAGAGTGACTACTCATGACAGCATTCTGCTGGTTATTCCAA
>Ga0265327_10004757_pt1 | contig 11830 bp, 14 predicted proteins | sample 41621metaG_FD_202089 | JGI IMG/M metagenome (GOLD analysis project Ga0265327, IMG submission 202089) | Rhizosphere microbial communities from Carex aquatilis grown in University of Washington, Seatle, WA, United States - 4-16-21 metaG | ecosystem: Host-associated > Plants > Roots > Rhizosphere...
TCTCCAGCATATTTCCAAACCGTCGCATTAATGTCAGATAACGTCCCGTAGTCTCTAATCCTTCGATAGAACCACTTCGCGATAGTGACCCAATCATTCCCATTCGACTTGAACTCAGTCGAGCCAACGAGATCAAAGGAGAAAAAGAGAAAGATGCTTTGGACTGACGAATTGGGGCTTGTCGGCCCATTTGGGGGTGGGGGTTCAAGATCCTTTCTCAGACCATCAATATCTAGTAAAGGTTTATCTGATGAGCTTGTCATCCATCAGGTCCAAGAATAGATATTGAGCCAGCGTCCGCGGTTAATGGCCGCATCGATGGATACCTCAAATTTCTGAGCGACCTCAGTCAGATCATCAGCAGTTTCTGCACACTGCTTGAATTCCCCCTCCGGCATGAGGAAGGCGGCTGCGAACTCATGCGCTTCAAATTCCTGCTCACTAGTCCCACCTCGAAAATATGCCGATTCATCTCGAACACGTATCGCGTCCCATTTGGCAGGATCGATGAGGTATCCCATGTGCAGGAAAAGGTGACCAATCTCGTGAGCAATCGAAAACCGGCGCCTGTTGAGCGACTTGGTCCGGTCAACCCAGATCTCAAATTTGACTCCGGAGGCTTCCTCGGTTTTGACGATTTTCGCCTCACCCCCCAAGAGCTGCCTTGGATCCACGTCCTGAATGCGCCCTTGAAGTTTGGCGACTGCATCTTCAGGGGAGACTGGGATGCTCAGCCCAAGATTGCTACGGAGGCGATCTGCGAAACTTCCAATCCCTTTCCGTCTCGTCGAATCCATTTGCTGGCCCCCTCGTTGACAATCAGTTCGGTATGCAGTCGCGGAACCCGATGGGCTGGTTTGAAGCGGACTTCCATTTTTTACCTCAGCTTTAGTTGCTGAGTTAGGAGTCGTAGTAGATGTGCTCCAGTTAGAGCACGACTCCACAGATCTGACCAATGAAGATGATAGGTTCAATGGCGAAAAAAACAAGAAACTTCCTTCGCGCCCCACTAGCCTTCCGGCTGCCGGAGCAAACCACACTTGGTTCTTTTGCGAAATTCCCATAGCGCAACCTCATGGATGGCTTAATCCCATCAGATATTTGCAAGGGGCTCACTTCGCCGAAGAACCTCCTGTGACCAATCAAAGGTCCTGATTCGAGGGATACAGTCATTTCTCCCCAACGCATTTTCGAAAAGATGTGGAGCATGAACTGTGGCGAAAACTGGTGAACCGTAGCTCTGCCCCCAGGGGGGCCCGAACTGATCACTCACAGCCTTCGACCTGCCCCACGAGATACATCATGATCTCCCGGAACCCCTGGGTCCCAGTTTTTAAGAGGTCCAGTGCTGGCCTACCGCCAAACAGGGGCGCCTGATTCGGCTTCTGGATCCACACATCGGCCGAGGCCTCGTTCAGGAGTGTGTGCAGTGCTTTATATATGCCAAGCGTATGTGAAATGCGTTCGAGTTGGTCGACCGTGAGCGCACTCGCCTCTGGCAGGCGCTCAAGGCCGAGCAGCTTCAATCCCTCACCTTCCTGGAGGCCCCAGGCTTCCACAATCCGGAAAAAAGTCTTTAAGCCAATCTGCTTGGTGCGCTCATCCATCAACAGAGCCCCCCCAACACTCTATTGTCCGAGGCCTATTGAGAGAAATGGAATTACCTGAGGAAGGGTGGGGGCACCCTAAAAGAGTCTCGCTCTCCCCGGGGGGGATCTTGATCGGGAAGGTAGACTGAGATCGATGCTTGACCACACCTATCTCAGGGCACTCGCCTCCATCTTCTCATCACCGGCCATTAGGTCGATGACTGGAATGAAGTTGCCTACAGGAATGGCTGAGCTGGTCAAGGAATCCGGCCTGTCCACCAGGCTGCCTGAGCGGGCCACATATCGAACCCTCCTAGAAACAGTCTATGACCTCCTCCAGCGGCACTACAGATGCGAATATATCTACAAAAATTCGATCGCAAGGAAGATTCTGGTAGGGCGCCATCGCCTAGCGGGTGCAACCATGGCCACAGAATTGCGATGCGATTCATCCAAAGCTGATTTTGTAATCTTAAACGGCACCTCTACCGTATACGAAATTAAAACTGAATTGGACAATCTGGACCGACTGCCCAGCCAGATTCAAGCCTACCGAAAAATGTTTGATCGGATCTTCGTCGTCGCCCATGGTGGTCTCGCTGATGGGCTGGTCAGGACCCTTGATTCAGATGTGGGCGTCCTTTCTATGACCCCAAAGGGCGTTTTGCGTCAGATGCGAGCTTCAACTTCCCATTCTGGTACCGTTGATCCCGGATGTATTTTCGACAGCCTCAGAAAGTCTGAATACATGCCTATCGTTGAACGTCATTTCGGGTCCCTGCCATCCATCCCCAACACGAGACACTACTCCTACTGTAAGGAGTTGTTCGTGACCCTCCCCCCCGCCACGGCCCACAAGGAGATGGTGACGGCCCTCAAGCAACGGTTCCATCTGCCTGTCGACAGGCCATTCCTGGATCGAATACCTGGCGCACTGGTCGCTGGGCTGTTCGGGGCCCAAATCACCACCGTTCAGGCAGAATCGCTTGCCGCACTCATGGATCTTGAATACGCTCCATCCTGACCGTTAGGTCATGATTGGGAGGCTGGATGTACTATCCCTATTTCCGCGGACGACAGAGCGAATTGTTGGCCCTCCGGGACACCACATCGAAGCTGGCTGCAAAGAAACGAGTCATCCCTATTATCGAACCAGTGATGGCGAACACCGTGGGTCTCACCGCGTTCCTTGAGGCCGCGAAGTCTCAGCATCCCCATGTGATCATCACGAACCCTGCCGTCGGTGAGCTTATGGGCCAAGCCACGACAATCGAAACCCTGATTGCCCCTTACCTGTCACTTGCTGGAAATCAAATCAGCCCAGGCTTCCTGGTCGGGCCCACTACGACCACCGCCCATATTAATGCCTTCCTAACGAAGTATGGAAGCCGGGAAACAGTCATGGTTTTTGACCGTCCCATCCAGGCCACAATACAGGGTGCAATCCCAAGGATGAATACTGCCCCAGTCAAGCCAGTGGCGGTATTCATTGATGGAAAAGTCAGTCCAAGCCTGATCCAGGCCTTTGGTCCCCTGAAGAAGGTACTCGTGCGTGACGGGTTCATCTCACAAGCAAGAAACGCGGATTATCCGCGATTGGATTTCTTCAGCGATCTTCACCGCACATATATGACCACCGGCTATCACGGATTCGGCGATTTCAGTGTAATTGGCGATGAATACAACCCTGGCGGTGGCCCTGCCCACGCCGTGGCGATCCACCTGACGGAGCTAAACGTCAATCATGAGATTGACACGAACCACTTCGTCTCAAACCGCACCACCGGGAATGTCGATACCGCCGGCAAATTTATGGAGGCATTGGACAAGTTAGTGGCCCATGTTCGTGCCCGTCGCCGCTCCTTTTCCTATTCACAGGCCCGTGCCGAGTTTGAAGCTCACCACGCAAACCAGCATTTCCCCGGTTTGCCAACGGTGAAGCGATTATCGATTCGCCACCACCTCGAATTGATAGAGTCGATCATTTAGGTAATCCGGCAGATGAGCAATACAATCTCCAATTCTCGGACCAATCAAGTCTCCACCGCGTGGCGATCCGGGCCCTTAATTGCACGAGAGGTGAGGGGAACGAGGTTTGGGTTGTAATTAGGTCGGCGAAATGAAAGAGCCTCCTCCCTGCCTACAGTTCCTAGATAATCACCACTCCCACCTTTCATACATCTGTGAAATCCAGCGGGGATCCCATGCCTAGATATACCGTCCGAGTCGAGCTTGTCCAGAATGCGAAGTCCAAGAAGGAAGCTGGTCCAGATGATTACCTGAAGGTACGTGAGGTGCTTGCAGGGGCTGGGTTCCTCCACACCGTCACGGACAGCGATGGAAAGATTTACGAGTTACCGCCCGCTGAATACCGTGGGTCCAGGGAAGAGAGTCGCCCCGAGGTCGCGAACATGGTGCGAACCCTCATCAATGAGATCTGGACCCCCAATCGAGTTCTCGTTACCGAAGGCTTATTACATTGGTCTGGACTTGATCAGATCAAGCCTGCAACAACCAAGAAGTAGTCAGCCTCTTCTCCCGGTACCCCGCACTCCCAGGCCGTGATTTTGGGATGGCAGAGAACATTCAGATCCTTACCCCCCAATGGCTGAGATGAGGCTTATCTCTCCCTCTATCAAAGAATTCCCACGGCCATCACCAAATCGCTTTGTCCATTTTTCCTTTTGTTGCGGTAGTTTCGATTAACTTGCTTGACGCCACAGCGTGGAGAGGCGATGGGAAAGGACGGGAAATGGCCAAGCAGGACCCGAAGCACGAAGAGACCCGAAGAGTCCTTGTTGGCCTGGACCCGACCGAAATCCGTCGCCGGATCAGCGTTGAGGATTACAAAGCCGAGGACTACATCCCATCGGAGGTGCTCGCATCGCTGGTCCGGGCCCACTTTGGCCAAGGCACTGGCGTCCTCGATGCTGCGGTGCACGCTCTTTACAAGCGCCTCATGGTCATCGTTGCCTGTTTCATCCGGCGCAACCCTCAGTGGGCGGCCTTAGCCAGAAGGAACAGTGACATCGTCGCCGACGGCACCTCGGTGGCATGGTTGAACCTAATCTCCGATTCGTCGGCCGTGTGCTTCGCGGAGATTAGATTCTTAACATTTGTCGAACGGCGGACCTTTGACTATATGAGGCACTTGCTTGCGGATAAAAACCAGGCAGAGCCGGATGCAGGTCGGCCTGGCCCAGAGGGCGAAGAGGCAAGGCCGCGGTCCGAATCCGTTGTGGACGAGTCCGAGGAGACCCAGCTCGAAACCGCGATCCGGAAGCAGCTATCAGTTACCCTGAACCAAGCATTGGTTGGACTTCCAAAATCCGAGCGTCGAGCTGTATACCTTCGAATCGTGCAGGAGTGTGATTGGGCAACAGTGGCCCGGATGCTACGGTGCTCCGTGCCCACAGCACGCCAGCACATGAACCGAGGCCTGGAGAAGCTTCGAGGAGAACTGAAATGACCAACCAGGAGACCAGCTACCACGAAGGCCCGGTCACTCGGATCATTGAGGAGTTTCTTTCCTCTCACCCCGAGCCCGGCGACAAGGAATGGATGACCCTCATCGAGGCTAACCCCGAGTTTGCCCTCGAAATTGCTGACGCCGCACTTCTGGAGCGAGGCACCCGTCATGTCGACGAGTCCGCTGTTAACGAGGCGTTCGACCAAGCCACATTCGAGTCGACGGTGAGTCAGGCCATCAATCTCGTGCACAAAACCCCAAGCCCAACGCTGCAAGCGGTCGAAGCAAAAATCTCATCCGTTAAGGGCCCCAAGACCCTTGCCTTGGCAGAAAAACTTGGTCTCGGACCTCGTAGAGAGTTGCTAAGTGGGGTCCTAGCCGGCCGTATTCAGGCTCCAGAGAAGCTACTTTGTATGTTGGCAACAATGTTCGATTCAACTGTGATTGTTTTAGCGGAGCACCTAAGGCGCTCTTTCTTTGCTGCACCAGCTCCTTCCTTCAAAGCTGAACAGGGAAAGCCTGGTATAGCCACCAGGCCTATGCCCTGGAGAGATGCAGTTCTGTCATTAGAGCTCCCAAGCGAGGAAACCCTCAGGCTTCTTGATTTTGAAAAAACAACATAGCTATGAACCCATTTGAGCGGGCGCGAGATGAGGCCAGGAGGGTAAGAGATCTACTCGCACAAGCGGGATCTAGGGAGGTGATTGCGGCAGAGGTCCTTCTCTCGACCGTGGAAAGCGTCCTTAACCTTGCGGTGCAGCAGGTCCCTCCAAACTACTGGGAATTAGGTGGTGGAACCGCGGTTCTGAAACGAGATGAGAGATTCATCTATGTCAGCAACTCGGTTTCGGCATACAAACGCGTGGGTCTCGTGGCTCACGAGCTTGGCCATTGGTTCTTGGATGCGGACAAAGGGTCTAATACCACAGTGTACGAAGGCCATTTAGACGGTCGGGTCGGCCCACCTGCCGTGGTGAAGGTTGAGGCCTACGGAGCCCGCGAGAGAGAAGAACTCCAAGCCAACGTATTCGCACGCGAGCTACTTCTCCCGAGGCATCTCGCGAAAGCTCTCTACCTATCAGGCGTCGGCCCTCGAAAGGCAGCAGACGAGCTAGGGATCCCGCTCGAGTTTGTCCGGCATCAGATGCTAGATGCGATTCTGCTACCGGAAGAAGGTCACCCCGCACCTAAGCCGCTTCATCCACCCAGCCCTGATCAGAAGGCTGCTGCCGAGGCGAAGGAACGGTTTGCAAACGTCGTGGCTGGTCCAGGGACAGGAAAGACCTCGACCCTGATCCAGCGGATTAAATATCTAGTCGAGAAACAAGGCGTAGACCCAAGCCATATCCTCGCCCTTACGTTCACGAACAAAGCTGCTGCCGAGTTGGTGGAGCGTTTAAGGAGCGCCGGAATCGCTCGGGTCACAGATATCTGGGCCGGGACGTTTCATGCATTTGGCCTAGAGTTCTTCAGGAAGTACCACCAGCGATTCGGCCTAGAACCAGATGTTCTTGTTGCGGATAAGTTGAACGTGATCACTCTACTTTCCGCGACAATTCCCGGAATCAAGCTCCAGAGCTACCTTCGAATCCAGGACCCCTACGAGTGGTTAGCCCCGATGCTGACCGCCATTGCTCGACTTAAGGAAGAGTTGGTTTCTCCAGAAGACTATCGCAAACGTATTGCTCTACTTCCCTCTCCTTCAGAGGAAGTCGGCCGTCGCCGAGAAGACCTAGCTGTTCTGTACGAAGCGCATGAGCACCTACTGGCCAAAGCGAAGACACTGGACTTCGTAGACTTGATCGCGAAACCGGCCATGGCCATTCGGGATGACCGGGCGCCCTACTCCGCCCTAGCCGATAAATTTCAGCACATTCTGGTGGATGAATATCAGGACGTTACACAGGCGATGGTGGAGCTATTGCGCCAGCTTGCGCAGAAGGCAGACTCGCTCTGGGTAGTGGGTGATGTCCGGCAGGCGATTCACCACTGGAGAGGGGCCTCGGTTCGCAGCCTCCTTAAATTCGAGGCCACCTTCAGGTCACAGGCGGGGAAAGCCAAGATTCGAAAGTACTCACTTAAGAGGAACCGCCGTAGCACACAGGAGATCCTAGATCTTGTGGAGCATGCGGGGAAGATCCATGTACTTGAAGGAAGTCTTCCTCTAGACGCAATGGTTGCTGAGGCTGGAACGTGCGGTGAACTCCCCCAGGTGGTTACCTGCAGCACTCGGAAGGACATCCTGGCTGCGATCCTAAGCGGCATTCAGAAGTGTTTCACGGCCGGAGATAGGTACGTCGATCAGACGGTGCTTTGCCGAAAAGGCGCTGATGTGGAGAGCGTGGCCGACTACCTTCGGGCTCACGGAATCCCGACCCTCTACATAGGCGAGATTGCGCAGCGCACAGAGGTAAAGAAAATCCTGTGCTTGCTCCAGCTGCTCACAGAGAGGCAACCGAGGGCCCTTGTTGGCTTGAAGTCGGTGCCCGGTCTCGAGATGTCGAAAGAAGATATCGATGTTCTGCTCGCAGCCGCATTAGCCGATGTACGGTGGCAACGTGGACGATGGCTCTCGGAGGTGCCTCCTGGGCTATCCCGGGCAGGATTGAAGTCGGTGGCGAGACTCCAGGCTTTATTGGGTGGGCGGACTAGTAGTTCCAAGTGCTGGGATCTCGTATGTGATCTGCTACTCGAACAACGGTCCCTGGTGCCAGACCTTAACGACAAACCCATCGAGTCATGTGTAGGCCGGATTGCACTCTGGCAGTTCGCACACTCCGTCAGGAACGGAGATGGCGAAAGCAGGGGGGCTAGCATCTCTCGGTTCCTACTTCGGCAACGGCTTAGGCAGCGCATCGGCGAAACCTATGCCGACCGAGAGATCCCACCTGAAGCCTCCTCTCTAGAGGCTGTCAGGGTTCTGACTGTTCATGGGAGCAAGGGACTAGAGTTTAGTACCGTCCACCTCCCTTTCGTGTGCGCCGAGTCCTACGGGGATGCGCAACCTAGTTGGGTCTGGCCGAATGAGCTATTGGAAATCGTTCCTCCAGAGGTCCTTGGTAGCAGTAATGAAGATCACGACTTCGAGGCCGCGGTCGAGCGCAACAACCTACTCTATGTTGGCCTCTCGCGAGCGAGGCGTCGTCTTGTGGTCTATCAGGAAGACGCCTCTCGCAACAACCAAACGCTGCAGCTATCCCAGCCACCGAAGAAATATAGGGAATCTCGATTCATTCCCTCGGCGGCACCAAACGGAGGACTCCCGCCCTCTGGTGCGAGCACCCCGCACACTCCCTTTGTTTCATTCGAACAGCTGACTACCTATGCGCGTTGCCCATTGCAGTATCGGTACAAGTACCTTTTTGGCCTCCAGAGCGAACAGGCGCTTGAGCCCTTTGCAAGGGCACGGATTGCCATTCAATCGGCCTTGGACAAGGCGGCGGATGCCGGCGCTAGATCCGAAAACGACCTCTCGACCGCCTGGGTGTCCAACCATCTCCCCGACCCTGCATCAGACTTGATGCTCTGGGACGATGCTCTGCTCTTGTTCAGGCGTGGCCTGGCGATTTTGGAGGGGTCGGCACACAAAGGCGGGGTTCGGCTCGAGCCCCAGACGCCTCTACCGGGACTAACCGTCCAGCTCCCATGGGGCATCGCCGTGAAGGAGGGTGGTATCACCACCTTCAACATGATCCGAGTCGAAGGCTCAGGGCTCCGCAATACAACCAAGCTCCTACGCCCTTTTGTAAACGGACTGCAGAAACAAGGCATCGCTGGAATCGAGCTGCATACCCTTTTTCCTCTAGGAAGCCAAGCGGTGGGTCCCAGCAAATCGATCGCTCAAACAGACGCAGCGAAGGCAGCGGCAGGTCTCCTCAGAGGCGACTATGCGCCGGTGAAGGGTCGACACTGTAGTCGATGTCCGTACCTCACCATATGCCCCTCCACCCCTGCCTCCAACCCACCCGGAGCCGCTTAGCCATCTAATAGGAGACAGCCAGGTGTCTCTGGTAGCCCCACCAAGCTCCATCTGAATGCTACCCACTGGTCGATCTCTCTGGCTCACGGAGGTTCATGTCCAGGAAGGCCAGCTTTGGGCCGCCCATTTGCCGTCGTACGCGCTCGGCTATAACATGCGCAGCCGCCACACACCCTACGAACGGCGCCCCGACGGCTCTGGTCGCTAGGATTGTGACGCCGCACGGCTCTGCACCGTCTTCAATAAGCTGTCGGTATGCAGGAGACAGCCTGACCACCGCCTCAGACTCGGACGCCCAAAGTTCTGCGGCGCGTGAGGGGCCGGGAAAGGATCGCATTCGAAGACTTCGGAAGTCTGAGTATCCCGAGCCCAACCCAGCATCAAGGATTAGTCGGAATTGTGCACCTTCCATCACCCGACGAGCAGCTGCATTATCGACCCCAAACAGGGCTGTGGAGGGTTCTTCGGGCCGTACCCGCTGAGCTTCATCGAATCGCCGCTCTACGATAGAAGTCTTGAAGCCCCGCTCCTCAAGCCATCGGGAAACGACCCTGGTCTTCTTCGTCCCAAGTTGGGAAGAAACACTGAGCATCGATGTCGAGATCGTTGACTTTGAGACAACGTCAACGTCTTGGAGAAACACCTCGCCCTCTCCTGGACGCATGAATCCAAGGGTCCAGGCATAGGCCTGCCCAAGGTGCCCCAGCCCGACCATCCAAATGGAGTCCTGGGCTGGAACCTCCGCCACTGAGGGCCCACCCGAAGAAGTGGTTGGGCCCCACAAGGAGAGCCGAACCGACCTCCGCCCTGCGTACGGATTGTCCTTCCGGAGGATGGAGAACGCTTCATTGATTGCCAACCCAGCCGCTGCGACACAGGCGGGAGCGAAACATTCCTCCGAGCACGCCGGGTCTCCGATACCGAACTCCCACCCGGCGGCCCAAGCCTGAATGTCTCCTTTGAGAGGGTCGGTGACACCAACACTCACTCTCGGCCAGGCCTCCACCTCTCTGCTCAGAGAGCCTTTGACATCCGCCCAGGTCAGGAAATCGTGAAATCGTTGCCCCTCGAACCCAGGCGCCGTGAGTAGAAAATCCTCGCATTCCACGTTCACGTTCCCGAGGAAGCTCCTCGACGCAGCATTAATTGCCGTAAGCGCCACGATCTGATCGCTGGCCCTCACCATGGACTTCGCGCTGAGCCGGATCGTCACCCCGTAGTTGCTAAAAGCTTCGAGGGCCTCTGAAAGGGTAGCCGCCTCCCCGTTGTCAGCGAGGAGCTTGGTCAACCTATGCATCGAATCTGCGTCCATCTCGGGCTCCTAGGGGGCGAGGATTAGTGCGTCCGCATCCTTGCCCCAGCAGCTAAACCACTTACCATCTCCGAGGTACACGTTGAAGCTGACGTCCTTGGGCGTGATCGTGCCATGGCCATACCGGGGGACAATCAACGCAATATGTCCTGGGAGAGAAACCATGGGGAATGCGCGGTCCGAGGAACTCTGACCTGGCCCTTTCGGGTGAGTGTGCACATCTGCAATCACCTGCACTCCGCGGCGATCACAGATCGCCCAGAGAAGCGAGAAAGCATTGGGACCCAGGCTCACGAAACCCCGATGTGAAGCTCCAGGCTCAAGGTCGTCGTAGGAAATCCAATCGGCCACGATCAGTTCCTCTAGCCCCCGCTTCGCAAGTAAGAACGCCCCTGTTTCGCGTACTCGTTCCCCGCGCCTCTTCAGCTCGTCCATGACCGCCACCCAGATTCCGGGGGCAAACTTAAGGGGTTTCGGTGAGAAGTTCATGGCTCTGTAGGGTCTCGTAGACAGCTTCGACGTAGTGAACCAAACCGACGGCAGGCTTCCAGATCAGCCAGGGGTACTCCGAGTACCAATTTGGGTGTCCATCAATGCTTTCCCGGTCACATGGAATGTAGAGAGCCTGCCCGCTCTTCCACTCTGGCCTGAATATCTGGGACACGCGCCCACCCCGGGGCCATCTCTCAGGGGAGAGTACGCAACCTCGACTGACATCCCAGAGTGTGCCGTTCGGGGGTCGATCTGGGTACCCGGTGCAATCGAATCGAAGCGTGAACCGACGCCCATCTCGGGCTGTTACTTCGACAAGAACGTGCGGCCAGCTGAACTCGACTAGCCGCCACCGTCCTCGGAGGCTCCCGGAGAGGAATCGCCCTGATTTCAAATGCCCTTCGAGCGCCTCCATCGCATCACACATGTCCAACCTCAGCCGTTCACTCGGGGAGAAGGGACGAGATCGAAGGCGAGGCTCTTGTTAGGAGACTTCACCATGGACCCGATGTGCGTGTCCGAGTCCGGCCGGAAGGAGGTTCCAGAGACCTGGAGCATCAGTTCCGCGGCATCGGACTGGCCGATCCCGAGGTCTTCGGTTGCCCATGTCTTGACTCGGCCTACCGTTGCGCTTGGGCGAAAAGTCCCCCGAACCTCACGTCCGGCGTAGCGCACCATCACGTCGATGCCTTTGAGGCGGTGAAAATGAACCCGCAGACCGTTGGGGATCTCAGCGACATCGGCGGCTGCCCCTTCCTCGTCGTTGTCCTCGAGGAACAGGAACATCTCCTGCACCTCGGGGCTCTTGGGCAGGGCGTGGATGAGCGCGGGCCGAAGACCGTGAGGGCCGACCTGAGGGTCGAGCTCGATGGCCTGGATCTCATCCAGTACTTCTGATTGAACGAATACGATGACCTTCATGGCAGCTCCTGTTGTTGGCCGGGAGGATTCCAGCCTCATGACTACTCACTCGGAGTGCCCCGTTCCGA
>Ga0265327_10004758_pt1 | contig 11823 bp, 11 predicted proteins | sample 41621metaG_FD_202089 | JGI IMG/M metagenome (GOLD analysis project Ga0265327, IMG submission 202089) | Rhizosphere microbial communities from Carex aquatilis grown in University of Washington, Seatle, WA, United States - 4-16-21 metaG | ecosystem: Host-associated > Plants > Roots > Rhizosphere...
CCTGGGCTACGCTTTTTCAAGCACCCAGAACCTTGCCTACATGGCCGGTGTTGGAGTTTATGGCATCGGCTTCTGCGCGATGCTTGTCGCAGTGGCTGTTCATTCTTGGCGATCGGTGCGTCCGTTTGCGATTTGCCTCAGCATTTTGGCGATCGTCTCACTGTCGCAATTGCTGCAATACACCCCAAAAGTCAAAGGCACGGCGATGCGCGTCGCGGGAATTCAAATGGAATTTCCGGCAGGGAGCGAAGTTCCGGGAGCACTTGATAAAGCGCTGGCCGCTTCGCCTTACGCTGATGTTTTGCTGCTGAGCGAATACACCTTCCACACGCCGGTCCCAAATTTCGTCAAAAAATGGTGCGCCGACCATAAGAAGTATTTGATTGTTGGCGGCACGGAAGATTTGCCGAATGGAAAGTTTTACGACATGGCCTACGTTATTGGTCCGAATGGAGATGTCGTTTTCAAGCAGGCCAAATGCGTCCCCGTCCATTTTTTTAATGACGGCTTGCCTGCAACGGAACAGAAGTTGTGGGAATCACCATGGGGCAGGGTTGGCTTGGGGGTTTGCTACGATTGCAGCTATCGCCGCGTCACCGATGAATTGGTCCGACAAGGCGCGCAAACGTTGATTTTTCCGACGATGGACGCCATTGAGTGGGGGGGCTACCAGCACAAATTGCACGGACGCGTCGGGCCGCTGCGCGCAGCGGAGTTTGGAATCGCAGTCGTGCGTATCGCGAGTTCCGGTATATCGCAGATCGTTGGGCGCGATGGAACGATTTCCGCCGAAGCAGGATTTCCGGGTCAGGGCAGCACATTGGTCGGCGCGATTGGTTTTGGTGCGCCAGGCCGGCTGCCGCTCGATCATTGGCTCGCTCCAGTGTGCTCGGGTCTCGCGAGCGCGATGCTCATTTTTCTGATGGCTGAACTTATTCTGACCCGCAAAACCCGCTCCGCTCAACCCCGGCTGCCGGTCAACGTCCCCGCTGCCACGATATGAAGAAGCTCCTTCGTTGGTTCCTGCAACTTTGTTTTGGCCTGCGCACTTTCAATTCGGAGGTGTTGACAGCAAAAGGGCCGGTGATGTTGCTGCCGAATCACACGTCATGGTTGGATTGGATTCTGCTCGGTGTGTTTTTGGACGACGATTGGAAATTTGTCACTTCGCGCCAGGCCGCTGAAGTTAGCTTCATCCACCGGTTCATCATGGTGAATCGTTATACCTTTCCGGTGGACATGGATTCGCCCTATGCGGTTAAACACATGGCCGAATTTCTTCAGGCGGGTGGGAGACTTGTGCTGTTTCCCGAAGGTCGATTATCGCGCACCGGCTCGTTGATGAAACTGTTCGATGGCACCGGTTTTCTAATTTTCAAAACGAAAGCAAAGGTCATCACCGCTTATTTGCGCGGGGCGCAAAGGCTGCCATATTCGCCGAATCCGAATCGGAAGAAATTATTCCAGCGAGTGTCGCTCCACTTCAGCGACGTCCTTGTTCCACCGACCTGCGAAGGCATTAGCACGACGCACGCTCGTGAAAAACTGACGCATTGGTTGCAGGACACGATGACCAAACAACAATTCGAGGCCGAAATGGCCGTGTCGACGAAAACAATTTTGGCGTCGATTCTTCAAACCGCGCGCGAGAATCCTTCGTTTCCGGTGCTGCAAGATGCTTCGCATGCCAAATTGACTTACCGTCGCCTGACCGCCGCGACGCAAGTGATGGCGCAGGAACTCGAGAAACATTTGTCCGCGGAGTCCAGTCACGTCGGAGTGCTGTTGCCGAACACTAACGCAATGCCGATTTCACTTTTGGCAATGTGGGCATTGGGAAAAACACCGGCCATTTTGAATTATTCCACGGGCGCGAACACGATGCTCGCATGCTCTGAAATAGCCGGACTGAAACAAATCATCACCTCACGCGCCTTTCTGGAAAAAGCCCATTTGAACATCGAGCTTTTGCTCGCGCACGGCATCGAGTTCGTCTACCTCGAAGATATCCGCGCAAAAATCACCGGATTGGAACGTTTCATCGGTTTGCTCAACACTTACGTGCCTTGGCTCTCGCCGCTGCAACAAATCGAGCATCACAACGAATCGGCCGTGATCCTTTTCACCAGCGGCTCGGAAGGCCCTCCCAAAGCCGTCGACCTCAGCCATCGCAATATTATTTCGAACATTCGTCAGATGCTGTCGGTCATTGACCTCGTTGAGACGGATCGCATTTTCAACGCGCTCCCGCTGTTCCACAGCTTCGGCCTCACTATCGGACTGTTGCTGCCTCTCGTTCGCGGCAGCTACACGTTCTTGTATCCGTCACCGTTGCATTACCGCGTTATTCCCACGCTTTTCTACGACCTGGATTGCACGGTGTTTTTCGGCACGAACACTTTCCTGAACGGCTACGCGCGCAAAGCGCACTCGTATGATTTTCGTTCGTTGCGCTATTTATTTGCCGGTGCTGAGAAATTGCAGGAAGCGACCGCGAATGTTTGGTCGCGAAAATTTGGCGCGCAAATTCTGGAAGGTTACGGCGCAACCGAATGCAGCCCGTGTGTCAGCGCCAATACGCTGCACTCCTCCCGATTCGGTTCCGCAGGACGGTTGCTGCCGGCGATCGAATACCGTCTCGAACACGTCGAAGGCGTGTCCGAAGGCGGGCGGCTCTGGGTGCGTGGACCAAACGTGATGCGCGGATATTTGAACCCCGAAGCGAACGCAAAATTCCAGGCGCTTGGGGGCTGGTATGACACTGGCGACATCGCTAAGTTCGATGACGATGGCTACCTCTTTATTTTGGGTCGCCTGAAACGATTCGCCAAAGTTAGTGGTGAAATGGTGAGCCTGACCGCCGCCGAGGAGGCGTTGTCCAATGCATTTCCGCAATTCGGCCTGCGTTTTCAGGTCGCTGTCCTATCTCGACAGGATGCTGATCGTGGCGAAGCGTTGGTCGCCGTGACAAACGAACCGAAGCTGACGATGGAAGAGATTCGCGCCGCCATCAAAGCCAAAGGCCTGAGCAATCTCTACGTGCCGCGCGAAATCAAATACGTGCACGAAATCCCAAAACTCGGCACCGGCAAAATCAATCACCGCGAACTGCAGAAGTTGGTTGAAGTTCAGTGAACATTGTCGAATCCGTGGCACTCCCAAACTATCAATCCAACAACCGTGCCTGCAATCACGGCATCTGCAACAACGGTAGCCGGCGTCAGGGCAATTTGCGCACCTTGATGAAATCCCGAAGGATAAACCGGCAATTCGTAAGGCCCTCTTTGTATGCCATTCACGGTAACTGAAAATTTGGCGGTGTCATCCAGAACGGCAAACGACTTCGCTCCCGGGGGCGGTGTAGCGGCGTTTGTCTTTACGAGGATAGGAATAGAAGTCAGTTGATTGGTCGCACGCAGATCGACAAACGCGGGCTTCTGAGTGGGCGCTTGATAGTGATTCAAATAATAGCCGCGTCGGCAAACTGACGATGACGGTTCCCGCACTTCATCATAAACAACGAGGACGTCACGTTTCGTTTCAGAGTAATAGAGTTGTAGATTTGGCTGAGGAGAGGCTTCGTTGAATGCTTTGTCTTCCCAAAGACGTTTCGTGACACAACCGCAGCAACAACTCCACACGACAGCAATCAGACAGAAATGTATCGCCTTGAAATTCATACGCTGTTTCGCCGCTGATTTCCCGAGGGTGACAGGAAATTTTGGCGTCGCAACGAATTTCAGCGACTTGAAGTGTTGATTCCGGCCAAACCTCGCGACGCAGCATCGCGGACGTGTGCCGGAATTGTCGAATCGGTCAGGCTGGTGTAGACGACCTTGGCCTTGGTTGCATCACCATCAGCCTTCAACTGGTCAGCACATCGCAGCAATGCGTCCAGCACGACGGGTTGAATCTCTTTTTTATCGCGTGCGCCAAGAAGAGCATCAGCGGCCTTCTTGTTGCCGATCCGTCCAAGAGCAGCAGCGGCAGCGGAAGCGACAGCAGGGTCAGAGTCGGACAACGATTTCTTCAACATCGAAACCGCGCCGGTGTCGCGCCGCCATCCTAGTGAGTCGATGAGCCCGGCTTTGATCAAACCGGAACTTTTATCAGCGGCTTTCCGCATGGCTTTCACTGCCTCTGGACAAGGCATTCCTTCCAATGCATAACGCGCCGCCTGGGCTGTGCGCTCGTCCGTCAAAAGCGGTGCCACCGTCGGGACTGCTTTCGCTGTGCCGACCAACCGCAACTGCTGACACGCATCGCATTTCTCATTGGCACTGGCGTTGGATTTTAGAATGGCGACGAGGTCTTGTTCTCCAGCGGCGCGCACGAATGCAGCCGAGAAGAGAATTCCAAGTAGCAGGATGCAAAGCTTCAATTTTGATTCACAACGTGAAGTTTTCATGGCGAGTTTTTGAATGCGTTGTTTTATAGATGCCAGGGCGGACGTGGCGTGTAGGAGAGAAGCCGGTTCGCTTCATCATCGCCGTTGAATTGTGCTTTAACCGGGTCCCATTCGAGAGCCCGTTGCAAGATAAGCGCAATGCCGCCGATCAGCACCGCGTTGATGCTATAGAGAGCCGTATCAGGATCGCAAATCGTCGGTTTACGCGACCGAACACATTCCAGGAAATTTCCGGAATGACTTTCAGCGTGGTATACCTTCGCGTCGCTCGACTTTAACGGTTCTTCGAGAATCTTCCCGGGATACGAAATCAATTTCTCGCGATCCACCGCGATGCGGCCTTCAGTGCCAACGAACACCCCACCACCGATTTCGCCGACTTTCTCATCTTTATACCCGTTGGAGTGAACCACGACGCCGTTGTTGTAGCGCCAATGGATCGCGTCGTTCTCCGGCCAAACCTTTATTGGCGCGGTGACGTCTGGGTTCACCATCCATTGAATCACGTCATAATGATGCGGCGCCCAGTTCACGTCGCCGGTAATCAGCGAGTGAATTTCCTGGCCGGGCAGGCGTCCCGGATACGGTTGCCATGGAAGCGGGCCGACCCACATATTCCAGTCCAATCCATCTGGGACTGGTTGGCCTTTTTCTTCTGTCCAATGCTTCGGCCAAAACGCGCCCGGCGAACGATATGCGTAGACTTCCTTCAATTGGCCGATGCGACCGTTCCGGATATATTCGCAGGCGGTGCGAAACTTGCCGTCGTATTCCGAGCGCTGCTGCGTGCCGGCTTGATAAATTCGCGCGTAACGTTTGCTCGCCGCAACCATATTGAGTCCCTCGCGAACGGTGATGGCAATCGGTTTCTCGCAATAAACATCTTTGCCGGCTTCCATGGCCATCGCGGCCATTGGCGCGGACCAGTGATAGGGCAGCGCGAGCAAAACTGCGTCGATGTCAGTCCGCGCGAGCACCTCGCGGAAATCGTTGTATGCTTTGACCCCGTTGTAATCGGCTTGGCCAAGCCGTTTGGCGTAAGATTCGTTGCAACGCTTGTGGGCCTTTTCGCGGCGGTTTTTGTCGACGTCGCACACTGCAAGCACCTGCACCCGCGGGTCGCTGGAGTATCCACCCGGCATATACGTCCATGCGCCGCCAAGCAAATGGCCGCTGCCTTGGCCGCCCAGTCCGATGAACCCCATATTGATCCGTTCGCTCGGCACTTTCGTGCCGTTACGACCTAGGGCAGAGGCTGGAATGATTGTCGGGGCAGCCAGAGCCGCTCCCAAAGCCACGGACGTGCGAAGGAATTTTCGTCGCGAGAATTTCGTGTTCTTCATATCGGTTAATGATCGTCCGATGTTTGAGTCAAACCGCAGTGCACCGGGGTTGCGATATGTCTTAGACGCAGCACGCGCCTTTCGCAATCAATCAAATTGCAAAGGTCCCGACAGAATTGTGCTCCACCAATTTTGGTAAGTGCTGAACTTCGTTTGCAAGCGAGCATTCTCTGGCACATCTCCGCGCGCTGTGGCACTATTGTCCAATAGCCCTAAAATTTTGTTATGAGAGTTTCTCCAGTTTGCTCGCGGAGTTGGTGTTTCCCGACGGTTTGTCTTCTCGCCCTGCTATTGTGTTCCACGACGGCAACAGTCGTTGCGAAGTCGATTCGAGTCGCGCTTTACAACGACAGTGGCGCTTCCGGCAAAGGTGTTCCGTGCGTTTGCACCGAACTCGGCAAATTCGCTGACATCAATGTCACGAAAGTTTCTGCCGCACAAATTCGTGAAGGCATCCTGAAAGATTTCGACATCGTCGTTTTCACGGGTGGCGGAGCCAGCACACAAGCCAAAGCCCTCGGTGACGCGGGGCGCGCCAACGTGAAAAGCTTCGTCGAAAAGGGCGGGGGATACATGGGTATTTGTGCCGGCGCTTATCTTGCGTGCAACGGGTTTGACTGGGCTGTTGGTGTGCTGGACGCGAAAACGGTTTCCCCAAAATGGCAACGCGGCATGGGCACTGTGCAAATTGAACTAACTGCCGAAGGCCAAAAACTTCTCGGCCAAACCGGCAAAACCTTCGAACTCAAATACGAAAACGGCCCCATCATCACTCACGGCAAAGGCGCGTTGCCCGAATTCAAAATTCTTGCTGTCTATCGCACTGAAAAGGCGGAAAACGGCAGTCCCGTTGGCGCGATGGTTAATTCTCCTGCCATCGTGATCAGCACCTGCGGCAAAGGTCGCGTCGTGGTCATCAGTCCGCATCCAGAGCAAAGCGAAGGCACGCAAAGCATGATTCCGGCGGCGATAAAGTGGCTTTCCAACAAAAACCACCGCCTGGCCGCTCCGCGAAATTCCTGATCCTCACGCAATTTTTCTTTTGCGTCCGCGCCCGTTCCCGTTCAGCTTTCTGCCATGACTCGAACGCAGTGGCGCAATGAGATCGATAAAGTCCTGATTTCCGAAGCTGAAATCGAACGCCGCGTTACCGAACTCGCGCTCGAAATCGAAAAGGAATATTCCGGCCGGGACCTCGTCATCGTCGCGCTTCTCAACGGCACAGTTCTCTTTCTCGCCGATTTGATCCGCCACCTATCGTTACCGCTGCGTCTCGATTTCATTGGCGTATCCAGCTACGGCGCGGGCACTGAATCCGGCAATTTAGTCTTCACCAAAGAACTGCGCCTCGACGTCAAAGGCCGTGACGTGCTCCTGGTCGATGACATCCTCGACACCGGCCGCACATTGACCCGGGTGAAAGCGAAGCTCAAAAAGCTGAAACCGCGCCGGATAAAGATTTGTGTCCTGCTCGACAAACCCAGCCGCCGGCAAGAATCCGTCACGCCTGACTACGTCGGATTCACTATCCCTGACGAATTCGTCGTCGGCTACGGTTTGGACTTCGCTGAACGTTATCGCAACCTCCCATACGTCGGCGTCCTGCGACAGCACAATAAGCCGGCCTCGAAAAAGAAAAAGAGCAGCCGAAAATAGGTCTTTGGCCTATTTGACAAGACGCCCCGACGCTCGTACGTTGCTGCAACGCACATGAAACGGCTTATCCAAACTTTCGCTGTGACTTTAGTCGTTACTCTATTTGCTGGCTGTGTGCGCCAATATCCCACCATACCGCCCGGGGCGCCGGTTGACATCGGAATCGCCTCGATGCATCTGAAGCCTCAGCATCCATTGCCCGGCGAGCGTTGGCGCGCTGTCATGGTTGTTCAGAATCACACCGAACTCATGGCCGAGGATATTGGCTACATTATGCGGATCCCCAGCCGGAACCTTGAAATTGGCCGCGGTCACATCGGCAAAATTCTTCCCTTGGACGAACTAAGCATTAGCAGCGACGACATCCAACTGCCCCCGGGAAAATATCAAATCGAAGCGCTCCTGTATTTGCCACAATGCTTTCCGCAATCTGGCACGCCCCGCAGGGTCGTCATGACAGTTTCGGTTGGAGAATAAAACAGCAACGCCATTACGACGCCGTTCGTGACTTTAGGAACGAGAGGCCCTTCTCCAGCAGACCGCCTTCGGGAAGTTTTCCATTCGGTGTCAGCTTATCGATAAGCCCCGGCAGGATGGCTGCCAGGCCTGCTTTCACCTCATCGACAGATTTGCCTGAATGCTCTGCAATCTGGCTGAGCCGCTCGCTGCCCAATCCTTGTTCAACTTGATCGGGCGAGATTGGTTTGTTGGGGCCCGTGCTGATCCACGACGAAACAATGTGGCCCAGACCTTGTGATTCAAAGGACTGCACCAACCCCTTCAAGCCACCGCCTTCACCACTGCCTAACGCGTGCATAACACCGCTAAGCAAACCGCTTTCACCCTCCGCCGTCGTTTGTTTTCCGAGAACTGTCTCGAGAAGGCTCATAACTATTTTTCCGAAGATTTTTTCGACTCACGATATCCCGCCGCGATTGCTTCCTTTTCCGTCATATAGCTGCCCGATTTGGTCTTGCCGTACCATTGATCGCCTGAGCGATGGTAAACCTTTGAATCGGGATTCGCCCAAACCATGCCTTTATCGGCTGTTGCTGCGGCGTCAGGGGCGGCAGAGGAGGTTTGGCTCGTCTCAGTTTGAGTTCGCGCCTTTGAGTCTGTGGTTCGACGCGGAGTCGGTGCTGCTGCCCCGGCCGGTTCCGAAATCTTTCGCGCGCTCGCTAACGGCTTGATCTTTGTGATCGCCTTAGAGGAAAGCCCGGCCTTCTTCAGGTCCGCGACCGACGAGTAAGGCCGATTCGCTATAATCTTGTTGGCCGTCGCCGCGCCGACACCTGGAAGAGTCTCCAACTGCTCTTGCGAAGCCGAATTGATATCGACCTTTTTGGCCGAAGTCGTTTTGTCGGATTTGGACTGTTTTGTATCCGAACTGGCTGTGTCAGCAGTTTGTTTCGATTTCGACGTAGTCGAATCCGCAGCCGAGGCTGTGAATGCAAATGTTCCCAGAACAGCAATCGCCACCAACAATTTAAATAGAATACCCTTCAGATGTTTCATAGAGACCCCTTTCAGAACGAAACCCTACGAGGTAACGCAACAAATTCAATTTAGAGAATTCTCCGTATCCTCACTTCCGGCATTGCCCGAAAAGATTGCCAATACTGTGCCGACGATCGCGCTCGCGGCGCCGGCGAGCACAAGTCTTGCCGTGACTCTTAGTGTGTCTGACGCACCTTCGCCGTATTTCGCGTTTCAACCGTCCCGTTTGCATTTCCGTTCCCGAAGCGGTAACCGGAACATCCGGTTGGGAAGCAATCCGAACTATTTGTGCGGTATTCACCTACCAAACCCAACAAGGCTTGCCCCGTAAAGACACTAGACGTCAAAGCTGAATTCCTCTAAGTTCCCCGCATGTCAAAGAATTCGGCTCCGGCTGCGGTCGGGGCGGCTGACATGCAAAATCTCGCCTTCGAGGAGGCGTTGAAGAAACTCGAGTCTATCGTTCAATCGATGGAGTCGCAGGATTTGCCCTTGGAAACCATGCTTGCCCGCTACGAAGAAGGAACCAGACTGGCGCATCTTTGCCAGGCCAAACTCGCCGAAGCGGAAGTCAAAATTCAACAAATTGAGAAAAACGCCAAAGGCGAAATGACTCTCAAGCCTGTCCCTGCCCAATAAGTTAAACTATGAGCCGATACATCGATATGGTGGACCAACCTGCCCACGTCAAAAAATTGACGTTGGACCAACTGAACCAACTCGCCGAAGAAGTTCGTCACGAGCTGATCACTAAACTCGCCAAAAACGGCGGGCACCTTGGTCCAAACCTGGGCGTTGTTGAATTGACCATTGCGCTCCATTACGTCTTTTCCACCCCGCACGATAAATTCGTCTGGGACGTCAGCCATCAAAGCTACGTTCACAAGATCCTGACCGGTCGCAAAAATCGTTTTCACACCATCCGCACAACCGATGGCTTGAACGGCTTTTCATTGCGCACCGAAAGCGAGCACGATTGTTACGGCGCCGGCCACGCTGGCACTGCTCTCTCTGCCGCTCTCGGCATGTGCGCCGCGCGCGACCAGAAGAAGAGCGACGAAAACGTCGTCTGCGTTTTCGGCGACGCCGCGTTGACCAACGGTATTTCCTTCGAAGCGTTGAACAACATCAGTCACACGACGAAGAAGTTCATCTGCATCCTCAACGACAACGAGTGGAGCATCGCCAAGAACGTCGGTGCCATCGCTTCCTACCTGAACAAGCTCATCACCAATCCGCGCTACAACAAGCTGGCGAAGGATCTCGAGCGCTGGATGAAGCGCATGCCCAAAGGCGAACTCGCAGTCCGGCTCGGCCATAAAGCCGAAGAAGCGATCAAGGGCGCCCTCACCGATGTCGCTTTACAACAGAACGCCGTCAACGTCGAAGCTGACGGTCGCGGTGGATTCGGCAGCAGCCTCATTTTCGAAGAAATGGGCATGCGTTATCTCGGTCCGATCGACGGCCACAATTTGCCGCTGTTGATCAGCTGCCTCGAATTCGCCCGCCAGAGCGAAGGACCAGTCGTCCTCCACGTTTTGACGAAAAAGGGCAAAGGTTTCGAATCCGCGCTCAATTCGCCCGAAAAATTCCACGGCCTCGGGCCTTACGACCCTGTCACCGGCGCGACACCTTCCGCCAAACCCGGCACGCCGCCAAATTATCAGGATGTTTTCGGCCAGACGATGGTCAAGCTTTGCAAAAAGGACAATTCGGTCGTCGGCATCACCGCCGCGATGCCGAGTGGCACCGGCTTGAAAGCGTTGGAAAAGGCGATGCCCGAACGTTACTACGACGTCGGCATTGCTGAAGAACACGCCGTCTTATTTGCCGCAGGTATGGCCACGATGGGTTTCCATCCTGTCTGCGCGATTTACTCGACGTTCCTGCAGCGTTCCTACGACTGCATCATTCACGACGTCGCGCTCCAGGAATTGCCCGTCATTTTCTGCATGGACCGCGCCGGCCTTTCGGCCAACGACGGCCCGACGCACCACGGTTTGTTCGATATCGCTTACCTGCGTTGCGTTCCGAGCATTGTTTGCATGGCGCCAAAGGACGAAGACGAGCTCGTGGACATGATGTTCACCTGCACGTTGCAAAAAGGCCCGACCTTCATCCGCTATCCTCGCGGTGCCGCTGAAGGCGTGCCGATCAAGGAATCGCCGATGGTCGTTGAAATCGGCAAAGCCGAAGTCACGCGCAATTTCGATTCCAGCAAAGGAAAGAAGGTCGCCTTGTTCGGATTAGGTAACTTCCATGGCGTTGCCAAGAAAGTCGCTGAGCAACTCACTGCTGAAGGTTACAACTGCGCGGTCATCAACCCGCGTTTCACCAAGCCGATCGACGCCGGCACGACCGAGTTCTTCGGACGCGCTGCTGAATTGGTTGTCACGTTGGAAGACCACGTGCTCCCTGGCGGCTATGGTTCGAGCGTTTGCGAATTGCTCAACGACAAGCGCATCAACACGCCTGTCCTGCGCGTCGGTTGGCCCGACCAGTTCATCGAACACGCGAGCACCGTCGACCACCTGCGCAACAAATACGGCCTCACCGCCCCGCAGATTGCCGCGCAAATCAAGGCCCAGTTCGCCGCGGCTCAACCCGCGAATGTCACCAGCCTGAGCGCAGTCGCATAACCGGGTAGGAAATCAGTTTCGAAGCGCGGACGTAACTGTCCGCGCTTTTTCTTTAATCGCGAGTCGGCGTAATGGGCGCGTGCAACTTCTTTGTTTCGCGATTCACCGTCACGAAATGACTGCCAACGTCCGACCAGATTCGAAGCAACAATTCCTGTCCCCGCAATCTGCGACTGACATCAACGGCTTGCTGCGAAGTCCGCACCTGTTCGCTGTTGATCTCCTGCATTATATCTCCGGGCCGCAATCCCGCCGCATAGGCAGGCGATTCGTCATCGAC
>Ga0265327_10004759_pt1 | contig 11822 bp, 10 predicted proteins | sample 41621metaG_FD_202089 | JGI IMG/M metagenome (GOLD analysis project Ga0265327, IMG submission 202089) | Rhizosphere microbial communities from Carex aquatilis grown in University of Washington, Seatle, WA, United States - 4-16-21 metaG | ecosystem: Host-associated > Plants > Roots > Rhizosphere...
CCGGATCAGCCCATTCGGTCTGATTGAAATGACGCGACAGCGAATTCGGCCGTCGCTGCGGCGCAGTGTTTATGAAGATTGCCCGTGCTGCGCGGGGACTGGCCAGGTCAAAACGGCCGAAAGTATGGCGATTGACGTCATGCGATTGCTGATGACGAACGCCAATCGAGACGATGTGTCACGTGTGACGGTGGATGTTCATGAACGGGTGGCGGCGTTTTTGAATAACCGTAAGCGACGTGATATCACGAACTTGGAAGAAGTCTACAACGTTTCAATCAGTGTCAATGCGATGACGGGGGTCGGGCCCGAGCATCTGCAGTTTCACTGCACCAGCGATCTTGGCAACGAGGTGAAGATTCTGCCTGCGCCAGGCTCGAAATCAAAAGCCTGATCGAGTATTCTTTCCGAATTCCGCTGTATCGCCGGGCCGGGGGGAGCTTGTCTTCGCTGGCCCTGACTTTATTCACCTGTGGTTGGTTTCCGACCGTTTCGAGGTAGAGCTCGCATGTTCGCGGTATTTGAAGATGGTAGTCGGCAATACAAGGTCCGTCAGGGGGACGTGTTGGCAGTCGACCTGCGCAGTGAAGCCAAGGACGGAGAAACCCTGACGTTTGACAAGGTGTTGCTCGCCAACGGTGGCGGAGCCAGCGTGCTTGGTCGACCAGTCATTGAAGGTGCCGCCGTGACGGCCGAGGTCGTCGTTGCGGAATACAAGGGGATCAAGCTCGAGATCCAGAAATTCAAGCGACGTAACGCGTCGAAGCGTCATACCGGCCATCGCCAGAAGTACACCCGCGTGAAAATCACCGGGATTTCGGTTCCAGGCCTGCAGGTTGTTGAGGCCCCTGCTGCTGAAGCGGCGCCGACAACGGGTGCTTGATTTCCGGCAGACGATTTTCAATTCGAATAACGGCGAAGTCCCATGGGCTTCGCCGTTTTTTCGTCTTTGGGTCAACGCACGAGCAGTGGGTGAGTTCAAGCGGAATTCCGACATTCCCGGTTGAAACGGTTGTTGCTTTTCTGCGGAAGATTGCATTGCGGCGGAACGCAGGATTAGAATTTCGCTGCTACAGAGAATTGCACCGTGTCAACGGCTTCATGGTCAGAGGCTTCGTGCCTCGTCGTGGAGGTCCGTGGTTGTTGCGTCTAGAAGGTTGGGTGGTCTTGCGAATCTTGCGGTAAACGTCAGTTCAATCCAGATTCCTTTCTTCGGGAGGGGAGTGCGGACGAAATGATTGCAGCCCATAATCCGGCGATTCAGTCCAGTGTGCTGGCGCTCAATCGTCATTACATGGCGGTCCACATTCTTCCCGTGCCCCGCGCCTTCTGCCTGCTTTACAAAGGAGCGGCGGAAGTGATCTCGGTCGAGGGTGGCGTTTTCCAGTCGTACAACTTCGATGACTGGCTTGAGTCCGGCCTGTTGCGACGCGAACTGGGGGAAGTTCCGATCGACGGCGACTGGATTCGAACGGTGAACTTTGAAATTCAGGTACCTCGCATCGTTCGCCTGCTCCGGTACGATCGACTCCCTCGAAATGCGGTGAAATTCAATCGGCGGAATATCTTCCTGCGCGATGAAAACTGCTGCCAGTACTGCGGACGCAGACTGGGGATGCACAAGTTGAGCCTGGACCATGTGATGCCGAAAAGCCGCGGCGGGCCGACGACGTGGGAGAACATCGTCTGTTGTTGCCTGGACTGCAATGTTCGCAAGGGGGGGCGAACTCCGCACGAAGCGGGTATGAAGCTAATGAAGGTCCCCCTGAAGCCCGCTCATAATCCACTGCTGTTCCATCACTTGGGAAGCAGGAAGTATGAATCGTGGCAGGCGTTCCTTTCTGATTGATGTCGGGATCCTATTTTCAATTCCGATCCCGTCGGCGGAATTAAGGTGAGTAATTCCAGCCTGTTGCTGGAGACGGCGGCCAAATCGGACAGGAATTGAGGAGGCTGGATTTCTTGCGATCCGCAACGGCAAAATCGGGGTTTGAAATGGGGTGAGCGATTTGCTACGTTGCTGGAAGTCTCTGGCCGTCCTCAGTGCACGTTTTGTGCTCCGTGCCAGTCAGGTCATGAGATGAGATATCACTTCGCGGTCGGTCCCGGCCCGAATTCAGGGAGTTGTGCGATGACTCGAAAAGTAAGGCCAGGTTCGACAACAGCCGCGCGTCGCGGTTTTACCCTGATTGAACTACTGGTGGTGATCGCGATCATCGCGATGTTGGCCGCACTGCTGCTTCCTGCAGTTCAGCGCGCCCGCGAATCGGCTCGACGTTCCCAATGCACGAACAACGTGCGGCAGCTTGTCGTCGCGATGCATCAGTACGAAGGGGATTACAAAACATTCCCGTCTGGCTTTATTGATCCCGCGGCCGGTAATGGACAACAAGTCACTCTGACCGAACCGGGGCAATTGAATACCGTGATGAATGGCACGAAGACCATTACCAACATCACGAACTGGACAATGCCCCCTCAATGGGGTTGGCATGCGTTCATCCTGCGACAGATGGACCAGGGGACGATCGATATCGATTTCCGGATGCCAAAGATCGGCACTGCGACGACACAAAGCTTCATCACGACCAAGATCGAGTCCTACATCTGCCCAAGCGCCCAGCTTCCTCAGGGACGTCCGTGGGGATATACGACCTATCGCGGTTCGATGGGTGCGTTTGATCCATCTCAGCCTGCCGGGTCCAGCATCCCTTCAACTCCAAATGGAATGCTCTACCAGAACAGTGCGGTCCGGATGGCGGACATCACCGATGGAACGACGAATACGATTCTTGTCGGGGATTCACTGTTTGGGTACTGGGCTGATGGATACAGCTGTTGTGTGCGTGTCTGGGACGATGCCGCTCACCCGGATTTGTTTGACACATACTGGTCGACCAACACCGGTTTGCAGTTCTTCAGCTTTGGCAGTGCTCACGGCGATCAGGCGATTTTCGCCCTGTGCGACGGGTCAACCAAGGGAATCTCGAAGAAGATCGACTCCAATGTCTTCAAGGCGATTTCCTCTCGTAACGGTGCGTTGAAGTCGATGAATCCGCTGATGGAAAACGTCACCGACGGGTTCTAGTGCCGGCTTGGATTGTCACGTTGAAGCTTGAATGAGTGCGCGGTCGGTGCAGACCTGCGGGTCGAATTCCGAAATCGGACATTCTTCAGGTCTCGTGCGGCTTTCGAATTCAATCCTGACCCGGCATCCTGTGATGCCGGGTTTTTTCTCGTTGGCGCAATTCTCAGCTCATGCTTACCGTGACGGTCAATGATGTGACGAGGTCAGTTCCCCCGGGAACGAGCGTCGAAGGATTGCTGGCGCTGCTGGGACTGCAGCCGCGGTTCCTGGCTGTGGAGTTGAACCGGCGCGTCATCCCGCGCAGCGAGCATCGGCAGGTCGTGCTTTCTGAGGGTGACCAGATCGAGATCGTTACGCTGGTGGGTGGAGGTTGATTGCGCTTTATGACTTCATTTGCAGATTCAACACTGGTCCTGGGATCACACCGTCTTTCGTCACGGCTGATTGTCGGCACAGGAAAATACTCGACATTCGAACTGATGCGGGAATGCCTGGAGATCAGTGGGGCCAGCGTCATTACCGTGGCGGTGCGACGGGAACGCCTGGTGGACGCCGCAGGCCGCAATATCCTCGATTTCATCGATCTGGACCGGTATACGATCCTGCCAAACACCGCCGGCTGTTTCACGGCAGATGAGGCGGTTCGGACGGCACGACTCGGTCGCGAGATCCTGTCGAGTGTCGGTAATCCGGGGGCCAGCTGGGTCAAGCTGGAAGTCCTGGGCGACAAGAAGACGCTGCTGCCAGATCCGGTCGCCACGCTGGAAGCAACACGCCAACTGGTCGCGGACGGATTTGAAGTGCTGTGCTATACGACGGACGATCCCATCACCGCCCGGCGACTCAAGGATGCCGGGGCGACATCAGTGATGCCGGCAGGCAGCCCCATCGGAAGTGGACAGGGGATTCTGAATCCCAACAACATTCGCATCTGCCTTGAGTACCTGAAAGAGAACGACCCCGACTATCCGGTGATTGTGGATGCCGGGGTGGGAACCGCGAGTGACGTTGCGTTCGCGATGGAACTGGGCTGTGATGGGGTCCTGTTGAACACCGCGATTGCCTCGGCGCAGGATCCACGGCGAATGGCGGAAGCGATGAAGCTGGCCTGCCAGGCCGGCCGGCTGGCCGCTCAATCCGGGCGAATTCCCCGAAAACTTTATGCCACTGCAAGCAGCCCGGAAACCGGCCTGATTTCCCCGGGTGTTCGCGCTTGAGTCGTTGCTCCAGGCCAGCCCGTCACCCACTCGAACTGAGTGGGTGACATGGCGATGACCGATCCTTTTTGCCTCAAGGTTTGGGTGCGGCAACTGGCGGTTTTGGCACGGAATTCGAAGGCCGTAACGCTGCCGGCGCAGGAGAGGACGGAGGGGCTGGCGGTGCGGGAGGCGCTGGTGGAGCCGGAGGAACTGGCTTTACTGGTGGAACGGCAGGAGGCGCCGGCGGAGCATTCGGGTCGACAAGCTCAGCTCGTTTGACGGTCAGTCCCACGATGTGTGCCGCCATGCCAACAAATTGGAACGTCGTTTTGACGAAATAGGGATCCTTTGACCCTTGGACCAGGTGAGTGACGCTGAAGTTTTCACCGTCACCCTGGGCATCAAACTGAACTTCCAGGTCCGACAACTCCAGGTTCTTGAAGTCACCGCATCCGGCACGCAGCACTTCAAACAAGTCATAGGCCCGCTTCTTGCCGACTTGCTTTTGCACTTCGGGATGATATTTGGAGAAGGCCTTTTCGTCTTCGCCTTTCAGGATCAGTGTGATGAACTCGGTGCAGCGCGGCGTGTAGAAATTGGCGAACGACAGGGCCAGCGGGTCCCGTTCGAAGAGGGCCTTGTAGAGGTTCTGGCCGACTCCCTCCAGCGCCGGGGTCTGCAATTCGAATCCCGCGATCTTTCCGTCAATCACGACCAGCTTCGCATCGACTTTCCCGTTGGTGTACTCGATGGCGCTGAAGAAGTCGGTGCGATTGCCGGTGTCGACTGCGGAGGCTCGAATCGTCATTCCTTTCAGCGACGACGGCTTGGGCTTTCCCAACGAGGTGGCGATCTGCTCGAGGATAAATGACATCACCGGACGATCGACCTCTTTGACGAAATCGGGATCGCAGGCATTCAGGAAGTCTGTTGGATCGGAGGTTTGCAGCATCTTCAGGAAGACCAGTTCCGGTTTGTCGACGGGGGCGGGACCGGGCGCCTGAGCACCGTCAACAAATTCCTTTTCGGTGATTCGCCCGTCCTGGTTCTTGTCGAGCGCCTCGAACCCGATCATTTCCTTGCCCGACAGCCGGCCATCTTCGTTTTGATCCAGCTTTTGAAACTGTTCGCGAGCCCGTTGCATCAGCTCTTCGCGGCTGGGACCCCGTTCCTTGGCGCGACCGGCCAGGAATTCCTTGCGCGAGACTTCGCCATCGCCATCGGTGTCGTATTTCTCGAATCCCCGGACTTCTTTTCCTGAAAGAAAATCGTCCTGGTTTCCGTCCTGCTGGTTGAACAGCGTGTCATCATCGATTGACAGCATGCGTTTTCGTTCCGCCGCCATCCCCTGCAGAAACTCTTTCTGGGTCACCTCGCCGTCCTGATCCAGATCGAACGCCAGCACGGATCTGGCTTCTTTCCCGGACAGGACGCCATCTTCATTGGTGTCCAACTTCTGAAAAAGGGTCTCGTCCGTTTCGGCATGGGCCTTCGTGGCAGGGAACAGCACAGGCAGCGACGCGGCCAGCCCAATCAGAAGGGCGGTTCGGCAATAGCAATTTGGAGATGTGTTCACGATATCAGTTCCTGTGCATCGGAAAGCAGAATTGACCTACTTCTTTTTTTGACCGGCAACAAACTCTTCGAGGGTGATTCGACCATCCTTGTTGGTGTCCAGGTCCTCCAGGCCTTTCGCTTCTTTGCCTGTCAGCCGCCCGTCTTCATTCGCATCAAGGTTGGCGAAATCCTTCTCGAAATTCTTGGAGGGTTGATCGGACCGGGACTTGGATTGGGGCTCGTCCGTCGCCTCAGGCTCTTCGACGAGGATGGCGCCGGATGCCTCGACGTCAAATCCCTGAGGCCAGCGAGTCTTCTTGTCATACTTGGCCTTGTGGAACCGACTGGCCCCACCGACGAACTTCATGCCGACAAGATTGGCCCCGCGCAGGTCGGCTTCAGTGAAATCGACTTCCGTGACGGAACTGATCGCCTTGAGATTGCGAAGGTTCGCTTTGCGAAACTTGGAGTACCCGATGCCACCTCGTTCCGAGAGATCCGCCTTTTCCAGATTCACACCGTTCGCCGTCGTCGAATAAAACTGAAGAGACGTCAACACGGCGCCGCGAAAATCCGCGCCTGTCACGTCTGCGTTGGCAAGGGTCGCGTTGCTTAAATCGGCTCCCTGGAAATTGGCGTTGGTCAGGATGGCTCCGTCGAAGCTGCAGGCCTTGAGGACCGCATTTTCGAAATTGGCGTTGGCCAGGTCCTTCTTCGAGAAGTTGTGACGGACCAGATCCTGTCCGGAATAATCCGGCCCCTTGTCGGCACCCGCCGAGATGGAAGTGACCAATAAGATCCACATGGCCGCGAGTCGAGTGACGTGCTTCATAAGTGCATTCCTTTCAGTTTGCATTCCAGGATGTTTCCGCGGGGAAAGTTGTTGAAATCGCAGATGACTCGACAACCTGTTCATCAAGTCGACTTTTCCCGGATGCTGCATGGCTGACTTAAGGCTTGGACTTGGGTACGTCGGACTTGGCGGGTTCTTCAGCCAGGATTGCTCCCGATGCCTTGACATCAAACCCTTGAGGCCAACGCGTCTTCTTGTCGTACTTGGCCTCGCGGAACTGAGTTTTGCCATAGACCTTCATGTTTGTGAGGTTGGCGCCGCGGAGATCCGCCTCACTGAAGTCCACATCAATGACGCCACCGATCCCTTTCAGGTTTCGCAGGTTTGCCTTGTGGAATCTGGTCATGGTCAGGGAGTTTGTCGAAAGATCCTGATTTTCCAGATTGGCGCCGTCGAGCGTGGCTTTGAAAAAGGCGGTGCGTGTCAGAGTTGCACCACGAAAATCGGCGTTACTGGCGTCCGAGTTCGCAAATGAGGCCTCCGTCAAGTTGGCCCCCTGAAAATTCGCGCCGACCAGTTTGCCACCATCAAAGTTGGTTTGCTTGCAGACGGCGTCCTCAAAGTTGGCGTTTTCCAGGTTCATCTTCGAAAGATTTCGGAGGCTGAGATCCTGGCCGGAGAAGTCCGGCCCCTTCTCGGCGCCGGCTGAGATCGAGCTGACCAACAAGATCCAAGTGGTCGCAAAACCCCAAGTGGTCGAAAGTCGCGGGGCGGACTTCATCATTGCGGTCCTTTTAGATCGCATTCCAGGTTCCTTCATCAGGGTGACTTGTCGAGTTCGCCGACGATGAGGTGACAGACTCTCGTCTTGAGATTCTCCGGATGCCGGGTGACCGACAGATCATTTCTTCGACTTGCCAGCCAGGAATTCCTCCTTGGACACACGGCCATCCTTGTTGCTATCGAGATCTTCGAGGCCTTTCATTTCCTTGCCAGTCAGACGACCATCTTCATTGGAATCGAGGTCCGCAAATTCCTTTTCCAGATCCTTTGACGGTGCTTCTTTGCGCGGTTCGGATTTGGGTTCCGCCTTGGGCGTCGGCTTTGCGTCATCAGTCTTGTCCGGTTCATCCTCGACGAGAATTGCGCCCGAGGCTTCCACGTCAAAGCCCTTGGGCCAGCGGGTCTTGCTGTCGTACTTCGCCTTGCGGAATCGCGAGGGGCCGCCGACGAACTTCATTCCAGTCAGGTTTGCCCCCCGCAAGTCGGCTTCCGTGAAGTCCGCTTCATCCACCGCCCCGATCGCCTTGAGGTTCCGGAGGTTGGCCTTACGCAGTTTTGTGTAACTCACACCACCATTTTGCGACAGATCCTGCTTCTCCAGGTTGGCTCCATTGAGAGTCGCGTTGTAGACCGAGGTGTTAATCAGCAGCGCACCCCGGAAATCCGCATTCGTGCAGTCCGAATTGGCAAGCGTTCCGCCACTCAGGTCGGCTCCCTGGAAATTGGCGTTGGTCAGGATGGCGCTGTCGAACCTGGCGCCTTTGCAGACAGAGTCCTCAAACGTGGCATTCGCGAGATTCTGGTTGGTGAAGTCCCGTCTGACCAGATCCTTGCCCGAGTGGTCGGGACCCTTTTCTGCCGCCATGACCTGGACTGTCGCGGCGACGAAAACCCCCATCAATAACCAGCGGATTGACTTCATGATTTCACGTTCCTTTAGATTCTTTCGTCATGGGAGGAGCGCCATTTGCGAGCATCTTTACGTCAACGACCAACGGAAGCGGCGCTTGCAGCTTCCGAGCGGTAGCTCGAATTGGGTTGAGGGCACTGCCCTCATTAGACCGAGTGGTGGATTCAACTTTGGAACTGATGGCAAAGCGAACGCACAGGCCGTTCACTTGACGATTTCGCAGACAACTCGAAATCCGACTGTCTTGTGAACAAAATTGCTGTCCTGTTCGCGGCGTGCGGCAGAGCGGCAGAGTGACACATCGCCCGAGAAAGAACCGCCGCGACTAATTCTGGGTTCGCCGCGCAAGGTGCCCACGGGATTGATGGGAAATTGAACCAGACGAGGCCCTTTCTCCGTGGATAGAAGGTCTTCAATCACCTGCAGCACATCCTTTGCATCCAGGATTGAGTTCGGCAATTCCACATACACGTTGGATGAGTCGAACCGGTCAATGACCCATTCCGAGACGTTGCCATGCATATCATACAGGCCGAACGAATTGGGGGGATATGCTCCGACCGGACTCGTCCTGCCGAGTGATTCGCCCTTCGGCGAATTCAAATAGGGACGATCACCACGAATATTGGCCTCTCGTGGCGAGATTAACTCGCCCGTGTGGAACGGGGTGAATGTCCCGGCGCGGCAGGCGTATTCCCTCTCCACCTCGGTGGGCAGGCGATATCGACGACCTGCCTCCTGTTCGGCAGGAAGTCGCGAAAGCGTATCGCAGAATTTGACGGCATCGTGCCAGCTCACCTGTTCGACCGGGAATTCCTCGGTCTTCAGGTCGCGGACGTCGTCGGCGCCATTACCCGACGCCGAGAACCAGCTTGGGTTATTCCCCATCACCCGGCTGTACTGCCCTTGAGTCACCTCAAAAACCCCGATGATCGTCGATCTGGCCAGGATGACGGGGCAAATCTGCTCTTCCTGATTGCGAAGGTACTCGTTCTTGGGAGATCCGACCACGGTCAGGCCGCGCGGCAGCATCGTCAAAGTCATGCCGATGGAATTCTTGAAGACGTCTCCCGGCTTCACTCGATTCCGGTCGACGATCAACTTTCCATCCGGTCGCCCCATCGCGAAGACGCCCACAACATCCTGGCCAATAATCCGCACGGGAAACTGCTTGTGTCCCGGTGCGACCTCTTGCGCTGCCAGGGGCACCTGCAGCAGCAGGTGCCGGTACAGTTCATCACTGTCCACAATTCCGTTTCTGTCAAAGTCGGCTTCGCCCGCCAGACCCGCCGCCAGCACATCAGAGAAAACTCCATGGCCTCGCTCGGGCGATTCGAGTGATGTCTGATTGGTGCGACAGCTGGCAAACGTGATCATCCCCTGCGCGGATGAGAAGGCGCCCCCCAATTCCTGCGGATTCGCTCCGAAACCCGACGTTGTCACCGCGCCTCCCGAATGGCAGCAATCCAGGATCAGCAGTTTCTGGCCCGCTTCACAATCCTGCAGCATGGTTCGCAATTCGTCGACACGCCATCCGGTCAACTTGCTCGAGTCCGGGTTGAAGTCGAGCGGGCAAAGGAAACTCTGTCCGTCCTTGGTCATGCCATGACCCGCGAAAAACACCAGGACTGTGTCTCGCTTGCCGACTTTGCTGAGAAAGGCCGGGATCTGCGATAAGAGTTCTGCCTTGCGCGGCTGCTGATGTCGGTTTGGCTGATCATCTGTCATGACCAGGATCTTTTCCTTCGACAATCCGCAATTCTTGACCAGAACGTCGGCAATCAACCGCGCATCAGAGACGCAGTATCGAAGCGGAGATTCTTCGTACTTGTTCACTCCGATCACGACGGCCCAGCGCGAACCCTGGTCCATCTGGGCCACCAACTGGTCCGTCCAGGCCTGAAGCCGGGGATCCATCTGGGGCTTGGGGGCGACCACCGGATCTGGCTTCGGTTCCCCCTTGTACCCCGCCAGGAACTCTTTCAGCGTGATTTCCCCATCGCGATCGCGATCCAGGGACTCAAACCCCTTCATTTCCTTTCCGGAGAGAACTCCATCCTCGTTCAGATCCTTGGAAGTGAACAATTCGGTCGCCGTCTTCTGGTCGGCGGGCGGTTTGGCATCGCCACGTCGTCCCGCCAGGAATTCCTCGCGGGAAACTTCACCGTCCGAATTGGTGTCGTACTTTCGAACCGATTTCATCTCGGTTCCGGAAAGGACACCATCCTCATTCCGATCCAGCCTGGTGAACTCGGCGAGGTCCGATTCGCCATCGGCGCCGAAGAGGGTGGAAACGAATAGTCCTACCAATACGCAGAAATGGCCCATTTTCGCGTCTTTGATGTATGCCGACCCGATGTGCGGTCAGTCAGTCAATTTGGATCACGGCCAGCAAACCGCATTTTCAAAATTGTGAGGAAATTTCTGCCATCGTTTTAAGCCAAATCTCTGCGGAACTGGATACAAAGGTGCAATCATTGCAGATTTTTAATGGAGTTATTTCGTTTCCATCGATCGCCAGGGATTGGAACCGCCGACGACGCGGTTGAACCGGGGACGGCGTGTCGCTTTGTCCAGGACGCAGTGTTGCTTTGTCCAGTCTGAACCGGTATCTGAGGTGCCGCCGGTGAACAAATGGTGAGCTAAACTGGCATCACCTGAGTGTGGTGATGCCGTTTTCCGGGGACCAGGGCCGTCAATTCCATGGGGGGATGTGCGAACGCGGATGATTGACCGGCTTTCTCGCATCGTATTTCGATTTCGCTACGCGGTCTGGGCGGTGGTGATCCCCTTGATCGCGCTGTCGTGGGCGCTGGTTCCTCCCGTGCCGTTTGATCAGACGATTGAAGGCTTCTTTCCCGAAGACCATCCGGCGCTCGTCAGCTACGAAATTACCAAGCGGACATTTGGCGGCGACCAGTTGATTTTTGTCGCGTATGATGACGATCAACTTTGGACTGCGGAAGGGATGGACCGCGTTCGGGAACTTGCCGACCGGATCTCGAAAGAAGTTCCCGGGCTGGAACGGGTCGACGCGCTGGACCAGATGCCTGTTCCCTGGCTGGTCGACGAAGCCGTTGCGGCCATGACCTCGGACACGTTTTCCTTCTTCAATCTGTTTCGGATGGTCGCTGGCCGCGCCACCGTGTCATCGGTCGTCCGTTCCGCGGCAGACGACCCCGCCGAGATCGCGAGCGTTCGCGAGCGTCTTTGCCGGCATCCGCTGTTCAACGGGCTGCTCGTGGACGGCACGGGCAAGACGACGGCGATCATTGTGCGGCTGAACGCGGCGGCCGAAGAAGACCGGCGGCCCGCCGTGCTGGCTCTGCGGAAAATATCAGATGAGTTCGCCAGGCAGAAGAAGATTGAACGTGTCGCCGTCGCGGGAGCCCCGGTGCTTGTCGTCGATGGATTTGTGAGCCTGGATCGCGACAACCAGACGCTGGGTGTCGTCGCGATGATCCTGATGACGATCACCATGCTGATTGCGGT
>Ga0265327_10004760_pt1 | contig 11817 bp, 13 predicted proteins | sample 41621metaG_FD_202089 | JGI IMG/M metagenome (GOLD analysis project Ga0265327, IMG submission 202089) | Rhizosphere microbial communities from Carex aquatilis grown in University of Washington, Seatle, WA, United States - 4-16-21 metaG | ecosystem: Host-associated > Plants > Roots > Rhizosphere...
TCTCTTTAGACTTTTTAATTCCTACAATCCGTAAAGATGGCTCGGAAATTTGGTTTAGCTGGAATCCTGAAAACGAACTTGACCCCGTTGACATGATGTTTAGAGGCAAAACGCCGCCGCCTGATTCAATTGTGGTTAAAGTGTCAGCAGAAGATAACCCTTGGTTTCCAGATACGCTAGCCAAAGAAAGGGCTTTTGACAAAGAATCTAACCCTGAAAAATACAATTATATTTGGGAAGGTGGATACAACACTATTCAGGAAGGAGCGTACTACAAAGACCAGATAGCACGCATGATTGCCGACAATCGAGTTACTCGCGTTCCGCATGACTCTCACACCGAAGTTCACGCCGCTTTTGATCTTGGAATATCAGACAGTACATCAGTTTGGTTTGCTCAGTTCGTTAATGGCGAACCTCGTTTGATTGATTTCTTTGAGTCCAACGGTCAACCAATCGAATATTATGCTAAAGAATTGCGCTCTAAATCTTATCTCTATGCGCCTTTAATCCTTCCGCACGACGCTAGAGCTAAACAGTTAGGAACCGGAAAAACTATTGAGGAAGTTCTTAGAGGGTTAGGATTTGAAACCGTGATTTGCCCTAGTATTGGAGTCAAAGACGGTATCGAGGCCGTCCGCAACCTTTTGGGTAAAGCTTGGATTGACGCCGAGAAATGCGCTGAAGGTCTAAAGGCAATCCGTGCTTATCGTGAGAATTATGACGACAAACTTAGGATTTCTCGCGGTCCTTTGCATGATTGGAGTTCACACGCCGCCGACTCTCTCCGCTATCTTGCAGTCGGCCACGGTTTATCAGACAGAGGAAAGAAAAGCCAAGAGGCCGCACTCAATGCTGCCCTTGCTTTTGTGGACAACATGACGGCTAAAGCCAAGCCAATTAATCCAATGGAAAAACTCAGCTTACAGGCCAAATACAAGAAGATGGTTGGCAGCGGCACACAGAGCTTTTAGAATTTGACAAAATTACATAACTGATCTAGAGGGCGGAATGATCTAACCACCCTTTTTTCTGCTTATGGCTAAAAACAAACAAGATCAAGACGATGATATGATTAAGCCCGATCTAGAGGCTTATCCTAGCGGCTGGAACGATGATGATGTAAAGACCGCCCTTGCACTTATCGGACAAAACAACACAGACAAAAACGCTAGAGATGCGCAGAATTTAAGGATAAACGCGCTTTTAAAAGAGGCTTCAGTTACCGACGAGCCGACTAAACCACGCTATTTAGGTGCGAAGAAAGCCAAGCAGGCAGTTACCAAGACCGTTGAAAGAATCCAACCGCTCCGCTGGACTCTACAAGGTGATGGCGCAAGTGAGGAAGAAGAAATTTTAATAACTAAAGCTGTTAAAGAGGCTTTACACAGAGGAAATTATGATTGGTCTTTCACTGGAAAGGGCGGGATTTTGGATAAAATTGTCCGTTACGGCAATGCTTATAGAATAATTGAGCCGCAAGACAATACTAAAACATCTTTTCCGGTTGGGTTTACTGTTATTGACTCTAATAACCTTTGGTTCAATGTCGAGGCTACGAGTTTCCGGAATGGTAATAAGAATGTAACTCAGATGGTAGCCCTTTTTACTGGCACGCTACGAGAATTTAATCAAAAGTTTCCAGACTATGAGAACAAAATCACTCCGGGGAAAATTCCTAGAGCTTTTTCGTTTAAAGACCTCGACCAAACATCAACACAGAGATTCAAAACTAACTATCAGCAATCTGGCCAGGATGATGACCAGCAAGTCATGGAATGGGCTTACTTCTGGGATTCCAATGACAAATGCTTTATCTCTTTTGCCGGTGCTGATCTTCAAATCATGGAGAAAAAGGAGGATAAAGATTACCCTTATATCTTTGAGAATATCGAAGGCAAGAAAGAGGCTTATATACCTGTTATCAACTACATGTGCATTCCTGCTGAGGAAGGCATTTATGATGTGGGTGTAGTGGCTTATGTATTTGATATGTCCGTTCTATTCCGCCGAACTCTTAATCAGGTTATTGGCCATGTGGAGGAAAATGTTTACCCTCATACGCTTATTAATATCCCAGAAGGTCAAGAAGACTCCTTCTTTAATCTGGTGGAAATGGCAAATCAGATGCGAGCGGGTGGCCAAAATGCTTATATTCCAATGACATTCAACCCGAACTCACCGGGTCAAATCTCGTCTGCAAATCCTATTCTGAACGGTGGTGACATCAACGCAGCTCAAACTCTTATGCAGATGATTGATGATGAATTCCGCAAATGTGGGATTTATCTTGATGAGCCTATTGATGCCAGCGTAACCGCCACACAAATTGAATACAACGCTTCTAATGCGCTCACACTTCCAAAGGCAATTATGAAGTACAACGCGCCAGAAATTGAATTTGAGGTTTCTGTTGCGCTTGATTTACTCAAAAAGAACATTAAAAAAGGCGACAAAACACCTTTGATTCTCGATTCTACTGTTGATCTACCAGATGGCCAGTATTCCATCCGTGGTATCCCATTCTCTTTAGGCTGGTTAAAAGAAGAACTCACTAAGAGAGCTTGGAGAGTTCAAAGTGACCCAGAATCAGGTGCAGTTATGAACAACGCTATGTTGATTGGCCTCTACAAGTCAATCATGCCTTCAATGAATCCTCAAAGCCCAGAATATGCAGCAATGAATCAAAAGATTGCGCTGTTGTCTGGTGTTTCCACTGTTAAACCAAACCCAGCCTCTCAAATGCTTGCAGCTCAAAGCGCACAAGGTGGCGGAGGTCAAGCACCTTCCCAAACTCCACCGCCAGCAGCTCCACCAACTCCACCACTGGCACAATCCGCACAAATCCCAACTGCCAATCAAGCCGCTGGCCTACCTGCATAATTTAATATTTGACATTTTTAGCCAACTGATCTAGAGGCTGAAAGAATAACTAAACCAAACATGATTACACCACAAAGAGTTAATCCAGACCAAGACCCAAACATTAATAATCATGTTGTTGTACGAGAGAAAGCCACTGGATTTATTATCAGCCTCTTTTCACAAAAAGAATTCCACCCAGCACTTCACGAGATTTACGCACCAGTTGAAACAGAAACAAAAACAAACGCCCTAGAAAGCCAGCCTGATCTAATGACAGAAGATGAAGCCAAGAAAATCAGATTTACAGAACTCAAAGAAAAAGGCTGGAACTCACTTAATAAAGAAGAAAGAGCCGAATATACAGAATTAAAAGCCCTCTCTTAATGGAGAAAACGCTCATTGACAACTTGGCGAAAGTAACGCTAAACAAAGCGGCCTACAAAGGGCCGATCTGCGAAAGAGTTTTAGGAGGTAGTGGCAATCTATCCAGAGCCGCCAGCTTAGGACTCCAAAACAGCGACATTTTAGGTTTAATCCAAGCCCATCTTGTTATGGATTACTGCCTGACTTCAGGTAAATCAGCAGAGGAAATAACCGCATTTAAAGACGGCGTGTCGGGATTTGTACTATTTCTAGGAAGTTGTGCAACCGAACAAGCAAAAGCTAAAAGCCAAGAGCAGGGGACTAAGACAGCCTAAGTCCTCTACTTATGGTTTTTATAACCATTGATCTTTAACCCGAAAACTAAAAATGTCTAATGACGGAAAGCAAGCTGACCTCGATCTTGAATTTGATCTTCAAGACGACGAAAGCATTGACAGCAGCATGGACGGCGAACGAACAGAGGACGATCAACCTTCTGACGAAGTAGCCAAAGACCTCGACTTTGAAATTGAGGAAAGCAAAGAAGACAAAGCCGAAAAAGCAGCAACTGCACGCGAAAACTCCGCAAGGGGTTGGGCGGCAAAAATTATGCTTGGAAAGGCCAAAATTGGAGACATCCCAGCAAATCACTCTTACCTATTAGATAGAGTCAACGAACTCACAGGCGGCCTGAATAAGGAAGCCAAAAAGGAGGAAGTGAAGCAAGGTGTCACCAAAGATGATGTCAAATTTGAATTCCGCAAGGAAAGACTCAAGTCACTGGATATGACTCCAACTGAAGCAAAGGCTTTGACTGAAAAGTTCAAATACTACGCTGCAAGAGGATTCTCTCCTAATGAAGCCCTAGATGAAGCATTAGCTTTCGTCGGGGTATCAGAGACTAGAGAAAAGGCAGAGATGCCCAAAGTCCGTATTGGTGGAGCCGCTGCACCAGTGAAGAAATTCACAGGTACAGAAGACCCGGCCAAGATGTCCCGAAGACAACTAGCTGAGTATGTTGCACACAACAAATCGGTTAGATAGGGAGTAGTCACCAAGTGTTCAGGTTAAGACCCACAAATCTTAACTCTAAACCTAAATGACCAATACTGTCTCCGCCGCATATAAGATAGTGAATCCTAACAGGACACAAGCTTATCTGCGTCACAACCTCATCGCTGACGCTATTACAAAAGCCGAATTCGGCAATGTAGCCCCAGCGCAAGAAATCCGTTTCCCATATGGAAACTCGATTGCTGTTCAAACTTACGGTTATCAAACTGGTAATGCTAGAACAGACATGACCCTCACTAAGGATTCCTACAATGTAGACCAAGCTAAAACAGCTGTAATGGGCTACGATAGAATCCAGAATTTGCTCGTACAAAACCCTGATTGGGTTTCAACTGTTGAGCAAGAAATGGGACAACAACTTGCAAGAAATGTTGACCAATTTGCTATCAATAAAGGCGTAACTTCTGCATTTACTACCGTCACTGGTGGTACTCTCGCAGCTGGTAATCTTTTGCAGACACTCGCTAACGCGAATGCCTACTTAGATGAATCTTTAGCCATGCCCGGTCAAAGATATGTTGTTCTTGACCCACTCCGCGCAGCACTTCTTCCTCAGATGAATGCCTCCGCTGGTTTCGTCAATGCTGACAACGCTTTGATTGAAGGTGTCAACGGATTCTCTGGCCAAACAGCCGTAGGATTCAAGGTTTTCATCTCCAACCAATTGCTTTATAGCAACTCATTCACAATGGGTACAAACCCAACCAACGGTCAAACATTGACTATCGGTGGTTATACTTGGAACTTTGCAACAACTGCAACAAATCCGGGTGATGTATACATTGGTGCAGCCGCTTCTAACACACAAGCAACACTTGTAACTGCTATTAATGCATCTGGTACTCCTTCATCTACTACATACATCGAGCCTCTTGCTGATGACCGTGTAGCAATGCAAAATGCTCAGCTCACTTGTGGCGCGTTCTCTTCCAATGTGGCTACTATTACAAAATATGGCCGTATGAACATCTCTAGCACTGTTACAGCTGCCGTAGTTGGTACTGAAACATCTAACTTGCTTGCCGGTGTTATGGGCGCAATTGATCTCACTATGCTTCAGACTCCATTCTTTGAAGAATTGCCAGCAAGCGTGGCTGTTGGTTCTCAAACTCATGCGAAAGACATGATGATGACTACCCTCTTTGGTGCGGGCGTCTGGAATCGCAGAAAGAGAGCTTTGGCCAAGATTTCATTTAATGCCTAATCCCTTAACCTAATTTTCCTATGCTTCAAGTCGATAAATTCGCAGGGATTACAGCTACCTATGCTGGCGGTGGTACATCTACTACCTTCACCATTCCGGGGCTTCTGACTACTGACATCGTTTTTGCTCTTATCAGAACATCAACTAACTCAGTTTCAGTCACTAAAGTCATCCCTTCGGCAGCAAATACATTGTCTGTGACTTTCTCCGCTGACCCCGGAGCAGGTACAACATTGAACTTCCTTGCTTGCAATCCTAAGTCCTAACGGTTCTTTGCCCCCACTCTAACCCGGTGGGGGTTCTAGAGTTTTTAACTTAATAAACACAATGTCAACTCTCCCGATATATAACACCACAGCCCCTACACCTAATGCAGGCCAAACAGTTGCGCCACAAGCTGACTCATTGGGAAACCTCTATGTAAACCCCTATACAAAGTTAGCAGGGGAAGATTTAGGAAATGATGTAATGAAGGTGGAGCAGCAAATGAACCCCACGAATATTACCACCGCCACGACTACCACAGTCAAATCAGGGGCCGGATATTTTGAATGCATCACCATTAACGCAACAGCCGCCGGGACAATCACAATCTACGACAACACGGCAGCATCAGGCACAAAGATAGCCACAATTAAAGCCTCAATAGTTGAATCCTCTTATTTCTATTATGCCAAATTTGTTAATGGCTTGACCATCGTCACAGCTGGCGCAGGCGATGTAACCGTAGCTTGGAGATAATTTATTTTTAACCTTATTCACAATGCAATTCAAAATCTTAAAGATCGAAGGAATCGATACAACAGTAGAATTCACCTTCGACGACGGCACAACTTATAATGAGAAAATCTCATTACTTCCAGTTAATGACGAGGCGGCTTTAGCTAAGTTTCTTACTGATTACGGAACCGCTTACTTAGCTGGCAAAGAATGGGAGAAAGCACAAGCGGCATTGCAGCCAGCAAGTGGACTTATTGGCAAGACTTTTGACGCAGTTGTTCCAGTAGCCCCTGTTGAAGTCGCCCCTGATACAAATGAGCCAGCTTCTAATGTAATGGCTGAAACATCAGCAACAGCACCAGAAGTTGCCCCAATCGTTGAACCTATTACAGAACCACAGCCAGAAGTAGCACCTGAAGTAAGCCCAGAATCACCAACTATTTAATTACATTAAATGGCCAGATCAACTATCCCTCAGCAACAAAATTTACAGTCTTATTCTGAGCAATTAAGTTCAGGATTTTCGCCACATGCTATTTCGTTTGCTTCTGATGTCACTGCCGCCCCAAATGGGACAATGACGGCGGATAAAATTGTAGTTGATAACACGAACGCCCAGCACTATGCGTCTGGTGCTGGTTTGGTGTCACTACTGACTAATACATATACAATATCGGGTTATTTCAAGGCGGCAGAATACTCAACTTTTTTGATTTCGGTATCAGGCGGCGGAGTATACAGCACATATAATCTATTAACTGGCACTTTCACTCCAGCTGGAGGGGGAACAGGGGGAATGCAAAATGTTGGGAATGGCTGGTGGAGATGCTGGCTAACTACTCCAGCTTCTTTGCCTTATGGTCTTTCTGTCTATATTTTTCTCCAAAGTGGCGGTGCTTTTTTGGGGGATGGAACAAGTGGCCTATATGCATGGGGTCTCCAAGTGGTCGGGGCAAATTGGCCCGGCCCTTATACTCAAACTACCGCCGCCGCTGTAAATAACGGCAACATCCGCAGTCTTGCCGGCTCTAGATTAGCTGCCGCACAAAATCAGAATATTTTAACATATTCTCAAGATTTCACTAATGCCGTTTGGACTACAACCAATGCAACTACTGCCCAAAACCAAGCATTAGCACCAGATGGCACACAAACAGCTGGCACAATTACAGATAATGTAACTAATGCAGGCCATAATACAGTTCAATCTGTGCCCGGCACTATAGCGGGTAAGATTGCAACCTTTTCAGTATATGCAAAGCAAGGTACTGGCCAATGGCTTGGCGTATTTGCTAACAGCAATGGGGTTGGTAGGTATTTTAATTTACAGACCGGACAAATTGGTGTAGGTGGAGGCGGAGCGGCTTTAATTTCCCAAAGTATAACCCCAGTCAATAATGGGTTTTATCGCTGCTCAATAACATATATAGCTAACGGCTCACCTTGTTCAATTTACATGGCGTCCGCCGATGGAGTCGTGACTTATGCGGGAAGTGGACAATATAATTATATTTGGGGGGCGCAACTTGTCATAGCAAGCTGGGCAGGGGGTTATATACGAACCAACGCAACAGGCATAAACCCAACAAGCAATATAAGAAACCTGTCTGCGGCTATTCGTCCCCCTATTGATGTACCTTCTTCACTGAGTGGCTTGGCTTTTTGGGTGCGAGCAGATCAAGGGTTGATTTTAGACACAAGCGGTGGCGTTTCGGTTTGGAATGATTTGAGCGGCAACCAAAAAAATATATCAAGGGCTGTATCAGTTGGCCGTCCTACAGTAGTCCAGAATTGGGCTGGCGGTAGTCCGGCATTGCGTACTGATGGGTCAGGAGCAACAATGTATAGCACCGATCAATACACATGGCCGATTGATGCCGTTACAGTATTCGCCGTATTGGCCACTAATGCTAATACCACCACAGGAGATTATTTTTCACAGAATCAAGGCGGTGGCGATTTCCCTTATCATTTCTATTCATCAGCAGCAGGGAACTTCAAACGCTGGTCTGGTGGGACAAATGTAACTATTACCCCCCTTACACCTACAATTCTTCATTATACAGGCGCGGGAGTAAACGAAGAAGTCTTTAAAAATGGCGTTTCGCAGGGCACAACAGCAGTGCGCCCAGCTGTAACAAATAGGCAAATGTTTATTTGGGGAAGTGGAACAGCTGACCAGAACAAAATTGGATATGACCTAGCCGAACTAATTGTATTTGGGCGTGTTTTGACAGTCCCTGAGCAGACCCTCGTCAAAACATACCTCTCGAACCGCTACAAAATCACAGTCACATAATTTCAACCCTTACCAATGGCCGAAGAGCAGAATCTAAATTACAAAATGGGAGAATTAACCGCACAAATTGGCTCACTAATCGAATCAAATCGCAATCTTGCGGATTCATTCCGAAGATTAGAGGAGAGATTTGAAAAGGCTTTAGAAAATGTCGATACCCGCATTGATGGAAATATCCATGACACCACCATTCTTAAAGTCAAAATGTCCCTTCTTGGTGCTGGCGGTGGAGTCGTCGGCGGAATCGTCACAATCTTATTTCAACATTTTATCACTAAATAAATCTATGAAACTTCCAAGCTCAAAAACTGCAACCCAATTCCAAAACATCGTCAAAAAGAATGTCCAAGGCGGCAAAGGAATTGTCAATTCTGTTGCAATGGCACACGCCAAAGCATTCAAACACACTGCACGCCCTGCTAACAGCCCACACGCTAGAAAACTTGCTAACCGCAAATAATAGATGACTATTACCCTTCAAAATATCAGCGACCGCCTAGCCTTGAGATTGAAGGACATTAATGATGTCTCTTCGACTCAAATGCAGAATTGGGCGACAGATTTAAACTATTTCCTTTACACGGAAATGTTCGCTGTTGACCCTGAAAGGTTTATTTCTACTCAATCCTACACACTCAGCGCGTCACCATCTACACAGGCTTTACCTGCTGGATTTAGGGATATTGGGGAGTCTGGAACTGGATTTTACTATGTGAATGCTCAGGGACAAAACACACAGCAAAGACTGCCAATGACTAGCTTTGGTTCTTCTCAAGCTGGTTACTACATCACGGGTTCAAATGTGGTCTTTACTGGAATTAATGTAGCCACGACAATCATTTTAAGATACATCCCAACACTCGCGGCTATTTCTTCATACAGTGGGACTTTTTGCGTGCCTGATGAAAACGCCGAACTCTTAGAGCTTGGCATGGTAGCCAGATATTACAGGGATGAGGAAGATTTACAGCAAATCATGGCTGAACAAGATTTCTCCCGTGTTTTAGGTATCTTTTTAGCTAAACTGAAGCGTTCACCACACGCCTACGCGCCTTTTACTTCAATTAACTCAGGAGCATGAGCTTTGGCAAACCTGCTTCCCTAATGGGGAGGCCACCAAATCAAAGAAAAATGTTCGGAAGTGAACACAAAAGCACTTCTGGCACTATGCCTGTGTTCGGAATGAATGCCAAAGATGACCCGCAATTGCTTGATACTAGGAGAGCAACGCTTATCAATAACTATCTGGTCCTTGGAGCCGCTCACATGGATAAAAGAGGCGGTTCAATTCTGGATTTCAACACAGGAGACTCTAATGTAGTTGAATTGTCAGGCGATTTTCAAAACAATTATCATATCCAAGCCTATGGGACAAAGGTAAGGGCTTGGGATACGGTCAACAAGCTTTTTATTGACATTAAAACTAACTTTTCCGCTAATTCTGGCTGGTCTGGTGACAGATACGGCGACTACTTTTTTGTAAACAATAATGTTGATGGTCTTTGGAGAATCAACCAATCAATTGGCTTCACAAAAGCCAGCCCTTGGGTTGGGAATGTCACTGTCTGGATTCAAAAAGCTAGCGGAGGGGTGAATGTTGGGGATTCAATCTATCAAGCTTCCTCTGGTGCATCTGGAGTTGTCACGGCTATCCTTTATGGAACTACTGGCGGTGGCTATCAGATTGTCACAATCAATTCAGTGGCCGGAGCCTTTACAGTTGCTAACGGAATCACCGGTGGCACTCTAGTTTCCGGCTCACCTTTAGCGTTTAATTTCTTTGCAGCTGGCCAGATCATTACCGGTGGCACTTCAGGGGCTAAGGCAGTAGCACTTGAACAAAGCACTTCATCTGTTGCAGCCTTGGGAGCTATCAGCGGAACTTTTATAAATGGAGAAACTCTCACAACTACCAATGGAATCACGGCCACGGCTACATCTTCATTAGGATTCACTATCACACAGGTAGCAGGTGCACCACTTGCAAGCAAATTTGGAATTATCGGAACTCGCGCTATTCTTATCGGCCTTGCTACTGATATAGCGGGGTATAACTACAGTGTCGCTGATACTTCAGGCAATCCTCCTTTCACAGATTGGAGCATTTCAACTGGTATCAATGGAGGCGGAGCGGGAAGCAACAGAAACGGCGGTCAAGCTTATGATGTAGCTTTAATTGGAGATACTATTTTTATTGGCCAGGCAAAAGGCTGGTATGCCTTCAAGATCAGTCAAACAGCCCTTGCAGACAACACAGGCGCGGCTGTTTCTTCTAAATACGATCAGCCAGTCAATGCAGTCCGTGACTTTGCAGTATTCAGGTGTGTAATGACACACGCGGGCTTGATTGTACATAATACAGCAGGAATTTTCCGCCTTGTTTCCCTTGGTCAAATGAATATCCCATATTCTGAACAATGGGAATGTTTAACAGACGATCTAGGGCCGAACTATTTTAATGACGTGAACTTTGCGACCTCTGACCTTACTTTGGACTATACGAGAGGATTCATTTTCTCCACCATCGCAAAAACATCCAATGTCAATAACCTTGTTCTAGCCATAAAGGTCAACATTGAGACTGGCCAGACTTCCAATGTAAAGAATGGGGCAACCTCACTTTTAACAGGCTGGAATATTCGCAGATTCGTCAATGTAGCCTCTGGAATCTATGGAACTTCTGCCGCAATTGGTCAAAGATATGCCCTTTTTGTAGGCCAAAATGATCTAGGTTCTACAATCCACACAGAATATACCCAAGAATTACCTTTAGGCCTTGGCAATGTGTTCAAGCTTGGAGTCTTTAAAGCTGGTGCGTTTATGTCTCCGGCTTCACTTTTAAAAATCTCTTTCGATACTTACGACGAATATTATCATTTCCGCCCTCGCCGTCGTGGTTATACATGGGTCGTAAGCAATAAATATATTTCTTCTCCTTCTGGGTGGGGAAAGTCTGGATTTGGGACTACTGGCTGGTCTGGTGGCTCATCCGCGTCTGGACTTGTACCCGACGAAACCGGCGCAAATGTGAAATTAAGGCAACTCACCAGAGCCATTTTAAGGTTCGAGAGTGACGACGCAGCCGATCACACTTTGCGCTGGTTCATTGCAGACTCAGTAATTACTAAACAAGTTCGTGTCCGTACCCTTAACCAAACAACCTAATGAGCAACGCAACCAAATTGCCTACATCTACGAGCTTATATTTCTTTGAATGGGCTGGGCTGCCAGTCTTGACTTCGGGAAACGCGGCTTTAAACACAGACACTAATCTAAAATGGTCAGTAAGACC
>Ga0265327_10004761_pt1 | contig 11814 bp, 13 predicted proteins | sample 41621metaG_FD_202089 | JGI IMG/M metagenome (GOLD analysis project Ga0265327, IMG submission 202089) | Rhizosphere microbial communities from Carex aquatilis grown in University of Washington, Seatle, WA, United States - 4-16-21 metaG | ecosystem: Host-associated > Plants > Roots > Rhizosphere...
AACCATCACCCCCACCCAAACCCACCCCCATCGAGGGGGAGGGCTTCAAGGGGCACCTGAGTCATTACGACCGTGAAAGCATGAGCGGAGCAACCATGACCGATACCGCCCTCCCCTTCCAGCGTTTCGCCATCATCGGGGCCGGTGCCTGGGGAACGGCGCTTGCGGCGGTGGCGCGGCGGGGCGGTCACGACGTCCGCATCTGGGCGCGCGAAAGCCCAACCGTGGACGCGATCAACGACACCCATGAGAACCCCGTCTATCTGCCGGGAGTAGCGCTCGATCCGGCGATCCGGGCGGGTTCGGATCTGGCGGCGGCGGTGGCCGATGCGGATGCCGTGCTGATGGTGGTGCCGTCGCAATATCTGCGGGGGATCGCCGAGGCTATGCGGGCGCATATCGGCGCCTCGGTGCCGGTGGTGCTCTGCGCCAAGGGGATCGAGCAGGGCAGCCTGCGCATGATGACCGAGGTTGCGGCGGAAAGCCTCAATCCGGGGCAGATCCTGGCGGTGCTCTCCGGCCCGACCTTCGCCGCCGAGGTGGCAAGGGGGCTGCCGACGGCGGTGACGCTGGCCTGTGCCGATGCGGAGCTGGGGGCGCGGCTGGTGGCCGGTCTCGGCGCCCCGAATTTCCGCCCCTATCTGAGCGGCGACCTGATCGGTGCCGAGATCGGCGGCGCCGTCAAGAACGTGCTCGCCATCGCCTGCGGCATCGTCGCCGGCAAGGCGATGGGCGAGAACGCCCGCGCCTCGCTCATAACCAGGGGCCTGGCGGAAATGGCGCGGCTGGCGCTGGCCAAGGGGGCCAGCACCGAGACGCTGATGGGCTTGTCCGGCATGGGCGACCTGGTCTTGACCTGCACCTCGACGCAATCCCGCAACCATTCCCTCGGCATCGCCCTCGGCCAGGGCAAGCGCCTCGCCGACATCCTCGGCAGCCGCCATTCAGTCGCCGAAGGCGTCGCCTCCGCCGCATCCGTCGCCGCCCTCGCGGCATCGCTCGGCGTCGAGATGCCGATCGTCGCCTCCGTGAACGCGATCCTGCATCACGGCGCCGACACCGACGAAACCATCGGCCAATTGCTCGCCCGGCCCTTCAAGCGGGAGACGCTGCCGCCCGAAGCTTGCTGACCAGCCGACCGTGACAGTGCGTGTTGAAAGTGGTTCCTATGGGTCGAATAGTGAGGTTATCCGTGAGGCCATGCGGTTGCTGAAAGATCGTGAACATGAACGGGAGCGGCGCCTTGGCGTCATCCGTGCCAAGATCGACGTGGCTGCGGAAGACCCGGCACGCATCAGTGCCGACGAGGTTGATCGGCATTTTGCGCAGCGCTTTGCCGAGGCGAGAAAAATGTTACCGCAGATCATGAATATTATGAATGAGGAAATATAGATGCACTTGTCGGCTGCGCCGATATAATGGCACTATGAAGGTCTTTGTCGCCAAAAATAGAAGCAACCAGATTACGCATCGCCTTTATCAAGGCCGCCCTGGAATTTGACCCGAGCGGAAACTGAATGTTCGACTCTACTCCTTCACCTACATAATGATTTGTATATATAATTTTTCCATCAGGTGACACAACACTAACACTTGCAGATGCATCCGCAATGATATTGGTTGATACAAACGTTACTACATTATAATTGCTGTAGAATTCATCAACTTTAACGCTAAGTTTGCTTCCGCCAGGGCCTATGGCATAGCCGCACGACCCAAGTTCTTTCTCAATAGCATGACCAATTGTTTTGGAATGTCGTTTGTAGCGAAAACACCGGCCAGTTCCATGCCATAGCCATTCTTCTTGACGCCAACGATATCTTTACGAACCATCCGCCCCTCATGAACCGTCCGCGCATCGACACTCTGAACCGACACTTTCGCTTTATCTGCGCCCGCGACCATGCACTGATGGACAACAGCTTCATACGGAACATCAATACTTGTTTCGCCGGCCGCAAGTACACATCCAGAGAGCATCATTGCAGTCATAATAGCAATTATTCGCTTCATTATACCAATCACCAAGTAACATTGCGGGGAAAACATCATGGCGCGCATCGACCAGTGACTCAAACATCCAGAAGCGACAAGGTCAGGTGGCTGGCTTTCTGGATTGCTCTCGTGATTACGGGTTTTAGTGATGGTTTGCATTTCTTAAATCTGCTTAACAAACCTATCACCCCCCCCGAAAGAGAGCCGCCACGAAGGGCAGCCGAACCGATTGTTTAGCCTAGATGCAGGGACACTCGCCTCGATTTTGCTAGAATATATTGATTGACCTAGGGTAGAAAGACAAGTTCATTTTCCTACCAATGAGAAACCTATGTTAAAGCACCGCAGCACGGCCCTAATCGCCGCATTTGCCCTTTCCCTCTCCGCCTGCGCCTCCATCGTCGGCACAAAGTCCGAGAACCTTTCCATCAACTCGCATCCGGATCAGGCCAACGTTGTCGTCAAGACCACGACCGGAACCCCCGTTACGAGCGGCAAGACTCCGCTCTCCGTGAGTCTGACCAAGGGCTGTGGCTATTTCTGCGGCAACGATTACATCATCGAGATTTCGAAGGAGGGCAGTTCGTCCCAAACCTTCACGATCAAGACCACGCCCAGCGGCTGGTACGTCGCGGGCAACCTCGTTTTTGGCGGTCTGCTCGGATACCTGATCATCGATCCCCTTACCGGCGCGATGTGGACGCTTGAGAAGGATCAAATCACGATTGACCTGAAAACGGCATCCACCGAGGGAAACCTGAATATTACCCTTCTGGAAGACATCCCGGAAAGCGCTCGGGCGAAGATGAGGCCTGTTACAAACTGATTATGACAAGGGCGCGCCCCGTTAGGGGCTCGCTTTCACGACAAATTACGGAGACAGTTTATTTTTCTAATCGGGATTTCCATTCCATTGCTACCCCCCCCATTGCGCAACGGTGGCAGATCAGGCGGTGCCAGGCATCCCGGAAGGGTCTCGGGCACCATGACGGACGGCATGAATGATGATCTCGGCCTCGGTGGCCTCATAGAAAACGAGATAGGGGTAAGGCAAGGCCGTCAGGCGACCGATGGCCGGATCGTCCGTGCGGGTGCCGATATGGGGATGAAGCAACAGCAAGTCGATAACGGCCTGAATGCGAGCCTGAACGCGCAACGCTCCCTGCGGCGAATGGTCGGCGATGTGGTCGAGGATCGATCTGAGGTCGGCAAGGGCCGGAAGGGTATAGCGGAGCTTCACAACCCGTGTTTGGCCCACACGGCCCGAACCTGTTCGTCGGTCGCAAATTCGCCACGGGCGGCGGCGGCTTTCGAGGCCGCGATCGCGGCACGTTCTTCGGACGTGAGCGCCATAGGCGGCGCCTCATCATCCGTCCCCACGAGCCGGAGAACGACGCGGGCGATGTCGTCCTGAGCGTCCGGCGGCAGGCTTCGCGCCGCTTCAAGCGCCTGATCGAGGAGCTTTGTCATTTTTTGACTGTAACACGCCGTCGTTGGAAGACAAAACATGCCGCTGCGCTTTTCCACCCTACGGCCCGCGCGGGTCGTATAAACTGGGGCCATGCAGGAACTCGATCCATTCTCCCCCGCCGAAGCCGAAGCAGCCCCCCTTTCGGCGCTCAACGAGGCTCAGCTTCAAGCCGTCGAGACCGTGGAGGGGCCGGTGCTGGTGCTGGCGGGGGCCGGGACCGGCAAGACGCGGGTGCTGACGGCGCGGCTGGCGCATATCCTGGGGCGCGGGCTGGCCTATCCGTCGCAGATTTTGGCCGTCACCTTCACCAACAAGGCGGCGCGCGAAATGCGCTTGCGGCTGGAGCGGATGGTTGGGGAGAATGCGGGCGGGCTGTGGCTCGGCACCTTTCATGCGATCGGGGCCCGCATCCTGCGGCGGCATGCGGAGCTGCTGGGCCTCTCCTCCAATTTCACCATCCTCGACACCGACGACCAGCTCCGCCTCCTGAAACAGCTTCTGGCGGCGGAGAAGATCGATGACAAGCGCTGGCCGGCGCGCGCCTTGCTCGCCGTCATTCAGCGCTGGAAGGATCGCGGCCTTACCCCCGATAAAGTGCCGGTCAGCGATGCCGGCGAATTCGCCTCGGGGCGGGCTCAGGATCTCTACCGGCAGTACCAGGACCGGCTGCGGACCCTGAACGCGGTCGATTTCGGCGACCTGACCTTGCATAATCTGACGCTCTTCACCACCCATGCCGACATACTGGCCGAGTATCAGCGCCGCTTCCGCTATGTCCTGGTGGACGAGTATCAGGATACCAACCTCGCGCAATATCTGTGGCTGCGGCTCCTGGCGCAGCAGAGCCGCAATCTTTGCTGCGTCGGCGACGACGACCAGTCGATCTATTCCTGGCGCGGCGCGGAGATCGGCAACATCCTGCGCTTCGAGCAGGACTTCCCCGGCGCCGCCATCATCCGGCTGGAGGAAAATTACCGCTCGACCCCGCATATCCTGGCGGCGGCGAGCCATCTTATCGCCAATAACCGCGACCGGCTCGGCAAGACGCTGTGGACCGAAGCCCAGGAAGGCGAGAAGGTCCGGCTACGCGCCGTCTGGGATGCCGAGGCGGAAGCCCGCTGGGCCGGCGACGAGATCGAGGCGCTGCAACGCAAGGGGCACCGCCTCGCCGAGATCGCGATCCTGGTCCGCGCCTCCGCCCAGACCCGCGAATTCGAAGAGCGCTTCATCTCGCTCGGCCTGCCCTATCGCGTGATCGGCGGGTTGCGCTTCTATGAGCGCCAGGAAATCCGCGACGCGCTCGCCTATCTGCGCCTCATTAACCAGCCGGCGGACGATCTCGCCTTCGAGCGCATCGTCAACCTGCCCCGGCGCGGCATCGGCGACCAGACCATCCAGACCGTCCGCGCCCATGCGCGCGACGCCGAAATCCCCATGACCCACGCGGCGGAGCGCCTGCTCGGCACCGACGAGATGAAGCCGGCGGCAAGGCGGGCGCTGTCGGGCTTCCTCAAGGATCTGGCACGCTGGCAGGAAGCCGCACATTCGCTGCCGCATGCGGAGTTGGCGAAGATCGTGCTCGACGAATCGGGCTATACCGGGATGTGGCAGGCCGACAAATCGATCGAGGCACCGGGACGGCTCGAAAACCTCAAGGAACTCGTCGCCGCCATGGCCGAGTTCGAAAATCTGGGCGGCTTCCTGGAGCATGTCGGGCTGGTCATGGAAACCGCGACCGTCATCGGCGCCGACATGATCAACATCATGACCCTGCACGCCGCCAAGGGCCTCGAATTCGAAACCGTGTTCCTGCCGGGATGGGAGGAAGGGCTGTTCCCGAATCAGCGTTCGCTCGACGAGAACGGCCTCGCGGCCTTGGAGGAGGAGCGGCGCCTCGCCTATGTCGGGATCACCCGCGCCCGGCTGCGCGCCAATATCTCCTTTGCCGCCAACCGGCAGATCTATGGGAAATGGCAAAGCGCCATCCCCTCCCGCTTCATCGAGGAATTGCCGGAAGAGCATATCGAGGTACTGGCCGAACAGGGCCTGCGCCCCAATCCGGGCTTCGCTCCGCGCCAGCATCGGCTTGAAACGCGTGCGGCCCCCGCCCCCATTTCACGCGCCAGCTCCAGCGCGCTTTATCGTCCGGGCGAGCGGGTGTTCCATCAGAAATTCGGCCAGGGAACCGTCAAGGCCGCCGATGACGACCGCCTCCTCATCGCCTTCGATCAGGCCGGCGAGAAGAAAGTGATGGCGAGCTTCGTGCGGAAGGGGTGAGGGCATCCCCAAGACATGACCTTCATCGCCTTCTACGGCACCTTGAGAAGCGGCGAGAGCAACGCGCTGACCCCGGCAACGCTAGACTGGCTGCGGCAAAGAAGCCTCGGCCCCTGTTTCCTGCCGGGCGTGCTCTGGGCGGTGGGCGCGGCAGGGCAATATCCGGGGCTGACCGAAGGGGCTGGGCGCGTGGTGGCGGAGCTTTTCAGCCTCGCCCCGGACCGGCTTGCGGCAAGACGCGTCCTCCAGGAACTCGACCGCTATGAGGAATATTTTCCGGGCGATCCCGGCGGCTCCCTCTATTTGCGCCGCCGCCTGTTCGCGCGGGAGCCGAGGCCGGGGAGTTGGCTGCGGCTCGAAGGCGCCCGAGGCGGGCGGGTCGGCGCCTTCGCCTATCTCTACAACCGGCCCATCGACCGCTTGGCAACGCCCCGGATCGCCGATGGCGACTGGAAGTCCTGGACCGCTGCCGGCGTCAAATCGTGAAATCCATGCCCTCGCCGAAACTGCCGGAGATGCCGGCGCGGTAGGCGCGCAGGCATAGATCCTCGATGGTGATGGCATCGATCCGGGCCATGAATTCCTCCTGGAATTCAAGCCAGAGCGGGCGCACCACCTTGTGGCCGAGTTCGGCGCCGGCGGGATCGCTGATCGGGTCTTCCGCGGTTTCGAGTTCGCGCACGACGCGGACGATCTCGCCGAGGCTGATCAGCCGCCGCTCCCGCGCCAGACGGTAGCCGCCGCGCGGGCCGCGCGTCCCGGAAAGCACGCCGGCGCGCACCAGTTGTTGCAGAACCTGCTCCAGATAGCGCTTCGGGATGCCCTGCCGGCTGGTGATCTCGCCCGATTGCACCGGGTTAGGGCCGGCATTATAGGCAATATCGAGCACGGCCTCGATCGCGATCAGCATCTTCTTGGAAAGCCGCAGCATGGCCGCTCAAGCTCCCGTCGAACCGAAGCCGCCGGTGCCGCGGGCGCTTTCGGCAAGCGCTTCAACCTCCGTCCAGGCGGCACGGGTAACTTGGGCGATGACAAGCTGCGCCACGCGGTCGCCGCGCTGGAAGATCACCGGCTCCTGGCCGAGATTGATCAGGATCACCTGGATCTCGCCCCGGTAATCGGCATCGATGGTGCCGGGGCTGTTGAGCACCGTCACCCCATGCCGGAGCGCCAGCCCCGAACGCGGCCGCACTTGCGCCTCATAGCCCTCCGGCAAGGCGATGGCGAGCCCGGTCGGAACCGCCCGCCTCTCCCCCGGCGCCAGCACGAGCGGCACGCCGATCGCGGCGGAGAGGTCGAGCCCGGCGCTGCTCGAAGTGGCATAGGCGGGAAGCGGCAGATCCGCTCCATGGGCCAAGCGGGTGAGCGGGATCCGAATTCCAGTTTCCATTTGCGCCGTCATGATTTGAAATGATCCGCAACACGCAACGCCAGCCGCCGGGCAATTTCGGTCTTCGGCATCGGCGGCCAGCTTTCCGTTCCCGCCGGGCCGATCAGATGGACCGTATTGGCGTCGCCGCCGAAAGTCCGCGTGCCGGGAGAAACGTCATTGGCGAGAAGCCAGTCGCAGCCCTTGCGCCGCCGTTTCGCCTCGGCATTGGCGAGAAGATTCTCGGTCTCGGCGGCAAAGCCGATGACGAGGCGCGGGCGGCGATCCCCTGGGGCACTGAGCCGCTCCAGGATATCCGGGTTGGGCGTAAGCTGAAGCACCGGGGCGGTGACGCCCTGCTCTTTCTTCAGCTTCTGCGCCGCCGCCTCGACCCGCCAATCGCCGACGGCGGCGGCGCAGACGGCGATATCCGCCGGGAGTGCCGCCTCGCAGGCAGCGAGCATATCAACTGCGGTCTCGACATGAACGACCCGTACCCCCGGCGGGCAGGGCTCCAGGCTCGGTCCCGAAACCAGCACCGTTTCGGCGCCAAGACGGGCCAGCGCCGCCGCGATCGCGTGGCCCTGCTTGCCGGAAGAGCGGTTGGCGATATAGCGCACCGGGTCGATCGGCTCATGGGTGGGGCCGCTGGTTACCAAGGCGCGCAACCCCCGTAGCGGTGCGCCGGATTGAAGGAAATCCTCAATGGCGGCGACGATCTCCAGCGGCTCGGCCATCCGGCCCGGCCCGCTTTCGCCCTCGGCCAGCGGGCCTGAATTGGGACCGATCCGCCGCACCCCGCGCGCCTCCAGAAGGGACATGTTCGCCTGGGTCGCCGGATGCAGCCACATCCGGTGGTTCATCGCCGGGGCCACCAGGATGGGCTTGCCGCAAGCCAGGAGGACCGTGCCGGCGAGATCGGAGGCCAGCCCCAGCGCCATGCGCCCGAGAAGATCCGCCGTGGCCGGCGCCACCACCACCAGATCCGCCTCCTGCGACAGCCGCAGATGCCCCATCTCGCGCTCGTCGGTCAGGGACCAGAGGTCGGTATAGACCTTGTCATGGCTGAGGCTCCCCAGGGCAAGCGGGGTGATGAAGCGCTCGGCGGCGGCGGTCATGACCGCCGGCACGCAAGCCCCGCGCTCGCGCAGCCGCCGGACGAGGTCGAGGCTCTTATAGGCGGCTATACCGCCCGAGACGATCAGCAGGATGCGGCGGCCTTGAAGCACAGGGGCAATCCAATGGACGGAGAAACTCACCTCACACTATCAACACCGGACGAAGCCATGCAAGCCGCCGTCTTTCGCCAGCATCGAGATTTTATCGGTCAGTTTATTGATTTTCCCGGGTTTTTGGCGTGGCCCGGGGGCAAGAGGCTTGGCAATCGACCAGCCGGCTTATTCCGCGGCCCTCTGCGCGCCACGTTGCAGCAGTTGGAGAGCTTCCGCAATCACGTCCGGATGCTGGCTGGCAAACTGGATGTCATAGCCCATGAGTTCTCCGTCTTCCCCGATATCCACGGCGAAATCCCGGTCGTCATGAGGAACCGTATGAAGGACGCGGCCTTCGCGTAAGGTGACGTACATGCTGTCGGTCGAAGCATCGTAGATGATCAGCAATTCTCATTTCCGCCAATCATGTGGCCCTGGGCTGGACATCCGTGGTGCGTCCTTCGAGACGGCCCTCAAGGGGGCCTCCTCAGGATGAGGAACTTCCGTAATGCCATCAACTATGTACCTCATCCTGAGGAGCGGCCCTCTTGGCCGCGTCTCGAAGGACGCAGGATGCGTTTGCAGCGCGGATAAGGCTCGGATGCCAGACAAAATGAGAATTGCAGGTCGATGATGGGGGATTGGCTGCTCATGGCGCGCCCGCTACAGCCACATCCCCAGCGCGATCGCGATCAGGGCGGCGGCGCCGGCCCAGAGCGGCAGGGCCAGAGGGTGGGAGTCCTTGCCCGATGCGGCGGCGCGGTCCTTTTCGGTGACGGATTTGGCGGCGCGCTCCAAATTGCGCAGGATTTCCGGGAGGCGTTCGAGGGTGGCGGCGCCGTCCTTGAAAAAGTCCAGCACGCGGGCTTCGGGGCCGCGGTTGACCCGCATCCATTCCTCGATGAGGGGCTGGGCCAGTGTCCAGATATTCACCGACGGATCGAGCTTCCGCCCCAGCCCTTCGACCAGGACCATGGTCTTTTGCAGCATCAGGAGCTGCGGCTGGGTCTCCATCTCGAACTGCTTGGTAATCTGGAAAAGCTGGGCGAGCAGGCGCCCGAGCGAAATCTCATGCAGGGGCCGGCCCAGGATCGGCTCGCCGATCGAGCGGCAGGCCTGGGTGAAGGTGTCGATCGATTGATGCGCCGGCACATAGCCCGCTTCGAAATGGACCTCCGCCACCCGCCGGTAATCGCCGGTCAGAAAGCCCAGGAGCATGTCGGCGAGGTAATAGCGCGTCTTGCGGTCGAGCCGCCCCATAATGCCGAAATCGATGGCGACGATGGTGCCCTTGGCATCGACGAAGAGGTTGCCGGGATGCAGATCGGCATGGAAGAAGCCGTCGCGGAAGACCTGATTGAAGAAGGCGCGGGAGGCTTCTTCGAGAATGGCGCCGAGGTCATGGCCGGCGGCGATGAGCGCCTCGCGGTGGTCGATGCGCAAGCCGTGGATGCGCTCCAGCGTCAGCACCCGCCGGCTGGTCAGCGGCCAATTGATGCGCGGCACCCGGAACCCCAGATCGCCCGCGAAATTCTCGCCGAATTCGGAGGCGGCGGCGGCTTCGAGCCGTAGATCCATTTCGAGGCGCACGCTGTCGGCCAGCGTCCGCACCACCTCGACCGGGCGCAGCCGGAGGAAAGCCGGTTGAGCCCGCTCCAGCAATTGCGCAAGCCAGAAGAAGAGATCGAGATCGCGGGCGAAGGCGGCTTCGATGCCGGGGCGGAGGATCTTGACGGCGACTTCCTCGCCCTGATGCGTCACCGCGAAATGGACCTGCGCGATCGAGGCGGCGGCAACCGGCGTGTTGTCGAATTTGGCGAAGATATCCTCGACCTTCCGCCCGAATTCGGCGGCGATGATCGCCCTTGCCTCCTCGACCGGAAAGGGCGGCAGGCGGTCCTGGAGGCTGGTCAGATCATTGGCGATTGCCTCGCCCAGAAGATCGGCGCGGGTCGCCAGCGCTTGCCCGAGCTTGATGAAGCTCGGCCCCAGGTGCTGCAAGGCGGCGGCAAGACGCTGCCCCGGACGGAGGCTATCCACCTCCCGCAGGCGCAGGAGCCGGAAGACCCGCAACAGCTGGAACACATCCGGCAGCAGGTCGAGCAGGAACAGCGCGTCGTAGCGCGCCAGGATGAAGGCGATCTGAAGGAGCCGCAGAAGGTTGCGGGCGCTTCTCACGGGGGCGAGGATCATATCCGGTCAGACGCGCCAAGCGGTATGGAGTGCAGCAACCCCGCCGCTCATGTTGCGGTAGCGGGCCTGACCGAATCCCGCCGCTTCGATCCGGCGGAGGAATTCCTCCTGCGGCGGGAAGCGGCGGATGCTTTCCGCCAGATAGCGGTAGGATTCGCGGTCATTGGCGAAGAGCTGCCCCATCAGCGGCATCACCGTGAAGGAATAGAAATCGTAGAACGGCACCAGCGGCTTGACCGCAAGCTGGCTGAACTCCAGGCAGAAGAACCGCCCGCCGGGCTTCAGCACCCGCCGCGCCTCGGCCAGGGCCTCGTCGAGATGGGTGACATTGCGCAACCCGAAGGCGACGGTATAGGCATCGACGCTGGATGATGCGATGGGGAGCTTCTCGGCATCGCCGCAAACCCATTCGATCCCGGACAGGACGCCGCGATCGACGGCGCGGTCGCGGCCGACGCGGAGCATCTTCTCGTTGATGTCACAGATGACGACACGCCCGGAAACCGGACTGCCCGCCCGCTCCGCCTTTTCCCGGCGCTCCCGCATGCGGCTCAGGATCGCCAAACCCACATCGCCGGTCCCGCCGGCGAGATCGAGAAAGGTTTCGCCGGGGCGCGGGCTCAGACGATCGATGAGTTCGGCCTTCCACAGGCGGTGGATGCCCGCGCTCATGAGGTCGTTCATCAGGTCGTAGCGGCTGGCGACGCTGTCGAAGACGCCGCGCACGAGTTGGGCTTTTTCGTTTTCAGCGACCCGGCGGAACCCGAAATCCGCCTCGCCTTCAGGATGCTCAGTCATGGGCGCCACCATACCCTGCCTTCATTCCGAACGCACGCTTTCGGTTGAGCATCCGGTTCGGTTGAGCGTCCAGGAGGGCAATCGGTGAAGCCGATGGCTTCGATGCGATCGGCGAAAGCCCGGACATCCCATTCATCCGCCTCGGCAACGGCCCGGAACAACGCCAGGCGCTCCAAGAAAACCCGGAACATGCTCTTGTAATAATCATGTAATATTACAAAATAATGTCCAAAGACATTGCGAGCACTAAGGATATTATTATTGTTGCATTGCAGCAATGGCCACGTTATCATAACAAACTCACGCAATATCATGGCATTACGGTAATAATGCAAATTGAAATAGTTTTAAATCTCGGCAATTTTTGATATACACGCGTCCTCCGCAAGAAGATGTGCCATCCGTGATGATGTTACAGCTTCTTTATCGTAAAGTTTTTCGAGGAGTTCACAGGGTGTCCGTCAGCGATTCAGATGACAGGGAAAATCGTCTTCAATTCC
>Ga0265327_10004763_pt1 | contig 11813 bp, 12 predicted proteins | sample 41621metaG_FD_202089 | JGI IMG/M metagenome (GOLD analysis project Ga0265327, IMG submission 202089) | Rhizosphere microbial communities from Carex aquatilis grown in University of Washington, Seatle, WA, United States - 4-16-21 metaG | ecosystem: Host-associated > Plants > Roots > Rhizosphere...
CCTTGGACAGCACGATCTCGGCTTCCACGTCGTGGGCCAGATAGTTCAGGGTGGTGACGATCGACCAGCGGTCCATCTGCCCCTGATTGATCTGCTGGGTGCCGTGATACAGCCCCGTGGTGTCCCCCAGCCCGATGGTGTTGGTGGTGGAGAACAGCCGGAAGAACGGGTTGGGCCGGATCACGCGGTTCTGGTCCAGCAGGGTCAGCTTGCCCTGGGCTTCCAGCACCCGCTGGATCACGAACATCACGTCCGGACGGCCGGCGTCATATTCGTCGAACACCAGGGCGATCGGCCGCTGGATGGTCCAGGGCAGGATGCCTTCGCGGAATTCAGTGACCTGCTTGCCGTCCTTCAGGACAATGGCGTCCTTGCCCACCAGGTCGATGCGGCTGACATGGCTGTCCAGGTTCACCCGGATCAGCGGCCAGTTGAGGCGCGCGGCCACCTGCTCGATGTGGGTCGACTTGCCCGTGCCGTGATAGCCCTGGACCATCACGCGGCGGTCATAGGCGAAACCGGCGCAGATCGCCCGGGTGGTCTCCGGGTCGAACTGGTAGGAGGGGTCGAGGTCCGGAACGTGGGAGTCGCGGCTCGAGAAAGCCGGGACGGTCATGTCCACATCGACGCCGAACGTTTCCCGAACGGAAACCTTCTTGTCCGGCGTCAGGGCCAGCAGCTTGTCGTCTTGGGTGTCAGCAAAAGAGGTCATGGCGAGGTTCGATTACAGGGTTACGCGCGCAAAGCAAACGGGTGTTTGATGGAGCAAAGCCCTTATCGAATAGAGGGCGCCCGTGGGAGCACAGTCATGCTGAAAACCGCACCGGCGGCCTATCGCACCTTGCAGGTCTTCCCCACCGAGTCCGGGTTCGGCGCCGAGATCATCGGCGTGGACCTCTCCCGGCCCCTGCTGCCGGAGGCCCTGGCCGAAATTCGCGACGCCTGGGCGCGCCATGCGGTTGTGAGCTTCCCGGACCAGCCCCTCACCCTCGAGGAGCTCGAAGCCTTCACCCTCAGCATCGGCCGGTTCGGGACCGACCCCTTCATCGCCCCCATGCCCGGCCATCCGAACGTGCTGGAACTGCGTCGCGAGGCGGGCGAGAAGGCCACCAATTTCGGGGCCGGCTGGCATTCTGACTGGAGCTTCCAGGCCGAGCCCCCCGCCGCCACCATCCTGCACGGCCAGGTGATCCCGCCCGTGGGGGGCGACACCCTGTTCGCCGACTGCACGCGCGCCTATGACGACCTGTCCCCCGGCATGAAGACCCTGCTGGCGCCCCTGCGCGCCGTCCACTCCGCCAGCCGCGCCTACGGAACCAAGGGGGTCTTCGCCAAGGAGACTGAGGCGCGGACCATGGAGATCATCGTCTCCCCGGAGGCCGACAAATCCCTCACCCATCCCCTGGTGCGCACCCATCCGGTCACCGGCCGCAAGACCCTGTTCGTCAGCCCGGTCTACACGGTGGGCGTCGAGGGGTTCTCGGTGAAGGAGAGCCAGGCGATCCTCGGCTTCCTGTTCCAGCACATGACCGGCGACGACTATGTGTTCCGCCACAAGTGGCGGCCCAACACGCTCCTGATGTGGGACAACCGCTGCACCGTCCACTTCGCCGAGGGCGGGTATGATGGCCACCTGCGGGTCATGCACCGAACCACTGTGGCGGGGGATCGGCCGCGCTAGCAGACCGGCGCAGCCGCCGAATTGGGGGAACAGGCATGGATCAACCGGCGCAGCGGCGGCCCCGCAGCCTGGCGGAGATGGGAGAGGTCCAGGCGCGCCTGTTCCAGCCCGAGGAGTTCACGGCCTCCATCCAGGCCTGGCGCCCCCGCCCCACCGACGTGGTCATCACCCCCTTCGGCAAGTGCGGCACCACCTGGCTGCAGCAGATCTTCCACTGCCTGCGCACCGGCGGGGACATGGATTTCGTCGACATCTCCCAGGTGGTCCCCTGGATCGAGACGGCGGTCGGCCTGGGGATCGACCTGGAGGCGCCGCAGCGCGCCGAGCCCCGCGGGTTCAAGAGCCACCTGGCCTATGACCGCATCCCCAAGGGCGCCCGCTACATCGTCGCCTTGCGCGATCCCAAGGACGCCATGGTCTCGCTGTACCGGTTCATGGAGGGCTGGTTCTTCGAGCCGGGGTCCATATCCCTGGCGGACTTCGCCGCCGCCCGCCTGGCCGCCTCCGACGCCGCCTCCGGCTACTGGGCCCACCTGGTGAGCTGGTGGGAGCAGCGCGAGAATCCCCAGGTGCTGGTGCTCTCCTACCAGCAGATGACCGCCGACCCGCAGGCCGCCATCCGCCGGGTCGCCGGCTTCTGCGGCCTGCCCCTGGATGACGCCCTGCTGGCCCTCACCCTGGAGCGCTCCTCCATCGCCTACATGCTGGCCCACAAGGACCGCTTCGACGACCGCCTGATGCGCGAGGCCTCGGAACGGCGCGGCGACCTGCCCCCGGGCGGCGACTCCGCCAAGGTCCGCAAGGGCGGGGTGGGCGGCCATCGCCAGGAGCTGTCCGCCGAAACCGCCGCCGCCCTCGACGCCAGGTGGGCCGAGCTGGTGGCCCCCCGCCTGGGCTACCCCGACTACGCCGCCCTGGAGGCCGAGCTGCGGCGGGGCGTCCGGGCCTGAGGTCGCGCCCGTCCCCTCAGCGGGATCCGGCCGCCTGGGCGCTGCGGGCGAACAGGGCCCTGAGGGGGACCAGCAGGCTCGTGGCGACACCCATGTCGGAAAGGCCGAGGCGCCGGCTGGCCACGGCGCCGATCGTGCTGAGCTTGCCCTGTCCGATGGCGCGCAGGTCGTCGATCGAGACGGTCGCGGTCAGGTCCGCAGGCCGGTCCTCATGGGTGATCGTCACCCCATCGATGAAGATGAAGCCCTCGCCCCTGAGATCGAACTTCACGGTCTTGTCGAACCGGACATCCCCGCCGAGGCCGGCGCCCAGCCAGTCCGAGAGCGCCTGAAGCCGCGACGTCTCGGGGCCCGATTTCACCGCCGCGTCCGCTCCGCCTCGCGGGCCTTCGGTCGCGACGCCGGCCGGGCGCGGGGGTGCTGTCGAATCCTCCGTCCGCCGCCGTGGGCCGTGTGCAGGTAGCCGGTATAGCCGTCAGCCGGCGTCGCGGCGCCCTCCAGCGCCATGATCCACCCGATCTGCCCGCGGTGCAGGCCGCCGTGGATGATCAGGTGCATCAGCATCTCGTCGCGCGACATCCGCCCCGGGGCGCCGTCGGTGAAGGTGAAATCGATCCGCTCCGCCAGGGTCGCGTCGTCGAGGCCCGACACATAGTTGATCAGGCCCCGGTCGCTGGCGCGGATCGCCTTGGAAAGCTCCGCCAGGGAGGGGGCGGCGGCCGCGTTCGCGGAGTCATGCCCGTGGCCGGTCCCGCTCATGTGCGCGGCGAAGATCTGGTCGACGATCAGGGTGTGGGTGAGGGTGCGGATGGCGATTTCCGTGGTGGGCGCCCCGAGCTCCAGCTGCTCCATGGCGGTCAACATCTCGCCGTTCGCCCAGGCCTTGTATTCGAACAACCTCTTGAGGGCGCTGGTTTCACGCATGCTTCTGCTCCTTGGTTTCGGCGCGCGGAAACCCGAGCCGCCGGGGGGCGGGGACGGCCGTGCGGCGATGACGATGAGGGGCGAGGCCGCCGGCGGCAGCTCGCCTTGGCTGAGCGGCCTAGGTGGCCCGTACGGCGCGGCGGACTGAGATCCATCCCGGCGGGGCCGGGGTGATGTCGCGCCTGTCGCGCCGGGGGGGCATGGCCGTATTCATATGGACATAATGCGAGTCAAAGCTAACATTGCATACTCGCATTCGAAGAGACGATCATGGCCGCCCAAATTCCCACGACGCCAAGAAAATCAGCGTCTCAGAAGCGCTCACGCCTTACGGTTGACGCTCTTCTGGAAGCGACCGCTCGTATTTTGGTGACAGAGGGCTTCGATCACGCCAGCACCAACAAGATCGCCCGCGTGGCCGGGGTCGGCATCGGCTCGCTGTACCAGTACTTTCCCAACAAGGAGGCGCTGGTGGGCGCGGTCGTCGACCGCCATAGCGCGGAGACCATGCAGGTCGTGCGCACCGCCCTGGCCAAGGTCGCCCTTCGCCCGGTCGACGAGGCGATCGCCGCCCTGGTTCGCGTCGGCATCGACTCCCACCGGGTCAATCCCAAGCTCCACCGCGTCCTCACCGAGCAGGTTCCTCGGGTGGGGCGCCTGGAGAACGTCCAGGCGGTCGGCCGTGAGACCTACGCGCTCGTCCGGGCCTATCTGGAGGCGCACCGGGAGGAACTGACCGTGACCGACACCGACCTGGCCGCGTTCATGTGCGTCACGACCGTCGAGGCCCTGACCCATGCCGCGGTGGTGGATCGCCCCGACGCCCTGAGCGATGTGGAGGCGGACCGGCTGGTGGACGAGGTGACCTTGCTGATGCTCCGCTACCTGAAGGGCTAGCGACGGCGCCGGGCAAACACCGCCCCGTCCCCGCCGGGCTCAGGGCGCCGCCCGCAGCAGGGACTCGAACATGGCCGCGGCGCGGTCGATGAACACCTCGCGCTCCCGGCCCTGGAGGGGTTCGTCGCGGATCAGCCGCTCCACCAGGAAGCCGATGAACACAGCGGCCAGCACGCGGGCCCGGGCCTGGGCGTCCTCGCCCCCCAGCCAGTCGCGGATCGGCCCCAGGAAGCGCTCCTGGATGGCCAGGTTCAGCAGCGGGGCGGTGGTGGGCGAGGTCGCCGCGCGCAACAGGAACTGGAAGCTGTGGGTGCGCGCCTCGTCGTCGTGGGGATCGCCGGCCATGGCCGTGGCCATCTCGCGGGCGAAGGTGGTCGGGTTCCATTCCCGCAGCCGGTCGGGATGGAACGAGGCCTTCAGCGCTTCGCTGAACAGGGCTTCCTTGCCGCCGAAATAGCGTTTGATCAGGGCGACATCGACCCCGGCCTCGGCGGCGATGTCCCGCAGGGCCGCGCGGTCATAGCCCGAGCGGGCGAACTGGGCCTTGGCCGCCGCCAGGATCGCCGCGCGGGTGGCCTGGGCGTCGCGCCGGCGGGGCGCGACGCGGTCGAGGGGCTCGATGTCACTCATCACCGGTCTTCTACACGGCCCGGCGCCTCGCCGTCAGGTGCGGGTCGGAATGATCACCGGCAGGCTCTCATAGCCGTGGACGAAGGGGGAGAAGGTGCGGGTCGGCTCGCCCACCACCTTGATGGTGGGGAAGCGCTTGAGGATCTCTTCCCAGATGATGGTGAGCTGCATCTCCGCCACCCGGTTGCCGACGCAGCGGTGCACGCCGAAGCCGAAGGAGAGGTGCTCCCGGGGGCGTTCGCGGTCGATGATATAGTCGTTCGGACGCTCGATCCGGCTCTCGTCGCGATTGCCGGAAATGTACCACATCACCACCCGCTCGCCGGCCTTGATGGTCTTGCCGCGCACCTCGACGTCCTTGGTCGCCACCCGGCTCATGAAGGCCAGCGGCGTCTGCCAGCGGATGGTCTCGGAGACCATGGAGGTGATCAGCGCCGGATTGGCGCGCAGCTTGTCGTACTGGTCCGGGTATTTGTTCAGGGCGAAGACGCTGCCGGAGATGGTGTTGCGGGTGGTGTCGTTGCCGCCGATGATCAGCAGCACCACGGTGCCCTGATAGGCCTGCATGTCCATGTCCCGCGTGGCGGGGTTGTGGGTCAGCATGGAGATCAGATCCATGCTGGGCTCGGCGTTGACCCGCTCGTTCCACAGGCCCTGGAAGGCGTCGAAGCACTCGAAGGCCGCTTGGCCCTTGTGTTCCCAGCTCTTCACCGGACCGTGGCCCGGCATATTGGTGAACATGTCCGACCAGTAGGTCAGCTTGCGCCGGTCCTCGAAGGGGAAGTCGAACAGGGTGGCCAGGGTCATGGCCGTCAGTTCCTTGGACACCAGGTCGACCCAGTCGAATTCCTTGCCGATCGGCAGGCTGTCGAGGATCTGGCCGGCCCGTTCGCGCACCACCGGCGCCATGTTGGCGATGTTGCCGGGCGCCACGGTGGGGCTGACGGCCTTGCGATGCAGGGCGTGCTCCGGCTCGTCCATGGTGATGAAGCCCGCGCCGCCCCGGCGCCGCGCCCCCATCACCTTTTCCTGCTCGCGCATGGCCTCGAGGTTCTGCAGCCCGATGCCGTCGGCGGAGGAGAAGGCCTCGTGATTGGTGTCCACCGCCATGATGTCGTCCCAGCGGGTGATCGACCAATAGGGGCCGAACTCGCTCTCCGGGGTGAAGTGGACCGGATCCTCCTGCCGCAGCCGTTCGAAATAGGGCCAGATCGTATCGTTCTGGAAGCGCTCGGCCTTGGCGGGATTCAGCTCGGCCAGCGGGGTGGCGTAGGCCTCAGCCTCCGTGGCGGCGGCATCGATTTTCACGGCGATGTTCATGGCGTTCTTCCCTGACGGCGGCTCCCTTGCAGACGAGAGCGCTCCCACCTCAATCTGTTGGAAGCCGATCACTAAGTCAATTGCCGTTGACTTGCGCTGCGAACGGCCGCGGAATTGCCGTTACGGTGCACTTAATTCGCGCGCAGCCATGGAGGTGGCAGTTGTCGTTTTCGAATTAAGTGCACTGTCACCCTAATTCCTGGCAAGGCTGGCCAAGGCCCCACCGCCGGGTTCGACCACCAAGGCCACCAACGCCACCAAGGGGCTTGAACACCTCATCCTCGCAGAGGGCCCGACCGATCGCGGCGTCGCCGCAAGACGTTGGTGTTTTTCGTGGTTCGACCTTTGCGCCTTCGCCCCAGCGCCGCCCCGGCCAGCAGCGCGCGCCCTAAGCCATCTTCGCCTTGCGCAGCACCTGGTAGGCCTTGATCACCCGGGTCAGCTTGTGCTCGGCCGAGCGATCGCCGCCGTTGGAGTCCGGGTGGCAGCGCTTCACCAGTTCGATATAGCGGGCGCGGATCTTCGGCGGGTCGGCGGTGTCTTCCAGGTCGAGGTCGGCCAGGGCATTGCGCTCCATCTTGCCGATCTTGCGCCGCTCCGGCTCGTTGGCCGGCCGCTGCTGGCCGCCCCCCTTGCCGAACAGGTTGAACGGATCGCGATAGCCCTTGCCGTGGGCGAAGCCGGCCGAGGCCGCCGCGGCCTCGCGGGAGAACCGCCCGGCCTTGAATTCCCAGGTGGGCCGGTCGCCGCCGGCGCTCTGGGCCTGGCGGGCGCGGACCTCGCCCTCGCTCATCCCGGCGAAGAAGTTCCAGTTGCGGTTATATTCCGCCGCGTGGCCCTGGCAGAACCAGTAGTGCTCGTTGAGCATGTCGCGGGACTTGGGCGCGCGGGCGGTCGCCGCCAGGCGGCACCCCGCATGGTCGCAAGCCCTCTCCCCGGGCTTGAGCGCATAGACGTCATCCTCGACCTTCGCGTCCTCCTCGGGGGAGGGCGGGCGGACCCGGATATCGACGAACTTAGGCTTATATTGAAACGCGCCGGCCATGACCCAAGTATGATGCGGTCTGAGACCCTTTCAAGAATTGAAGATTCCACCGATGGGCGCCATATTCCAAGCCATTCACGACAAGCTCACCGCGGCGTTTGCGCCCACCCGCCTCGAGATCGAGGACGATTCCGCTCGTCACGCAGGCCATGCGGGCGCCAGCGCTTCCGGTGAGAGCCATTTTAATGTGGTGATTCAAGCCCAGGCTTTCGAGGGGGCGCCGAAGGTGGCGCGTCAGCGGATGGTCTATCACACATTGGCCGAGGAGCTGGCGGGACCCCTGCACGCCCTCTCGGTCAAGGCCCTCGCCCCCGGCGAAGGCTGACCCACACATTTCGAGCCGCCCATTTTCGAGGCGGCCCTACATCCCAGCGCTCTTGGGGAGGCGTGTTTGAAGACGACGATCACCGTGAATGGTCAGGCGAGCCCGCTCGACCTCGATCCCAGGACCACCCTGCTCGACGCCCTGCGCGAGCATCTGAACCTCAAGGGCTCCAAGAAGGGCTGCGACCACGGCCAGTGCGGCGCCTGCACCGTGCTGGTGAACGGGGTGCGGATCAATTCGTGCCTGTCCCTGGCCGTCATGCACGACGGCGACCAGGTCACCACCATCGAGGGCCTGGCCCAGGGCGAGGCCCTGCATCCCCTGCAGACCGCCTTCCTCACCGAGGACGCCTTCCAGTGCGGCTACTGCACCCCGGGCCAGATCTGCTCGGCCGTGGGCATGCTGAAGGAGGCGGCCGACAACTGGCCGAGCTGGGCCACTGACGACCTCGACAGCGCCATCGCCCTCACCGACGCCGAGATCCGCGAGCGGATGAGCGGCAACATCTGCCGCTGCTCGGCCTATCCCCAGATCCTGGCGGCGATCCGCAGCGTCGTGGGAGACGCCGCATGAGGCCTTTCACCTATGAGCGGGCCACCGATGTGGCCGCCGCGGTCAAGGCCGTGGCCGACACCCCCGGCGCCCGGTTCCTGGCCGGCGGCACCAATCTGCTGGACCTGATGAAGCTGGAGATCGAGCGCCCCACCCATCTGGTGGATGTGGGCCGCCTGCCGCTGGCCGCCATCGAGGACAGCCCGGACGGGTCCCTGCGCATCGGCGCCATGGCCACCAACAGCCACCTGGCCGCTGACGCCCGGGTGCGGTCCCGCTATCCGGTCCTGGTCCAGGCCATCGTCTCCGGCGGCTCGGCCCAGCTGCGCAACAAGGCCACCGCCGGCGGCAACCTGATGCAGCGCACCCGCTGCGCCTATTTCTACGACACCGCCAAGCCCTGCAATAAGCGCCAGCCCGGCTCGGGCTGCAGCGCGCTGGAGGGGCTCAACCGCAACGCCGCCATCTTCGGCGCCAGCGCGCACTGCATCGCCACCCACCCCTCGGACATGGCCGTGGCCCTCACCGCCCTGGGGGCTCATGTGGAGACCGTCGCGGCCAGCGGCGCGACCCGCACCATCACGGTCGCCGACCTGCATCGCCTGCCCGGCGACACCCCGCAGATCGAGACCGACCTCGCCCCCGGCGAGCTGATCACCGCCGTGGTGGTGCCCCCGGCCCCCACGGGCGGCCAGATCTATCGCAAGGCCCGCGACCGCGCCTCCTATGCCGGGGGCCTGGCCAGCGTGGCGGTGGCCGGCGGCCAGGTGGCCCTGGGGGCTGTGGCGCATCGACCCTGGCGGGCCGAGGCCGCCGAGGCGGCGCTCCGGTCCGGCGCGAGCCCGGGGGAGGCGGCCAAGGCCGAGCTCGCCCAGGCCCAGGACCATGGCCGGAACGCCTTCAAGATCGCCCTGGTGAGCCGGCTGATGGCCGCCGCCCTGGATCAAGCCAATACCGGGAGAGCCTGATGAGCACGGTCAAGGACTGGGCGGCGCCCAACCCCATCACCGAGAACCGCTCCGGCCTGATCGGCAAGGGCGTGGACCGCTACGAAGGCCGGCTGAAGGTCACCGGAACCGCGCCCTACGCCTATGAGGTGGAGCCGCCGTCCGCGCCCGCCTATGGGGTGATGGTCACCGCCACCATCCCCCGGGGCCGGGTGGCGCGCATCGACACCGCGGCCGCCGAAGCGTCGCCGGGGGTGAGGCTGGTCTGGACCCATCTCAATGTGCCGGCCCAGGCCCGCCGCGGCGAACGGCTCAATCCCCGCAGCCAGCGGGCCTCCAACCCGGCCATGGCCAATGACCAGGTGGAGTTCTACGGCCAGACCGTGGCCTTCGTGGCCGCCGACACCCTGGAGGCCGCCCGCGCCGCCGCCGGCCTGATCGAGATCGAGTACGCCGCCCAGGACGCCGTGGTGGACTTCATGGCCAGCCTCGACCGGGCCGAGATGCCGACCGGCGAGAGCGATGTGGAGATCGGCGACTTCGCCAGCGCCTTCGCCACGGCCCCGGTCACCCTCGACGAGACCTATGCCTCGCCGATCCAGAACCACGTGCAGATGGAACCCTGCGCCACCACCGCCTGGTGGGACGGCGACAAGGTCACGGTCCACACCTCGATCCAGATGGTGAAAGGCGGGCAGCATGCCCTGGCCGAAACCCTGGCCATCCCCTCGACCCAGGTCCACCTGATCACCCGCTATATCGGCGGCGGGTTCGGCGGCAAGGGCCAGGCCTATGACGATCTGACCCTGGCCGCCCTGGCGGCCCGGGCGCTGGGCCAGCCGGTGAAGGTGGCCTACAGCCGCCAGCAGATGTTCCACGGCACCATCCACCGTCCCGCGGTGCAGATGCGGGTGCGCCTGGGCGCCGAGCCCAATGGCCGGCTCACCGCCTTCGCCGTCGAGGCGGTGACCCACTGCGCCCGCAACGCCCCCTTCACCGAGCACGCGGCCAATTTCTCCCGCAACCTCTACGCCGCCCCCAACCGCCTCACCGGCCACCGGCTGGTGAAGATGGACCTGCCGGGCGCCGGTCCGATGCGGGCGCCGGGGGAGGCCTCGGGCATGCTCAGCCTGGAATGCGCCATGGACGAGCTGGCGGAAAAGCTGGGCCTCGACCCCATCGAGCTGCGCCTGCGCAATGAGCCTGAGGTTGATCCAGAAACTGGCAAGCCCTTCTCCCAGCGCCAGCTGGTGCGCTGCCTCACCGAGGGCGCCCAGAGGTTCGGCTGGGAGCGGCGCAATCCCAGGCCTGGCCAGGTGCGGGACGGGCGGGTCCTGGTGGGCATGGGCATGGCGGCCGCCATCCGCGGCAATTTCCTGCTGCCCGCCAAGGCCGGCATCCGGATCACCGCCGACGGGACCGTGACCCTGATGCAGGGCATGACCGACATCGGCACCGGGACCTATATGATCCTGGCCCAGATCACCGCGGAGACCCTGGGGGTTCCCCTGGAGCAGGTGCGGGTGGAGCTGGGGGATTCCGAGCTGCCCCCGGCCCCCGGCTCCGGCGGTCAGTTCGGGGCGGCGACGGCCGGGTCGGCGGCGTTCGAGACGGGCATGGTCATGCGCCGGACCCTGGCGGAGCTCGCCACCGGCGATCCGCGCTCGCCGCTCTATGGCGAGGATCCGACCCTGGTGACCTTCGCGGACGGCAATATCGCCCTGGCCAATCGCGGCGAGAGCCTAGCCGCCCTGGTGGCGCGGGCCCAGCCGGAGGGGGTCTATGTGGAGGGCTCCATCTCCCCGGCCGCCGACGCCCGCGACTGGTCCCAGCACACCTACGGCGCCCATTTCGCCGAGGTGGGGGTGGACATGGACACCGGCGAGGTCCGCATGCGCCGGATGTTCGGGGTGTTCGCCGCCGGCCGGATCATCAACGCCAAGACGGCCCGAAGCCAGATCACCGGCGGCATGATCTGGGGCGTCGGCACGGCGCTCACCGAGGGCAATGCGGTGGACCCGCGCTACGGCTCGTTCATCAACCAGGACATGGCCGGCTACCTGGTGCCGGCCCATGCGGACATTGTCGATCTCGACGCCATCTTCCTGGACGAGGCGGACGACAAGGCCAATCCCATGGGCATCAAGGGAGTGGGGGAGCTCGGCATCTGCGGGGCGGGCGCGGCGGTGGCCAACGCCATCTACAACGCCTGCGGGGTCAGGCTGCGGGACTTTCCCATGACCCCGGACAAGGTGCTGGCCGGGCTGATGGCGCAGGGCCGCTGAGCCGGGTCCGTTCCACTGCGGTTCATCTTCAGGGGCTCACGGTTCCAGCCTGACTTGGAACTGTGACGCCGCCTGAGGATTTCCACACCATGCCTCGCACCCGCCTGATGATCACCTCCGCCCTGGCCCTCGCCATGGCGGGCCTCGCCCTCCAGGGCTGCAACCAGCAGGCCCCGGCCTCGCAACAGGCCGCCCAGCCCCTCACCGGCGCGCCGATCGCCAGCCTTGGCCTGGCCGAGGCGACGCCGCCGGCCCCG
>Ga0265327_10004764_pt1 | contig 11809 bp, 18 predicted proteins | sample 41621metaG_FD_202089 | JGI IMG/M metagenome (GOLD analysis project Ga0265327, IMG submission 202089) | Rhizosphere microbial communities from Carex aquatilis grown in University of Washington, Seatle, WA, United States - 4-16-21 metaG | ecosystem: Host-associated > Plants > Roots > Rhizosphere...
TAATGTCTTTACGACGCTGGCGAATAATGCCAAGTGGATTGCCGGCGAGATATCCTGCGTCTACCAGCCATGAGAAGAAGGAATTTATTGAGGAAATTGCTGTAAGCCGTGCTGAATCAGAAAGAGCACCTGTAAATGGTCGCCATTCTGGTGTGCCACGTAACTTTTTCTTGCCGCACCAGCCTTCATCTGGTTTTTCAAGGAATTCTATATAGGCGATGAAATCATCACGGTTGAGGCTGGACATGGCCTTGTTGAGGTATAGCACGGCCCACAACAGCAGACGTTCGCATTCCTTCTCGTAGGTGCGCCTGGTGGTTGGGGTCTTGGCATATTCGGTAAGGAATGCTGCAAGCGCAGCGTGGTCAGTATCTGCATTGATACTTTTGAGTTCCTTGGGTGCTCGGTAACGCCCATTCGATCCATCTAGCTCGTCGGTCAGCGCGTCATTGAGTCGCTGCACAAAGCTGACTTTTTCATTTTCCGCAATTGACATGATGATCTCCAAGCACGTAGATTTACACGATATAAACCGGCCAAAACACTATACTGATAATTACGATTATCAGCAATCATATTTATGCGCGGGGACTGCCCTGCGCATAACCGTCCGCCCACCCAAGTAATTAATAGGTGTTTTTCGGAACTAATTCTGTGAAACTGAGGTTCAGTATCTATTTCACGAAATTAGTTCTTCTCTTCTGAGCCGCTCCATAAGCACATATTTCACAAAATTAGTTCCTTGAACCAATCCTACAGGCAAGAAAAAACCCCACACACCCGAATGAACGGATGGTGGGGTTTCTTTTTTTACGTCTTTTCGCCCTCTACCAATGGAGGCCGTTATGGTGGAAGTCCGACATCCCAGCCTTTGGTATTGGCTACAAACTCGTTGTAGTCGTTGCCGAGCAGTTCCCGACACATCTGGTCGATTACCCAGGTTTTGTGGTGTCCACCGTCAATTTGAGCATATCGTCTTGCGAGGTCGATGGCCGCATCGCGCCTCTGGATCAAATCATCTTGATCAGCCATAGTTAATCTCCTGCAATTTTTAAGTTATTGAATGTGAAACCGTACTTCACGGTTGATATCAACAGTGAAGTACGGATATCACTTTTTGTCAGCTTCAGGACTGCGTATGCAGTGTGAGCTGGCCGATGCTGATTGGTGCCGTGAATGGAAAGTTCATTTCACCATCGGTCACATAGCCCTTGGCCACGTGGCTTTTGATGAAACCGAATTTCTTCGTCTCAACCACTTCTTCGACAACGACACGCATGTTTCTTTGCTGTTGTTCACTGGATGACTTGTACCAGATGGAATTGCTCACCTGGCTACGCAGTTCACCAACAATAAAGTTCAGCAGATTTTTTCGTCCTACAGATTTCATCATATTTTCTTTTTTTAAAACAACTTAATGGGCTATTGCTATTGGCCCGGTGTGGATTGGTTATCAACCTGAACACTTTGGTGCCGCTAAGAACACTTAGAATTGCCACACGAAAGACATGTCTTGCATCCATCAAGAACTACGACCGCTTTCGTATTACATTTCTCGCACAATTGAGCGCCAGGGATGTCGCCTGATTCGTCGCAAGTGGATTTACTTTGCTTGTCCAGGTATTCGGCCTTTTTCTCAGCGATCAGTTTACGCTGATGCTCATCAGGTTCCGACTTCTTCAGCATCCCGATTTCTTGCAGATGCCGTTCGACTACTTCGCCAATTTCTGCAACTAGGCTAGGTGTAAACTTCCCACCTTTCTTAAAGTAGCCACCTGCTGGATCGAATACGCTTTGCAGCTCTTCAACAAGGAATGTCACATCACCACCCTTACGAAACACGGCAGACATTACGCGGGTGAGCGCAACGATCCACTGGAAGTGTTCCATATTCTTCGAGTTAATGAAAATCTCGAATGGGCGGCGATGTTCTTGCTCTGTGCCTTCACCAACAACGACATCATTGATGGTGATGTAGAGGGCATGTTCAGTGACAGGAGTTTTTACCTTGTAGGTGTTGCCAATCAGCTTCTCAGGGCGATCCAATGGATGATCCTGATTGGCGGAAGCAACGGCCACCTGGGCAGTTTGAACTTGATTGCTTTGACCGGTAGAAACCTCGTAACCGGTAATTTTCTTTTCAACTTTGATTGTCATTTTCAATCTCGCGTTTATATAGGACGTTCATCGGTACGCCGTTGATCGTCATTGAGTAAGCTTTGGTATTTTTACCAAAAAGTTCTCGGGCTAGGTCCATAAAAGCCAGCATGTCCGGCGCTTCTCTTTCGAGAATACGCCGGACAATTTCAGGCCGTTCAGAACTTTCCGTAGACACCATCACGCAGTGCGTCGTAGAGGTTTGCTGCGGTATGCAGTTCCCCGTCATACTCGATTTCGTCATTGCCCTTGGCCTCGATTACGGAACCGTCTTCTAGGGTGAATTTGTACGTGGTGTTTTCCAAATCCTTGTCATTCACCAGTACACCCTGAAAAGCTTCCGGGTTGAATCGGAACGTGGTGCAGCCCTTTAAACCTTGCTCAGCGGCATAGAGATATATGCCCTTGAAGTCATCGTAGGGAATATCCGTTGGCACGTTGATAGTCTTGGAGATTGCGCTGTCCACCCATTTCTGGGCAGCAGCTTGCATATCCACATGGGCCTTAGGAGAAATACTGTCCGCATTAACGAAGTAATCCGGCAGCGTCTCAAGCGTGGCATCCTTGTCTACGAGTTGCTTGTACAACATGAACTCATAACTCATGACCTCCACTTTTTCTTTGGTTTTCTTGCCAGGCACAATCACATTCCGACTGTACTGATGAGCAAACGAAGGTTCGATGCCATTGCTGGCATTGTTACCAAGTGACAATGCAATTGTTCCGGTAGGAGCAATGCTTGTGTGATGCGAGAATCGGCACCCGTACTTGGCAATATCCTTGATGAGATCAGGATATTTTTCACCCAGTTTTTTCATGTAGCGAGAACCGTAGGCAAGTAGCTTTCGGCCATGAACCTTGCTGCCCACTTTGATGCCGTGGGTGGCCAGTTCTGGACGTTGAGCCAACATCGCTGTGGTCACTTCGTACAACTGGTCCATTACCGGCGCAGCGCCCTTCTCTTTTGCAAGAGCGACGCCAGCCATCCAGCCTTGATGAGCCATTGTTTCAGCCACGGAGCTTGTGAAATCTACAGCAGGCTTGCTTCCATATGACATGCGCAGCATTGCCAAAGCAGAGCCTAGACCAAAGAATCCCATGCCGTGACGGCGCTTGAATTCAAGCTCCTGACGTTGCTTATCGAGAGCCAGTCCGTTGATTTCCACCACGTTGTCGAGCATGCGTGTAAAAACTCTCACGGTATGTTCGAACGACTGCCAGTCGAATCTTGCGGATTCAGTGAATGGGTCCAGGACAAACTTTGCCAGATTGATAGATCCAAGCAGGCATGACCCATAGGGTGGCAGCGGTTGTTCGCCACAGGGATTGGTTGCACGAATGTTTTCGCAGAACCAGAGATTGTTCATCTCATTGACCTCATCAATCATGATGAACCCAGGCTCGGCAAAATCATAAGTCGAACTCATGATGACATCCCACAAACGTTTTGCCTTCAGCGTCTTGTACACACGGCAAGCGACCTTGCCATCTTCCCGTGTCACATAACGTTCAGTCACCGGCCATTCACGCCATACGATCTCAGGATTTTCTTCATCGATTTCCTTTTGCTTAACGGGAAACGCGAGTTTCCAGTCAGCATCAGAATTTACTGCGTCGATGAATTCCTTTGTGATGAGACACGACAAGTTGAATTGACGTAACCGCCCTGCTTCACGTTTGGCTTTGATGAAGTCAAGGACATCGGGATGACCGATATCGAAGGTTGCCATTTGAGCACCACGACGACCGCCTGCCGATGAAACGGTAAAGCATGTCTTGTCGTAGATATCCATGAATGACAACGGACCTGAGGTTGTAGCTCCTGCGCCCGCCACGTACGCCCCTTTTGGGCGCAATGTGGAGAACTCATATCCGATGCCACAACCAGCTTTAAGCGTCAGGCCTGCTTCATGAACCATCCCCAGAATACCGTCCATTGAGTCTTCGATAGTGCCAGACACAGTACAGTTGATGGTAGAGGTTTCAGGTTTATGAGCTTGAGCGCCGGCATTAGAAGTGATGCGCCCAGCAGGTACCGCCCCGAGTTGGAGTGCAACGTAGAAATTGGACTCGCAGTCGGCCTGATTTTCTGGTTTCTCCACCGCTGCCAATGCGTTCGCAACGCGTCGGAGAGTGCCATCGACTGTGATGTCAATGGGAGTGCCGTCTTTTTTCTTCAGGTGATATTTTGCATCCCAGATATCAAAGGATGTTGATTGCAGTTCCATAACAGAACTTCCTTTCTTGAATTGAATTTTGCATGGCGGGTAACGCCAGGAGAGAGTTAAATGCCCACCGCCCCATTAGGCGGCGGTGAGCATTTCGGCCTTTTCCGCGTTCAGCTTTTTAGCTGCGCGACGGAGGCATATTTCGTTCCAGACTTCATCAAAGTCCAGACCGGCCTTGGCCTCGTGCATTACGACAGGAACCCCTGCCGCCTCTGCCTTGGCCTTCAGCGTATTAGAGCTAATTTTCCCTTTAGGATCTGGGTCGCCAAAAATGTGAAGCTTTGTGACGCCGGGAGGCAACACAAAACCCTTCATCACGTCTGCTGAGTACGTTGACCAAACCGGTAGATACTGGTTTATGTCTAGATACGCAGTGTGAATGGCAATTGATTTTTCGATCCCTTCAGCAACGCCCAACTCGCCGCCACTGAATGGGTAAAGCTCGATAGCGCCGCCAGTCATCTTTTCGATACCTGACATTGCTTTCTTTGGATCATCAACATCAGCCTTGGCCGAACCATCAGGCTTCAGGTAGGTGCGATGAATAGTGATGGCCTTACCGCCCTTTGTGAACAGGGCAAGCATGACCGGGAAGGTTCCTTTATCAACCAGACGATTTTTCTCATCCATGGCCCAATACTTCATGCCGGGATGCAATCGGATGACGGTGCTTGCAGGAATTTCTACAAGTTCCATCACTCTGGTATGCAGGTAGTTCCAAGCAGGATCACCTTCTGTCACGGGGCGTGATTCACTCCATGCTTTAGAAAGTTTTTCCCGTTTTACCTTAGGAGATATTTCAGGCTCCCTGACAACTGGAGCGGTTTTAACTATCTCACGAACAGACAGATTGCCACCTTCAAACACCTGCTTGATGGCTTCACCGTATGTCCACCCATTTACATGAGCGATCAAAGATATTCCATCACCGCCTTGGCCATGACCATTGTTACAGTGATGACAGAACCAATCACCACGACCATTTCTGTTGTCGTAAGTAAAACGGGATTTCCCTGCATTTCCCGTGGCGGACTCACAAACCGGGCACGGGAGTTTCTTCTTGGGATGAATCAGAAATTCAGTGTTGATACCAAACCTTGGCAGTACCGAATCCCAATCCACTCCGGTCAGATCGTGTCGCATAACGACGCCTCCTCTCGGTTTTTTGTCCAAACTAATGCCTTGGACTTTTAAAATGCCCCCCAAATGGGAACAAAATCGATACCCCTAACGGGGCTGTGAAAAAGAATTTCGGCAATCAACCTAATTGGCGAAGTCGATTGTTAAAATCTTTTTGAAGAATAGTGATTTTTGATTGTTTTAATTAAGCGAAAGCAATGTGAATTACGCGAGTTTTTATTCTTACGGAAAATACCCCAGTCACCATTTTGGCGATCTGGGGTATTTAGGTTTTTAAGGATGATTTGTCGATGCCTTATCTTGCAAGAGCAGCAAGCAGAGTATCGTCATCCATGTCTTTGGAGTTGATTTTGGAGTCCATGCCAAGAAACTCCATTTCACCTTCAAGCTCACGTTGCGCTTGCGCCACCAACACTTTCCGATGATTGCGCTCAGCATCCGTACTTGACTGCGCAAGACGATTCTTTTCACTGGATACCCGCTGTTGCAGGGCAACTAAGTGATTAGTATCGATTCTTGATTTTGCCGTTTCAACCGTCATTTGACCTCCTTATTGAGGCGGCTAGATCGAGCACATGGCACAGCTCACCAGTTTCTCATCGAGTACCTCGTGGATTTTGTCTACCGGAATGAACGGTTCCATGCGGATCAGTTTTCCGGCTTCCGCCTTCACCCTACTGATGGCCGCCTGAACGCCTTCCCACTGCTCATGCTTCCAAGAACCTTCCGGTGCGCCTGCATACTCTTCGGCTGACTGAGTAAGCCCAGCCAGATGCAAAGTGCGCTGCGCCCATCCGAAAATATGCTTGAGACGGATGTAGCTCTCGTCTTGAGTCCAGGTAAATGAACCCTTGCTTGGCTTCGATGTGTCCAGCAGTGACGCCGGAACTTCGATGTAGTAAGTCACCAGTTTCAGTTCCTCCTTCATATCTTCTGGGGATAAACCGAAAACTTCAGGTGTTTGAATCCGATGCTCGTAATGTGACTGCAACTGAACATTCAATGAATGTCGTTGCGTGCTGAATGTAACCAGCCCTTGCCACCATACACCGTGATCCCCTACTCCAGCGTTGACCAGAAACTCACAGCCAACCCACAAGCCAACCATGGGTTCAGCATCAAACAGATCAACCGTTTGTTGGTTGCGACGTTTTATTGGCGTATTGATCGGGATGATTTCCGCAGTGTTGCTGGTTCTTGCATCAACGAAACGTGGCACCGGAAATGTCAGGTGATTCATCGACATGCCTGTTTCCGACCAGATCTTGGGACTGTTTTCTGGGTGGCGATCTGTATCCTTATCGGATAATTTCTCGTACCCTGCTCCACGCATGAACTCGATAGGGTCAGCTTGAAGCAATCCTATCAGTTCGCTTTTGCGTTGGAATGGGCAGCAAGAGCAACCTGATCGCGTGCGATATCTGTAGAAGCGTGGAATCCCAACTGTAAGGCCGAGGATTCTAAAAACTTCTTCCCTACCGATTCCAAGACTCTGAAACGGTAGCTCAGTTAATATCCAGTCACGGTGAGATATGAGTCCCGTGCGTTCCATTTCATCGGCGCGGATACCAACATAGGTGTAAACCTGCTCTTCACCAACACGAAGGTCATCCATAAAGAATTCAAACGGTTCCAGCTTAAGAACCCTCGTACACCAACGAGCATTCGGGCCAGGCAGGAATCCGTTATAACCACCTTCTTCCGTTGGCAATTCGATCATTTCGTACAGGCCAAGTTTCGGCTCAACACGGATAATCTTCTTGCCCAGGTAGTTTTCCAAACGACTCAACCCCTCGTACAACTCGGGCTGCTCCGCTTTGGTGTCAGTAAACAGTAGCCGGAAATTCACAAGCGGGAACATCGCATGCATCACGATGGCCATCGCTGTTGAATCAGCGCCCCCAGAACATGGAATGTAGTGGACTGCTGATGAATCGCCAGGTAGCTGATAGCACCCGTGAACTATGCTCGGAAGCAAATCACGTATTTCTTCAAGAGACTTCACGACAATCCCTTTCCATAAATAGAAACGACCCCGAAGGGTCGTTGTATGAATTACGATTCGTCAGCCAGTCCGTGTTCGTCTAAACACTCGCCACTGTCGTCATAGACGCTGAACCAGTTCCAAGGACGATTTATAAACTGCCTGTATGCCTCATCCTTCGCTAACGCCAAGGTAGGTTTTTCCGTCCGAGACTCTTCGGTTGAATTGTTTTGTCGCGGATTATTTGTCGTTTCGATGATCAGGAACATACAGCCTCCCATGTCATCCTTGAGAATTCACGGCACTCTGCTAGAACTGCTGTTTTGCAGGCTTCTGGCAAATCATTGAATCCGATCTCAACATCATCATCACTACCTGCCTTCCAGTAACCATCAACAACCTCACCGTGATAGGTGTGGCCGAAATAAGACAGCGAAAGGTATGGCAGAAAATATCCCCCTTGCCGAACTGTCTTGTTAAATACAACCGTGTAGCGATCAAGATAGCCTTCAGCCTCGAAGACTTTGAATCTCACCACAGGCGTTTCTGGGCCATCGTCGTTTTTGACGTATGCACTCCAGGATTTTTCACCATCCCCAGGTTGCACACAGAGACGAACTTCAATTTCCGGTTTGTGCAGCAGAGCCATGAATGGCCTCCATTTCTCGTTGAATAATAGCCTCAATAAAGCCGCCACGTGGAATGTGGCGATTGATAACAACCACATCATGATCAACATCTGGATCAAGTTCGTGCGCCGTAGTGTCCGCCTTCACCTTTTCCTTGAGATTAATCGTGGGGCATAGTGGTGCGTAGTAGGCAATCTGACGATCTTGAATTGTCAGCGCTTCTTTAACTGTCATTCTGAACATGACTGTCTCCTAAAGTAAAAGACGTGCCAAAGCCCAGACTGGGTTTTGAAGCCCGTCAGGGTTGTATTTAGCCGTGATAATTCCGGCAATTTGTAAATGCCGCCCAAATGGCGACGGGATCGATACCTCTAACCGAGGCAGGGTGAATATGCTGCTGCAATTACCGTAACCACCTGCAACAAGTAGTTATGGCAATTCCAGTAGTTAAAGTCTAATAAGTTGGCTGATCATTGGCGTTCGATAGATGTCGATATTTTGGTAGCTTTCGCGGAGATGTGACACGGTGTCCATCTATCATCCTTAAAACCCTTCGCATCACCCCCGCAGTTCGCGAGGGTGATGGATGGAGTTAAAGTCACTTTTTGGATTTAAGTTCAGACATTGCCGCAACAACACGGCTAAGGTCGAAGCTCTTAAGGTCCCCATCGTCTGCAAGAACTTGATCGACGGCATCATAAAGTCTCAGTAAAGCAGGCACCGCGAGAAGTGCATTCTTAATGAATACTTCTTGAACCGTCGCGTACAGAATCTGCTAATGTTTTAGGTGGCAAGGCGCTCCCGAGGGTGTCCTTTCCAGTCCATTCGACATAGAACACATCTTCTGATTCCGTGTCGGCTACACGATAGTTCTCAGCGATGTATTCTTCAGCCATGTTTCCAGCCAAAACAGCATCACGAGTATTAATAAGAAGATCGCGAATATCCATCAAAGCCTCCAGAAATGAATCGAATTCTTCAGTCGCAGGAGGCTGCCCTTCACCATTATCGACTGTTCCGACGCGTTCCCATTTATTCCCGATTAAGGTTTCCACAACAAAGCTCATTTTTATTCCCTTAAGAAAAGTTGGTGGGAGTGCTAGCTGCACACCCACCCCATTTGTTAGTTGATTTTTTGACGGTCAAACTCTTCATCGGCGTACTTGGCCAAAGCGATTTCGGTGAGTCCATCACTGAAAAACAGTGACGCGAAGTCGCCTGTGGTCACGCCGAGTTCGGTTTGAATGTGTCTTGCGGCAGCGTCCATGGCGTTTTCGGCAATGACTTTCAACGCCTTTTCTTCATCCCCGGCCTTAACCCCAACCATCAGGGTTTTGATCCAGATTTGTTGATCTTCCTTATCGTAAAGCCCCATCCAGAATGGACGGTTCTTCGCGAACACTGGAACGCTAATGCCATCCGTAGCGGTCAGGTAGATGTAAAAGCCATCCTTCAAATCAAGACGCATGGCCTCGCATCCGCCGCCTGTGTGATAGATTTCGAACCCGTAATATTGCGGTCTGAACCCTAAAACGCTGTAGGTCGGATTTTTGATTTCGACATCTTTGAAAAAGAAGCCGTTAACCGAGTGAACCAGATCATTGGTGTATTCAACTAGCACTGATTCTTCTGGAGCCACTTCTGGCGTTGCTCCACCCAGGGTGTTGACCATTTCAACTAACGAGCGTGCCTCATTGAGCAGATCGTCTGTAGGATAGTCTGGGTCACTGTCGTGTTTCTCCCATTCTGTCGCCTGAGCTACTATTTGTTCAATGCTCATAATTTCATTCTCCTGAAAAGAAGAAACCCGCCTCGAAGCGGGTTTCTTTGGTTGGCATGCGTCTGTTTGAAAGACGCGTTTTTTGCTTTAGATGGCCACAAGCACCGAAGGACGGAGCTTGCGTTTCTCGCGACGTGTACGGTAGTAAAGCGCCCGTGCATAAGCGAGTGCATCCCTTGCGTAACCATGCAACATGCTTTCACGGCGGCCAGAATGATTCTCTTCGTCATCCAGGCGAGCCGATTCCACGATGTTTTTTGCATCCTGATCGGCCTTGTTCAGACGTTTCAGGCTTGTTTTGTAGGTTCTGATAGACATAGTTATCTCTTTCTTTTGTTGATCCCGATCATGGCGGCTTTCGCGTCACGATCCTTCTTTGCTTCGAAGCCTGCTCTTCGATCAATAACGCAATGTTCCTTAAAAAAGGATTCACGATGACCGTCAATAATTACCTCGTAGCACAAATGAGTTTCTCGAACTACCTTATGAGGCGAATTCTGCAATCCTCTTGTGTTGATTCGTACAAACATGGTTCCTTGTTGTTTGGACATGGCCACCCCTAACGCGCCCTTGCGTCCAGCATTGATAACTTGCTGTCAGCTTTGGCAACGCCAATTTCTTTGAGGTATTGATGAAGGCCGTTGATATCCTTGGCGTGCTTCATATACCCTGCCTCAACAAGCCAGATACCACCATTGGTGATATGGGCGTCTTCATCCTGATCTTCATTGGTGATTTCGAAAATGGATACCCCGTTTTCGTCTTCAACGTGAGACCTGAATTCTCCACGCTCATCGAGATCGATGACGTAGAGCAAGATTTGAATCACGATTTCGATCATGCTGCCTCCTTGAAGTTTTGATATGGGTCTACCCAATGCTCTTCACTCTTCACAAACAGAGTGCCGGCAAGGCGAGTAATCCCTTTTGAACACCACATGCGCAGCGCAACTAAGTCCATCTTGTTTGCGACCGCAATCGGAGTGATCAACGCTTCCACGAATGGCTGTTGATTTCTGATTGAGTGGTTTAGTTTGATATGGCCAATCTCCGCCTTCCCCTTGTAAATGGAAAATTCAGAGTCAGACCCATGCGAAGAATATGGAACGTTTGTATGCTCCAAATCCATAAACTGCTTCCTATCCAGTTCGGTTAGATTGAAAGATGAACTCTCAACCTTCAAAACATAGAATCGATCGTTACTTGATAGGTTGGTTAAACACCGCACCATCTCTGACTCTCCTTTATGTAGGCCGAGAGTGACGAGGTGTGTGTGGCTATCGCCTACCATCCATGCAATCGTCGCGCCTGGAATTGCGGCGTACTCTAAAACGCTTCTGTCGTGGACAAGAAGGTCATTCGGGTAACGCTGGAGCAATTCCAGGTTGTACTTGGTGATTTCACTGAGCATTGCATCAATGATCGAATCAACAATTAGGTTGTTGGTCGTATTCATCACATGCCTCCATGATGGGCATTGCCGCCATTATCGCTAACGTCATTGCCGCTAGAATGATGATGAGGATGCCCACCCATGTTGTGTGTCGTACTGCCGCCGTCAATCAAGGAAGGAATTAGATTCGTTTCTGACTGATTTTGCTTTTGATCTTGCTTCGTGATGACTCTCTTTAACCGAGAGCTTCCACTACCGAAGATCATCCACGCCCACCACATGATTCCTAATACGATGAAAATCCAGTCAAACATGGCACACCTCCTAAAGTAAAAGACGTGCCAAAGCCCAGACTGGGTTTTGAAGCCCGTCAGGGTTGTATTTAGCCGTGATAATTCCGGCAATTTGTAAATGCCGCCCAAATGGCGACAGGATCGATACCTCTACCCGAGGCGGGCGAAAACTGGTGCTGCTGTTACCGTAATCACCTGTTGAGGTA
>Ga0265327_10004765_pt1 | contig 11809 bp, 8 predicted proteins | sample 41621metaG_FD_202089 | JGI IMG/M metagenome (GOLD analysis project Ga0265327, IMG submission 202089) | Rhizosphere microbial communities from Carex aquatilis grown in University of Washington, Seatle, WA, United States - 4-16-21 metaG | ecosystem: Host-associated > Plants > Roots > Rhizosphere >...
GGTGAATTCCTCCGGCCCCATCTTTTCCGGATCGGGACTGCCTTCGCCGTAGGAGAAAACCACCTGCGGGTCCGTGCGGTCGAAGCGCACCTTGGGCAGGTCCTTCTTTTCATCTTTCTTCTTTTTCTTGTCCTTCTCCTTGTTCTTGGGATCAGGCGTGGGAACAGGGGCTACGGGCTGGGCGACATCCGCAGGCGCGGGTTTTTCAATGATGACGCCGGAGTAATGCGCCTTCAGGCCGCGCTCTTTCCCGGGCGGTTTGTCAAAACTTGGGCGGAAGCGTCCGATGATGTCCGCCACCGAGATGCGGTATTGCGGGATGGTGAGGCGGGCGACATCGAACTCCGGGACGTGGAGCCGCGCGAAGGCCTTGGGCGAATAGAAAGCGTCGTAGATATAAGCGGCCACCTGTTTCGCATCCTCACCCACACAGGCGCCGACGTTGTCGTCCGGCATGGTCTTGGCGATGCGCCTGGCGAGGGCCTCGACGTTGCGGTTGCCGTGCAAGGGCTCGTCGTATTTGTCCTTCACGCCTTCGCCGTGCGCGCCGTGGCATTCGACGCAGAGCTTTTCATAAATGACCGAGCCGGGATGGATTGGCTCCGTAGCCGGAAGATTTGCGACAAGCAAAAGGCTCCCGCAGGCGAGAATTGGGAAAATGGGAATACGAAACTTCATGCCGGGACGCTCATCATCGCTTCAGGATACGTGCAAACTCGACATTTTCCACGGCCTTCATGATGAAAGGGGAAGGGAGGTGCGCGTCGAGGAGGGAACAACGGAAACGCGTTTTTGGGCGGGTTCTTTTGTGCCCAACGCTAATATTGAGGAGCTTAGGCCAGCCTTTGTGCTTTCATCCACTTCAAATACTGCCCGGCGCAGGCGTCCAGATTCTCCACAGCACCACCACCGCGAACGGGGGAGCACATTTCATAGACCGCGAGGCCATCGAAACCGCCATCGCGCAAGCCTTTGAAAAAGACGGGGTAGTCGATGAATCCCGTCCCAAAGGGCACGGCGCGGACCCAGTCTGGAGTGGCGGGCTCGTAGTTCACCAGTTCCGGACGGTAACGATGGCGCGGAACGCGGATGTAATCGGCATTTGTGGTGATGACGGTGTGGGGTGCGGCGCGCTTCGCAGATTCGTAAAGGTCTTCCCCACGGAGGGCGGGGGACCAGGCATCGAAGCCGAGTTTGCAGTTGGGCCGGTCGATATCGGTGAGCAGCTCGAGCAACGCATCGGTGTGCAGCGCGAGATCGTGGTGATTTTGAATGGCGACAGTGACGCCGTGGGCTGCGGCACGGTCGCACATTTCGCGGATGGCCTTCACGGTCTGATTCCAGAGCGCCTGCAAGTCCAGGCCCTCCGATTCATAGGCGGTGAAGACGCGCACCACGGAGGCTCCGAGTTGCGCCGCGATGCGCGACAGGGATTCCACGTAGGCGATTTGAAATTCCAGCGTGGGAATTTCTCCCGCGGTGCGGATTCCGAGATGGGTGTAGGCGCCGATGACATCGCAGCGCACGCCGGCGCGCTGCAGGCCGTCCTTGAGCGAATCTACCAAGGCCGCTGTGGCATCCAGCGGCGAGAGATGGGGACGCTTCCCCATCAGCATGACGGAGGGGAAGCCCAATCGTCCCGCTTGCGCAATGAAGTCCGGCAGCGGAAGGAACGCCTGACCCCAAAGGCCAGCGTAGCTTACGGAAAAGAGACACGGTTTCATGCCGCATGCGCCGCCAGGCGCTTACTTGCCCAGAGCCCAGACGACGGCGTTGAGGAGGAAGTGGCGGAACTCCGGATTCTGGAAATCATCCGGATGGCCGAGCGAGGAGTAGAAGACGCGCCCATGATTGCCGGGCTGCAAGCGGGTCCACGCGATGGGTTCGGAAGGCTGGTCGGGGATGGTGCCGATGAGCAGCGCGGTGGTGTCGGCCGCCAGCGGACTTACTTTATAAAGACCGCCATTGCCGACAAGTTTGGGAACGCTGATGCCCTGCATGATGGGATTGCTGTCGGAACCGGGCGCGGCGGTGACGGTGACCTTGTCCTTGCCGTGGTGGCCGACGTAATGGCCGCCGAGAATCTCAGGGTCGAAGTCCTGCCACGCGGCGAGTTTGGGATCGGTGATCTTGTCATTGGGACGCAGCGCAAAGGCGTGGCATGCGGTGCGAATGCCCACCAAAGGCTTCCCGGAAGCGAGGTAGGCGCGCACCGCATCGAGCTGTTCTTTGGGGGGAGTGCGGCGGCGCACGCTAAGGAATAGCAGGTCCGCGTGCTCCAATGCGGGGATGAGCCCGGGGAATTGGTTTTTGTCCGCGGGGTCCTGTTGGATGATGGTGATTTGATAGCCCTTGGGCTTCAGGTCCTTCTCGGCGAAATCCGGAAGTGTCTCCCAGGTGTGGTATTCGTCTTCACCGATCATGAAGACGATGTGCGGCAGGGCGGGGGTCAGCGCCGGGAGGTTGGTGCTGATGCCGAGAATAAAAACGGTGCAGAGCAGGAGATGGCGGATCATGGCAAGTGTGGCGTGAGGGTGATGAGGCGTGCGCACCAATACGACTGCGGAGGGCGGTTTCTTCTCCGGCAATCGTTTGGTTTCAACCGGGCACCGGGGCTCCCACGGATTCGTAGAATCCAATCAGGCCTGCCGCGGCCGTGCTCCAGTCGAAGTGTTTACGGCAAAACTCAAGCGCGGCGCGGCTGAGTGCTTTTTGCCTTTCGGGATTGCCGATGAGTTCCAGGAGACGGTCAACGATTTCCATGGCGTGTCCTTCGCGGAGCAGCACCGCATCGACTCCGTCCCGCACAAAGCGGCCAAGGTTGGTTTCGGGCAGCAGCACGGGACGGCCAATCGAGAAGAACTCCGGCAGCTTGCTGGGAAACCGGTAATCGTTGAAGGCATTCGCCTTGCCGGGCTGCACGAGGAAATTCGCCATGCCGAGCACCTTGGGGAGTTCCGCGTGATCGAGGACACCCAGGGAAATCACGGCTTCCTGCATTTCCTTTGAAACGGTGGGGAAGACGGGCACGCAATCCAACCCGGTGCGCAACAGCCGCGCCGGATGTCCCAACCTGCGAAGGATGGCGACGGCCAGATAAATGGAAGCGACTTCATCCCGGTTCGCGTGGGTGACATGACCGGTGTAGGCCAGCACGATTTCGTGATCCTGGATGCCGTGTTGGCGGCGCTCCTCCAGCAGGACAGGCATTTCCCGAAAAGCCCGGTCGTTGTACGCCGGCCAAAAGAGATGATGCGGCTTGCCTTCGGGGACAAACTCAGACAAGCGGTCGATCAGCATCGTGACCCCGGAAGCGCTCTTGAGAAATTCGCGAAAGCGGCGTGGATGCGAAAGATGGTCCGGGACGATCTGATCGATGACGCTCGGTGACAGGACCAGAAAGTGGTCGAGTTCCTGACCGACATTCGCGGCGGTGACGACGTCTTCGTTGTCCTCCAAGTGCACGAGCACCGGACAGCCTAGGCGGTTGCTGAGCTGTTCGCAGAATTTCCGCACGTGCTCCCGTGGCGTCCAGGCATGAATGATTGTGAAGTCGGTACCGTCCGTGATGGATTCAGGGTTCACCAGCGCTTCTTCATAGGTACAGCAGGAGAACTGCGGCTGCCCCAAAAGCGTGGCGGTTTGTTTGCCTCCCGGCACGCAAACGTGAACGCGGTGTGCCAAGCCGGCCATGCGGTTCGCCAGACTGAAAATCTGGATCGAACTGTTGCTGTGGAAATCCTGATAGGCGACGAAGATGACGGTCATGCCGGCGGCTTGCGGAGCGTATAGTCGTGCCGGTTGCGCGTAAAATGAATGTTGTACCAAGGGTCCGCGCGCAGTTCTCCGCGCCAGCGGTCCACGAAAATTTCACGGTCCACGATGTTGTAATCAGAGGAGCGCGTGGCGCATTCGTGGTGGACGAGTTCGGCGTTGGCCACGTAGAGCACGGAGAGTCCGGACTGGCGCACCCTGAGACAATAGTCCACGTCCTGGTAAATGGACGCGTAGCATTCGTTCATGCCCTTGAGAGTTTGGAAGGTTTCCTTGCGCGTCATGAGGCAGGCGGCGGTGACGGCGGAAACTTCGCGGCTCGCGGAGAGGGAGCCGTGGTAACCGTCTGAGTCCGCACAGAAACCACGCATCACATGGTCTGCCGTGCCGCGGAAACCCAGCGCCACACCCGCGTGCTGCACCGCTCCCGTGGGATAGAGGAGCTTGGGTCCCACGGCTCCCACACCGGGAAGGCAGAGGTGGGTGGACAAGATTTCCAGCCAGCCATGAGTGATGAGCTTGGTGTCATCGTTGAGCAACACCAACAGCTCGCCGCTGGCTTCACTTGCTCCCAGGTTGTTCACACGGGAGTAGTTGAACGGGAAATCATACTCCAGCACCCGCACCTGTTGCATTCCACGTGCCAATTCCAGGTTCTCCAGTTGCGCGTCCGTCCGGATCGAGTCCTTCTGTACCAGCAGCAGGATTTCGTAATCGGTGTGGGTGGTCTTTTCCACAATGCTGCGAAGGCAATCCGCCAGCAGCGGAGAGTTGGCGGCGGAAGGAATGATGAGGCTCACCCGCGCGTGACAGGTGTCCGCGGTCGGTTCCAGATGGATGCGTTGGGCATGCTGTGGATGAATGACTGCCTTTGCGGGAATTCCTTTACGGTGCAGATGTTCGGTCACTGCCAGCGCCTGAACCTCCGCCACAGCGGTCTTGGATAGAAGCGTGCTTTCCTTCTCTGCCATTCCTGAATGGTGGAGGATTTTTGGAATATGCCGGATGCGCGAGGTGACCTCTGAAAGGCGCAGCATGTGTTCGAACTCCGGCAGATTCTCGAAGCGCGGATCAAACCCGCCGATCCGCGGAAGCAGCGCGCGGCGCAGGGCCACGAAGTGATCCACATACATGGCTCCCAGCGAATAGACGGGTGACCACGCGGGCCTGTGGAAGGGTTGATAGCAGCGACCGGTTTCGTCGATCTTGTCAACGTCTGAGTAAACTCCATCCGTATCGGGTTGTTCCGCGAGCAGCGCAGCCACCTCGCCGAGCGCGTCGGGCGTCAGGACGTCATCGTGGCTGATGATGGCCACGAATTCTCCCGTGCCCCTGGCCAAGGCGTGGTTAAGCGTGGCACAGAGGCCCTTCCTGGATTCATGGAAGGCCACCTTGATGCGCGGATCGGATTCTGCCCAGGCTTCCAGGCGGCTGCGCAGCAGGGTGATTTGGGAACCGTCGTCCACCATGCAGAGTTCCCAGCGAGTGTATTCCTGGTTCAGGACCGACTGCACCGCGCGTTCGAGCAGAGAAAGAGGCGTGCGATGGACCGACATCGCCAGGGAAAGCGTCAGGCCAGCGGCGGGTGTGGCTTTGCGCAGGCGCTCTCGCCAGCTTGGGAAAAACAAAGGAACGTCCCAGTCTTCGTCATGGAAACCGTCGCCTTCCGCGCGGCTCTGGAAAGCCGCCGGATCGTTGACCAGGAAGTGCAGCAGCGGGTTGACGCCCTCCTGCCGTGCGTCCTCGTGCTTCTTCAGGTAATCCTGGGTGTTGAAGCCAGGATTGGGATTGCGGCCTTCCTTCCATCCCGAGCGCACAAAATGAAGGAGAGGATTCATTCCCGTGGCCGCCACGTCGGGATGCTGCTGCAAATACCACGTGGTCCAAAAATGGGGATTTGGATTCCGCCCTTCACGCGCGCCGTGCGTCACGAAATGCTGAAGCGGATCCACGCCGTCCTGCGTGACATCCGGATAGGTGCGTTCATACCAGGCATCGTCAAACAAACCACTGGCGGCGAGTTCCAGGGCCTCCTTGATCTGCTCGGTGCCCAAGGGCAACAGTTTCCGAAATTCCTCCAAGGGCCGCTGGTCTTCCGGTGTGGGTTTTTTTCCGGCCTTACGCAGCTTCTTGCCGAGGCGCCTGGCCTCTGACTTCATCGCTTTGTGGAGGGCAAGGGTGCGCTCCCACGCCAGTTTCAGGCAGTGGGTGGCGCCGAGCCGGCGTTCCTTGTATTCCGAGCGTAGCGCCTCCAACTCCGACTCGTGCTGCTGCTGCTGTGTTTCCAGCGCCGCAAGGGTCTCGCGAAGCTTTGCCTCCGCCTGGCGCAGGCTGCCGAGCGTGCGATAAAGGCGGGACTTCTCCCCATCTTCCAGCCCGGAATAGGTGAGGGTGAGTTCAATGCTGAAGGTCTGTCCCGCCAAGTTGGGCAAGGGAGGCAGCTGGATCTGCGGGTCTTCTCCGTAGGAAAAAATGGCCAGGCCTTCCGAGCACGGCATGCGCCATGCTGTGCCGCTGACGGTGACATCTTCCGGCCACGTGTCGGGTCCAAAGGCATGCAGGATCTGGCCGGCGCTGTTCCGGATGATGAGCCGCCCCATCTGTCCGACACCGGTGACGGAAAAAGGATCCACGCGGATGCGAGCTTCTTCACCGGACGCTGCAAAGGTCAGGCCGGCAAAATGGAGCTGTTTCTCAGGGCCGCTTTGATAGGCGATCGTCCGGCTGCGTCTTTCACTGTAGCCACCTGCATCTGGCAAAAAGAGCTGGCAATCCAGGGCCACGATCGGAAGCCTGCCGTCTTTCTGCCTGATCATCTCGCTCATGGCCGTCGACGAATGAAATTCTCAGGACCCCGGAGCACCCTTGCGCGTCCTACCCCGGTCAGGAACAGGCGGTGCAAAGCGCACATTGTTGAAATTCAGGGGCATGGTAGAAATTGTGACGGGGTCTAGGGAAATCCAGCAGATATGCCTAAGGAGTGGCGCATTCTTGTCGCGATAGGAGCAGAGTCAATCGCGGGTTGCCTGAAGGAATTGTAAGGGGATGCAGGAGGCTGTTGGGCCCGCACCCCGATGCGACAGCAAAAACAGGCGATGCGAAGTTGCTGTCTTCATGGTTTGAGGCCACGCCTGTGCTGGTGAGAACCTTTGCAGACAAACTCCCATGCTGAACCGGCGACGATTCATTGGCCTTGGGGTGGGCGCCTGTCTGGGCCCCCACTTTGCCGCGGGTGCGGATCGGGAGCGATCACCGTTGACCTTGCCGGAGGCACACCGTGAAATACTGCGGCAGCGCCGGAAGCGCATCGTGGTACAGCAGGACGTATATTGGGTCATGGCCAACTACGCCAAACTGCATCCGGAAGGAACGGCGCCTTTTGCTCCGTTCCGCGATGCGGTGTTCTCCTTCGTGGACGAGCCGGGAAGCCAGATTGATGCGATCTGGTGGGATATTGGGGGCAGCGCCGTGGGGAATGCGTATCCCAGCCAATTTTCCACCGTGCCTCCGCCACCGTTGGCAAAGCGGTGGGCGGATGCGGGGCTGGACTGGGTCGCGGAATTGGTGAAGGAGACGCGGAGACGGAAGCTCGAGGTGTTTTGGAATCACCGGATCAGTGAGGTGGAAATCAAACCGGAGGGAGGAACCTCCAAGGAGCCCGATCCACTCAAGGTGCAGCATCCGGACTGGGTGGCGCCTGCCGCGTGGTGGCCTCAAGGCATGTGGAATCTTGCCTCAGAAGGATTGCGCGAACACAAGGTAGGCGTGCTGCGCGAGCTGGCGACGCGCTATAATTTCGACGGCATGCAGATCGATTTCTCGCGGCATGTGCCGTGCTTGCCCGTGGGACGGCAATGGGAACTGCGCGGGGAGGTCACCCGGTTCATGCGCATGGTGCGGCGGATGCTGCTGGAGGTGGCGGCGCAGCGTGGCCGCCCGCTGCTGCTGGCCGCGAAAGTGCCGGAGAATCCCAAGGGCTGTCACATGGATGGCTTTGATGTGAACGCCTGGGCGGAGCAGAATCTCGTGGACGTGCTTACGCTGGGATCACGCACCATGGACGTGGATGTGGAAGGCATGCGCGCGTTGGTGGGACGCGGGGTGCAGCTCCAGCCCTGTTTTGACGATCATCATGCCACGGACGGTTACCGCTACGTGCCGCTGGGATATCTGCGTGGCATCTTTGCCAACCATTGGCAGCGCGGCGCTGACAGCGTGGTGACCTTCAACTGGGCGGTCGCTCCGCCCGAAGTGGCAAAGAAGGTGGGAGGTGAAATCGCTCCGCCCACGCATGAGGCGGCTTTCAATGAGGTGGGCGATCCGCGCAGCATAGCGGGCAAGGACAAAAGTTTCGCCGTGGAACGGCGTGGGGGTTATCCATGGGCGGAGGGATACTTCAATCGCAACGACGATGCGCCGCTGCCAGCGCGGTTTCCCAGCGGGAGCCCAAGCCAAAAATTCATCCTGCATCTCAGCGATGCGCCCACGGCCAAGGCAGAACTTATCCTGCGCTGCGTGTGGTTTCAGACGCAGACAGGCGATGAGTTCGTGACCCGCCTGAACGGTGTATCCCTGGCGCTGAAGGAGGGCGACGCCGCCTGGAAGGATCCACAAATCTTTTCACCCAAGCCCCAGCCGCCTTCGGGCGGAAAAGGGGAATACAAGGCAAATCCGCAGCAGCGCCTCTCGCGTCTCGACCATGTCGTGCCAGCGGGGGTATGGCGTCAGGGCGCCAATGAAGTGGAAATCACCGTCGCCAGCCCAGCGGCGGAAGCGGCACTCGCCCCCCAGCTTGAAAAGCTGGAGGGCCTCCTGCATTATCTCTGAGCGAGGCGCGCCTTACTTCTTGGCGGTCGCCTTGATGGAGAAATCGTCGTACTCCACGTCCACGCGGTTGGTGGTCAGGCTCACGAGGGTCTTGCTGTCGTGCGCCACACCGGGTGAGGTGAAGGAGCCGACGTCCTTATGGTCGATGTTCACCGAGACCGTGTCGCCGTTGGTTTGGATCACCAGGGTGTGCCATTCATTGAGCGAGAGTTTTACCGGTACGCTTTTGGTCATCTTCTTCAGAAATTCCTTTTCCTCCGCGCTGAGGCTGCTGGGGGACGCCTTTTTCTTTTCGTAGAGGTCGTTGCGGAAGGTACCCGTCTTGGCATCGGCGATATTCACGCCGGTGGGGTTCACGGTGACGCTGCAGATGTGCCCGGCATGCGATTCCTTGTAGTTTTTGTCGTCGAACCAGACATTGAAGCCCTTGGCTTTGTCGCTCACGTAGCGGAATTTCACGGAGACCTGGAGGTCTTTCTCACCGGGGAAGGTGATGCTGTCCACGGCCGGATGGTCGGAGGTTTCCGCAGTGATGCCCACGAGGACGCCGTCCTTGATGACGCTGGAGCTCTTGTAGTGTCCCCAACGCTTGCCGAAGCCGCTACCGGAAAAATCATCGGAGAAGATTTCGCGGCTGTAGTTGGGCGCTTGGGCAAAGGCGGTGACCGCCGTGAAGGCGAGGGCGAAGAAGGGATAGAGTGATTTCATATGGGGAAGAGGGGGTGAGATAACGTGGGTCGGGGAGGTTGCTTGCTGGAATTGTGGGTGAATCGAAGGGAGCGCGGGCACTCTTCAGCCAACGCCACTATTTCATCTCCGACACCACATTCGCAACGGCGTGGACAAACAGATCCCCCGACACGCGTAATGGCAGGGAACTCAGAAGGACAAAAGAGGTGTCGGTTTGTGGATCGGCCCAAGCGAGGCAACCGGTCGAGCCGCTGTGGCCGAAGGTCTTTTCCGAGCAGGCCTTCCCAAAACCGTGAGGGCCCATGGCGAAACCGATGCCGCGCTGGGCTTCCATGCCCGGTGTGTGATTTTGGATCATGAGCTGTGCAGTTTCCGGTTTCAGCACTTTTCCGTCAGGGTGCAGGAAGCTGCGGAGGAAAATCGTGACGTCGTGGGCGGTGCACTGGGCGCCGCCCCATGAGGCGCCGAAGCTGCGCCACCACGGACTGTTCCAGTCCCAGTCTTTGGCTTCGGGGGAACCGGCGCCGGATTCCGGCGCGGCGTGCTCTGTCTGGAGGCGCACCACATCTTTGGAAGTGAAGCTGCCCATGCCGAGCACGCTGCGCTTCATGCCCAGTGGGGTGAAGACATGCTTCGCCAGAAAATCCGGCAGTGGTGTTTTGCTGACGCGCTGGACGATTTCCGCCGCCAGCAGGATGCCCATGCTCTGGTAGTGATATTTCTCCCCGGGCTGGAACAACAAGGGCGTGTGCACCACGGCCTGCACGAAGTCCGTCATGGGCGCATGCCGGCGGCGCAGATCGTTGTTTTCCGGCAACTGGTCCGGCAATCCCGAGGTGTGGGTGAGAATCTGCTCGACGGTGATCTGCTTCCGCGGCCCTTCAGAAAATTCTGGGATGAATTTCATCACCCGGTCTGATAGGCTCAGCTCCCCGCGATCCGCCAGCACCATGACGGCGGTGGCCGTCATGGTCTTGGTGATGGAGCCGAGCAGGAACATGGAGTCCGCACCGGCCTTTCCGAAGGTTTTCTGAAAAACGTCGTCTCCGCGTTGCACCCGCAGCACGGCGGATTCGAGCATGCCTGCCTCAACTTGTTTATGAACCAACTGCGCCGCTGCTTCCATGGTTTCCATTTTTAAGGCGGCGGCGCGCAGGGAGGAGGGAATGCTGAGTCCGGCGAGGGCAAACTTGAGAGCATGACGCCGCTTCATCGGGAAGTGATTGAAAAAATGAAGGGGCATCGCTGCCCCTTCACAGTTCAAGTGACATCGAAAGGGTGGAAATGCCCTTCCACTTACAAGAGCGACGTGACTATTTCTTGTCGGTCTTTTTCTTGTCTCCACCTTTGCCTTTGTCGCCCTTGTCCCCACCGGCAGCTTTTACTTCCACAGTGGCTGCGGTCATGGTGTATTCGATGGTGACCTTGGAGCCGACCTTGAGATCGCCGGTGACCTTGGAGTTGCTGTCACGGGCGATTTCCCAGACTTCCTTGTTTGGCTTTTGCACGGTGATGAGGGAATCCGTCACGGCGGTCACGGAACCGGTGACCTGGTAGGTCTTGGGACCTGCAAGGGCAAATCCGTTGAGGGCAATGGCGAGGGCGGCGGTCAGGAAAGCAGTATGAATTTTCATGAGGCGATCATTTCAAGAAGTCGCCTGCGCGGCAAGCTTATTCTGAATAGTACTACGCCGCATTTTTTGCCACGCGACGGTTACCAGGTGACGTGGACCTCGTAGTTGTCGGCGCCGCCGCCGTCGTCCTCCACATGGAAGGTAAGGGTCTTTCCATTCGCTGCGGAGGGCTGTTCTTCCAGGGTGGTTTTGCCACGACCGATGATTTGATGGACGCGCACGCCGGTGTCGGGAAAAGGCGCAAGTGGGGGATCAAGGACGAGAGGCTCGGAATTCTTGCCGTTCCATACCGGCTCCCATTTCGCTCCGTTGACGGCGATGCCGATTGGTTTTTTCCAAGAGTGATGCTCGATCCAGAGCCGTCCTTGCTGAACTTTCACGATGTCATCACCATCCACGCGAATCTTCAGCGTGATGGCGCGCACCGCGGGCGCGGAACCGAGGGGCGGTTTGGTGGCGGCAACAGCGGCGACAGGCGTGGCTGCCGCCGGGGCGGCGCGAGGCACGTCCTCCATGAGGGCGATCGCATGATTCGTTCCGGCGGCGAGCTGTTTTACCTTCGTCAGTTCAGCTGGCACTTGGGTCTGACCCGCGAATTTGCTTCCCCAGGCGACGACGGAACCATCGGATTTAAGAGCGAGGCTGTACCAGCCATTCGCCGCGATGGCCACTACATTGGAAAGGTCCGCGGGCACATTGCACTGGCCCTGGCTGTTGAAGCCCCATGCCGCCACCGTGCCGTCTTTTTTCAGCGCCAGCCCGTGGAAGTGGCCCGCGGCGATGGCGGTGACTTTTTTCAGCCCGGGAGGCACGTTGGTTTCGCCTTTTTTATTGTCGCCCCAGGCGACCACGGTGCCGTCCGATTTCAGCGCAATGGCGAAGGG
>Ga0265327_10004766_pt1 | contig 11806 bp, 9 predicted proteins | sample 41621metaG_FD_202089 | JGI IMG/M metagenome (GOLD analysis project Ga0265327, IMG submission 202089) | Rhizosphere microbial communities from Carex aquatilis grown in University of Washington, Seatle, WA, United States - 4-16-21 metaG | ecosystem: Host-associated > Plants > Roots > Rhizosphere >...
CCAGCAGACACGCCCACCAATAATGAGTGAGGATGTGAGACGCGGTCAGCATGACAACCGTCGGCGTCGGCAATTCGATTCCGCGAGCGACGAACATCGGCGAGATCTTGGGCAGGACAAACGTCAGCAGAAAGACACAGGCTCCCAGGCACATCGCCAGCATCACGCCGGGATACATGAGCGCACCGCGAACCTTTTGACGCTGTTCCAGATCGCTGCGCATCTGTACCGCAATCCGTTCCAGCAAGGCGCCCAGCAACCCGCTCGCTTCGCCCGCTTTCACGAGATTCACGTACACGCCGTCAAAGCACCTGGGGAACTTGGCCAATGCCACCGAAAAATCGATCCCCCCTTCCACATCCTGGTGGATTCGTTCCAGCATCGATTTCATCGTTGGGTTTTCGGACTGACGCGCCAGACCTTCAATCGCCGATGCCACCGGAATCCCGGCGTCGACCATCACCGCCAGTTGGCTGGTCAGATAGACGATGTCGCTGCGAGAGATCCGCCGGGCAAACAATCCTGCCGAAGTCGTACGCAAAACACGAACTTCGTTGATTGTCAGCGTGAACAGTCCATCCTGTCGCAGTTTGCGCGCGGCTTCGGCCGACGTGTCCGCGGACACGACGCCGGATTGCATCTTTCCGGATGCATCGCGAGCCAGATATTCAAACTGCATGATCAAACCCGGATCATAGACGCCATATTCGCGTGTTCGGCGCAGGTCCCGCGCCGTCACATTCGTTCAGCCAGTCACCCCACCCCGCGATGCAATGCTGGCTGGAACCCAGCCCTCGTCGCTCGCCTGCAAGACCTCTTCGATGGTCGTCAAACCTTCCTTCACTTTTCTCAATCCGTCATACCGCAAGGGAATCATGCCGTTGCGGCGTGCATGCTCGGTAATGGACTGCAACGTGGCGCTGACATTGATCGTTTCCCGCAGCGCATCGTCCACCACCAGCAATTCGTGAATGGCAATTCGCCCGGTATACCCCGTGTTGCGACACCGGGCACAACCAACACCCCGGTAGAATTCGTTGATCTCCAACCCCATCTGCTGAACAACGTGCTTCATCGCCTTCGGGGGGTCGTACGCCTGTTTGCATTTGGCGCAGATTCGGCGGCAAAGACGCTGGGCCAGGACCGCGTTCAGCGACGCGCCGATCAGGTATCCCTCGACGCCCATGTTCACCAGTCGAGTCACCGCGCTGCAGGCGTCGTTGGTGTGCAGCGTGCTGAACACCAGATGGCCGGTCAGCGCCGCCTGGATGGCGATGCGAGCCGTCTCGGCATCGCGGATTTCCCCCACCATCAGCACGTCTGGATCCTGACGCAACAGGCTGCGCAGGACGCTCGCAAACGTCAGCCCGACTCGCTCGTTGACCTGGAATTGATTGATCAACTGCAGCTGGAATTCCACCGGATCTTCGACCGTGCAGATGTTCTTTTCGATCGTGCTGACAGTATTGAGCGCCGCGTACAGCGTCGTGCTCTTGCCGCTCCCCGTGGGACCGGTCACCAGGACGATACCGTTGGGCCGCGTGATGTTGTGCTGGAAGCGATCGAGGTTTTCGCTGCTGAAACCGAGCTGTGCCAAGGTCAGTGGGATATTGCGATTGTCGAGGATTCGGATGACCGTCTTTTCCCCGTGAGTCATCGGCAGCGTGCTGACGCGCAGGTCAATCGAGCGGCCCTCCATCATCACATGGATGCGGCCATCCTGGGGCAGGCGCCGTTCACTGATATCCAGTGACGCCATGATCTTGATGCGCGAGGCCACGGCCGGTGCGATGTGGCCGGGCAATTCCAACGCCTTGTGCAGCGCTCCATCCACCCGGAAGCGCACGCGGATCTGCCGCTCGGTCGGTTCGATGTGGATGTCGCTGGCGCCTTCCTTCACGGCCGAATAAATGATGTAGTTCACCAGCCGGATAATCGGGCTCTGCCCCGCCAGTTCGGTCACGCTGACAATGTCATCGATCGATTCCTCGATCAATTCCACCGCATCGCCCTGAACATCATCAATGATGTCGTCGATGACGAACACCTGAGAATCAGGCAGGTACGTCTGCAAGGTCCGGCGAATATCCCGCGCCGAGGCGATCGCCAGCTGAATCTCGCAGCGAGCCACGGCTTTCAGACGATCGAGCAGAAAGACATCCGATGGCTCGGCAACGGCGACCGTCAGCGTATCCCGGACCTTGAACAGGGGCAGGACGACGTGTTTCTCGATGAACTCCCGCGGGAGCAGTTCCACGACCTTGGGATCGAACAGACGGGTGTCGAGTCGCACGAACGGCAGTTGAAACTCAACCGCCAGGCATTCGAGAACCTGTTCTTCCGTGCAGAACTCGCGGTCCACCAGCAGTTCGCCGAGCAGCTTAGTCTGCTCACCTTCGTTCTGCAGGCGCAGTGCTTCCTGCAGCCGTTCCTGTGACAGAAATCCACGGCGCACCAGCAGGTCGCCCAGACGCGGTCGCGACAGCAGGGGTGATCGCATCGATGGTGGTGCGGCGGCAATGGACATCAGCGGAAACTCGCGACGGCATCAATGACCGAATCAAACAAATCAAATCTCTGGTCCAGACGAGTCAATTCGAAGATCTTGCGACCTGGCTCTTCCAGACCACTGATCTTGACGGTTCCCCCCGCCTGACGGGCCTGGTCCTGCAGATCCACCAGCGCAGTCAGCCCGGCGCTGTCGTAGCTGTCGGTCCGGTCCATCTGCAGCACAATCGCCGAACTTCCCTTGCGAAGATGCATTTCAATCGCCTCGGTCAGCAGGCGCGACGTCTCTTCCATCAGATCGTCGGGAGTGTGCACGACGACGACATCGCCAAAGGTTTCCGAGGTAATCTGCATGGTTCATCACACCGAAGAGAAGCTGTCACGGTAGGCCGCTGTCGATGGCTCGGCCTCGTAGCCAAGAATCTCGTAAACCTTGACGACCAGTTCGCGCGGGCTGAACGGCTTGGTGATCATCGCGGACAATCCCAGTCCGACCAGTTCGCCGGTTTGTTCCGCCAGTTCAAATCCTCGTGCCGTCAACAGGATCACAGGCAGATCCGCCAGGGTCGCGTCGTCGCGAATCCGGCGAACTAGCTGGGCGCCATTCATTCCCGGCATCGTGTAATCCGTAATCAACAGCACCGGGGTATGTCTGTGGAGCAATTCCCAGCAGCTTTCCGCATCCGAAGCTCCTTGGACATCGAAACCGGCCCGAGCAAACTTCAGTGAAATCGCACGGACGATGTGGGGCTCATCATCGCAGACAATAATGCGTGGTGACATGTCAAAAAGTCCTGAAGGGATGGTGGACGTCGTAACCGCGTTGAGCCGGAGACTTGGCACAACGACCTGGATTCTGAATTCAATCCGCCGCAGCCGGATTCACAACCTGTTTTGAGGCTCGACCACCACGGTGGCCGAGCGGAATGCGGATCGAGAAATTGCTGCCCTGGTTCACGACGGACGAAACTGCGATCGATCCGTCATGGATGTTTGTGACAATATATTTGACCAGCGCGAGTCCCAGGCCGGTTCCAGGCGCCGCCTTGGAGTTCTGCGGCACGCGATAGAATCGTTCAAACAGTCGCGAAAGGGAGTCCGCCGGAATTCCCATTCCGTTGTCAATCACTTCAATGACCGCCTCCGTGTCCTGCATCCGGGTCCGCAACCGAACTTCTCCACCCACCGGTGTGTACTTGACCGCGTTCGAAAGCAGATTGATGATCGCCTGACCGAACAGATCCAGGTCCAGATGCGCGGGGAGATAAAGATCACTCAACTGGTCCACGATCGCAATTCGCTTTTCCTTTGCAGCCGTCGCCACGACTTCCATCGATTTCCGCGCAATCCGATTGACGTCCGTGTCCTCCCGCTGAACCTTGATGACTCCGCTTTCCACTCGAGAGAAATTCAACAGGTTGTTGACCAGGCGAGTCAGCCGGTCGACCTGTTCATCAATAAACTTCAACAGTTCCAGACGCTCAGCCGGATCATCGACATCGTCGTCCATCAACAGTTCGGTATAGGCCCGAATGCTGGCGAGCGGCGTTTTGAGTTCATGACTGACCGATGACACGAACTGAGCCTGCTTGGCTGTCTCCTGAACCTGGGTTCGAATGTCCGTCAGGATGACGGAGACACCCGCCAGGCGGTTTTCCTCGTCATAAAGGTTCGCGGCATCCGCGCGAAACGTGATCAGTTCGGCGCCACACTTTAACACGACTTCCGCATTTCGTTTGTCGGCGGCGGCCGAACGGCTTCGAACGGAATCGACAAGTCCGTGGATCGACGTCAACTGCTTCCAGGCCTCGGCCGCGGGCAACTGATTGTCCCCCGACACCGACTTGAGCAGCGCCGTCGCGGAACTGTTCCAGAACGTGAGCACGTTGGCGGGATCGAGCAGGAAGACAGGCTGTTCCACCTGGTTAAGCGTATGAATCAGCCGTCGAACCTGAGTCTTCTGCAGATGAGCGCGGGCTTCCAGCCGGGCCCGTTGTTCTGCCAGGCTCTTCGCCTTGGCTTCCTGTTGCTCAACTCGATGAATCAGTTCACCCAACAGAGTTCGATAAACACCGGTTTGCGACAGATTGGCACTGCGCAGTTCCGGACGATTCAAAACAGCCACTGCGGCTGCCTCCTGCCGGCGAAACAGGGCAATCGTCGTCAAAAGCCCCGTCAGGCACCCGGCCAACGTCAGCAGCGATGCACTGGGTGCATGAAACAGCCATGTCCCCGCCAGTGCGGCGATCAGCCCGAAGGCGATCGTCGGCAGGCACAGCGGCAACAGCAGTGTGCCACGATTGGCTGGAGGAATCGGCCTGACTTCCGGTTCCGAAGACGCCAGTTCTGGAGGCAGAGAACTGCGGTCAAATGCTCCGCTTTGACTCAGATCGAAGAAGTCCGTTGCCATCATTTACGCCTCAGGTGATTCCGCAGGGGAGGCATCTTTGAACCTCGCACCGTATTGGAAAACCTAGGTCGCATTCGGCGTGTTGTCCAATCGCCACATCAGTAGCGGCGCGACAACATGCAGTCTGATCCAAACCTGACAGATTCTCCGGAAAGTGGGATCGCATGTCCTGCAACGGTCGTGTCGGAAATGCCGCCTGGATTTTCGTCTGGCGCCAATCGCGAGCATGATTTCCGCAAGGAATGCGAATGGCTTCAGGGTGTCCCCAGGTGCTTTCGAATAAATGCATGGGCGGCCTGATGGGCTTCTTCAATCTGCGCCTTGTCGGCGCCCGCCAGTCCATGCTCCCCTCCGGCCAGACCAATCAGGCGATGTTCAACACCGTGCCGCTGAAACTCCGCGACCATCATCAAGGATTGCTCATAGGGAACATCCGTATCCTTGTCACCATGGATCAGCAGCGTCGGTGGAAAGTCCGGCGAGACATTCTTGACGGGCATGTAGGGATAGAACTTCGCGGGCTCGGTGTGCGGATCCCATCCTGACACCGACTTGGGCCAGATCCCCTGCTGGCGACAAAACTGATAGAATGCGGAACCATTTCCCTGGCGATTTCTCGCGTCAGAAATCGGCGGTCCGGCGACCTGTCGAAAGGCTTCTTCCCGGGTCACCTGGATCTGATGGTGAGCGGGATGCGGACTCGGTTCGCTGTACCATGCCCCCACCAGATCTCCATAGCCCCAATAGGCGACCAATGCCTTGGGCCGCGGCTTGACACGATATCCGGTCACCAGAGTCAAATAGCCACCCGCCGATCCCCCCGCGACGGCAACTCGCCCGGGATCGGCCTGAAACAGCGCTGGACCTTTTTCATGGATCCAGTTCAGACAGTCTTCCACATCCGAGATGACTCCGGGCAACTGCGTTTCCGGCGCCAGTCGGTAATCGATCGACACCACGATGTAACCGGTTTCCAGCATCGCGTTCTTTAGTCGCGTATCAATCGCTTCCCGATGACCATTGATCAAGGCGCCACCGTGAATCCAGACCACAACTGGTCGAACCTGCTTGTCGTCCGGACGGTACACATCCGCCTGGATCGCCAGATCACCTACGGTTTTATAGATGTGTGTCTCTTTGCGGATCTCTCCCAGGACAGGATTGCACGTCAGCATGCCGATGATTCCCGCGAAGAATAAACAACCGAACTGAAACCTCAATCGCATGTCCAGGCCAGGCAATGACATTCATGCATTCCTTGAAAGGCGACCTCTGTTCAATTGCCACCGACGTCACCGTACACGGGTCGGGGACTGACGCATTTTCACGGCGAAAACAAACACCTTCCATGGACTCGATGCAACTCCAAAGCGCCGTCTGCCCGTGAAAATGGGTCTGTCCCCATCGCTTGCCCGTGAACGGTGACACACCGACTGCGATACCTCAAGGCTTCTCGGCATCGTCGATATAGTCGATCCGAAACGGCTTGTTCGTGATAAATACGACGACCACATCCGCCGCCGCACTGGCCCCGTGCTCCATCGCTTCCCCCTCGGGAAACCAGACAAACGATCCCGGGCCGTAGCTTCCCGCATGAGTCACCAGCGTCCCCTCCAGGACATACATCCCGTGAGCGCAGGGATGCGTGTGCAACGGGTTGATGATTCCGGCGGGATACCGCACCAGTCGGATTTCCATTCCCGTTTCGGAATCGGTGAACAGGTTCTTGCGATAAAGAGACCGTCCGATTCTCTCGTTGTATCGCTCCTCCCACGGCAGAGCATTGGCATCGACGGCGGTCATGTTCACTTCGGTCATCGTCGTTTCCATTTCCAGCAAGGATGTTGACCGCCAATTGCACCTGGATCATTTCCAGCGGGAATCACTTCAAACGCAGATCAAGTCAGCCCGGTGATCGGGTCGGCATGGTAGACCTGGTGAGGTCGATCAAGGCGATCCTTCCACGAAAGTGTTCGCGGCAATCCCAACGCCTGATAGATCGTGGCCGCCATGTTCTCGGGTTGCTGAGGATCGGCCGCCGGGTAGGCTCCGATCCGATCCGAAGCCCCAATCACCGCGCCACCCCGCACTCCCCCACCCGCGAAGAAAACCGACTGCACCGCTCCCCAATGATCACGCCCGGGCAACTTCGAGACGGCTCCGTTGAAGGTGAAGATCTTGGGAGTCCTTCCAAACTCTCCGGCCATCACAATCAGCGTGTCGTCCAGCAATCCTCGCTCGTCCAGATCGTCGATCAGTGCCGACACCGCGCGATCGGTCGGAGGAAGCAGAAAGTCCTTGAGATTCGGAAACGCCTTTTCATGCGTGTCCCAGGATTCATCATTCCCCAGGTTCACCTGAACAAGACTCACACCCGCCTCAATCAACTGTCGAGCCATCAACAGCGACCAGCCAAACGAGTTTCTTCCATAACGATCCTGAAGTGCACCGGAAGCCGCATGCACATCCAGCGCCCGATGAACTCCGCCGCTGTTCAGCAGCGTCACGGCCGACTGGCGAAAACGATCAAACTCACCCACCTGTGCCGCGTCGTCCAGTTGTCGACGTTGTCGATCCAGCGTGGCGAGCAGTTCCACTCGACCTTCAAACCGGTTCTGCAGGACGCCTTGGGGAAGTTCCAGCCGCGGCGCCTGGAACACATATCCCGGCGGATTGGTCGCCCCTTCCCACCGCTGAAAACCATATTCCGGAAAGGCGCCGTGGATGTACTTTGAATCCCGAAACTGACTCGCCTCGATAAACCACGGGTCAAACTTCCACCCCATCTGTCCGGCGAACTGCCCCGGAATCGTTCGGCCGGTCACATGCACCAGCTTCTCGGGAATCACCGCCGCCGGAGGAAGATTGTTCCGTGGCCTCAAGACCCCGTTGACGATCGAGGCCATCGCCGGGAAATCGTGGATTGTGGGACGATTGCTGTCAAAACCGGGTGGCTTCTCCGTCCGCCCGGTCAGCATCACGTGATGTCCGATCGAATGCTCATTGTATGGATGAGTGAGCGAACGAACGAGCGCCCATTTCTGGCTGCGGGAGGCCAGCATGGGCAGGTGCTCACAAATCTGGACGCCGGGTGTCTGAGTCGCAATCGGAGCAAATTCGCCCCGGATGTTGTCTGGAGCGTCGGGCTTCGGATCAAAACTGTCGTGCTGACCGAGTCCCCCGGACAGGAAGATGTAGATGACCGCCTTGTGAGATCCAGACTGCGTCGAACCCGATTGCTCCGCCAGAGTCCGCAGACCCGTGACGTGATTCATTCCCAGTCCCAGCAGCCCGATGGCCCCCGCCTGGACAGTGGTGCGTCGTGACATCAGCGCGTGACAGAAACGGGAATTGCCGTGACATGCGTCCGATTGGGAACGACGGTTCATCAATCCCTCCAGGTTATCGACGAGCGGAATTCCGCCTCGTCCTCGAGTTCATCGAAACCGTTCACGGGCAAGCGAGGGGGACAGACCCATTTTCACGAACAAACGGTGCTTCGAAGTCTCATCGCGCCCATGGAAGGTGTTTGTTTTCGCCGTGAAAATGCGTCAGTCCCCGACCCGTGAACGGTGACAGTTCATGCAAGAATTCCCCGAACAACGTCACCATGAATATCCGTCAGGCGATACTGCCGCCCCTGATACCGAAATGTCAGCTTCGTGTGATCAATCCCACACAAGTGCAGAATCGTCGCCTGCATATCGTGGACATGCACCGGATCCGCGGTGATGTTCCACCCAAAATCGTCCGTTTGTCCATAGACCGTTCCCGGCTTCACGCCGCCGCCCGCCATCCACCAGCTGAAGGCGCGGCCAAAATGATCCCGCCCCCTGGGGTTCACAGGATCCCCCTGCCCGAAGGGCGTTCGTCCAAATTCGCCACCCCAGATCACCAGTGTTTCATCCAGCATCCCCCGCTCTTTCAGATCGCGCACCAGGGCCGCCGAGGGCCCCTCCGTATCGCGACATTGCTGTTCCAGCTGGGTAAACAGATTCCCGTGCTGATCCCAGCCGGAATGCATCAACTGTACAAACCGGACGCCCCGTTCGAGCAGTCGGCGGGCGATCAGGCAGTTGTTCGCAAACGTCCCTTTCACAAGCCCGTCTTCACCGTAGCGGTCCAGAGTGGCCTTGGTCTCACCTGAGAAATCGACCAGGTCCGGCACACTGGTCTGCATGCGAAAGGCCATCTCGTACTGAGCGATCCGCGTGTCGATTTCCGGATCCCCATAGTCGGCCAGGTGGGCGGCGTTCATGGCGGACAGGTCATCCAGCAGCGTCCGTCGCGCGTCCCGACTGACACCGGGCGGATTGGCCAGGTAGGGAACCAGATCCCCGGTATTACGGAAGCGAACTCCCTGATATCGACTGGGAAGAAATCCACTTCCCCAATAGTAATCGAAGAACAGCTGACCGCAGGTCTTTCCCTTGTCGCTCGACGTCATGACCACGAATGCAGGAAGATTTTCGCTGGCGTTTCCCAATCCGTAGGAGAGCCAGGCTCCCATGCTGGGCCGTCCGGGGACCTGGGCTCCGGTCATGAAAAACGTCACACCGGGAGCGTGATTGACCGCCTCGGTATGCATGCTCCGCACCAGGCAAATGTCGTCGGCAATCGATCCCACATTCGGCAGCATCTCACTCAACGAGATCCCGGCCTGACCATATTTCTTGAATGGCTTGATCGCGGGCTGGCATGGCCATTTACCATAGCCACTGGACATCGTCGACAGCCGTGTCGTCCCTCGCACCGAATCCGGGATGTCCTTCCCTTTCATTTCCTGCATGACCGGCTTTTCGTCAAACAGGTCGACGTGCGACGGACCGCCCCCCTGCCAGAGAACGACGACACGCTTGGCCTTTGGCGCGAAATGAGGGACCCCGGGCAGCCCCTGTTCGGCTCCCTGAGCGGACGAATTCCCGAGCAGCGACGCCAGCGCCGCGACGCCAACTCCACTGGCGCCCGTGCCAAAGAACTGGCGTCGGCTGACTCGTGCGATGTTTTCCAGTTGCAGGTCATTCATTCTCAAGCATCTCCCGGCCAGTTCACAAATGCCGTCTCTGACTTCGTCATCGGGTTAACTGTTGCCTACTCGCGGGTCAGGGCTTCATCCAGGTTCAAAATGGCGAGACAAACAGCGGACATCGCCGCATGTTCCGTGGGATTCAACCCTTCGTCCCGCTTCGACTCACCCACTGCCAGAAACGCCTTCGCACCGTCAATATCGGCCTGATAGATCGCGGCCTGCCGATCGTAGGCACGGCGTAAGGCCTTCAGATCCGCTTCGGTGGCAGGCCGGCCGACCACGCGGCGAAAGGCATGAGTCAGTCGAGCATTCAGATCGCCGCTCGATTTAATGCTCTGTTCGGCCAGGACACGGGCCGCTTCGACCCAGGTCGGATCGTTGAGGGTCGTCAACGCGTGGAGTGGCGTACTTGTCGTTCCTTGTCGAACCCGGCACGTCTGCCGATTGGAGGCATCAAACATGTTGGCGGGGATCACGGTTCGTCGCCAGAAGGTATACAGACTGCGTCGATACAGATCGCTGCCGGATGATTTGGGATAGGTGAAGTCGCGTTCTTTCGTGATCGCCAGAGCTTCCCAGACCGCATCCGGCTGATACGGGTAAACCGGAACACCGCCAATCCGCGGATCCAGCAGCCCGGACGAAGCGAGCGCCCAGTCGCGCAGCAACATGGATGGCATTCGGAATCGACTGGCCCGGGCATACAGCCGGTTTTCCGCATCGCGGGCCCGAAGTTCAGGACTGACGCGACTCGACTGACGATAGGTCGCGCTCATCACGATCAACTTGTGCAGCGACTTCATGCTCCAACCCCGTTCCCGAAACTCCACCGACAGCCAGTCGAGCAGTGGTCCATGGATCGGATATTCGCTCTGCACTCCGAAGTCTTCGGACGTCTTGACGATGCCCGTTCCGAAATAGTGCTGCCAGATCCGATTGACCTGCACCCGCGCGGTCAGCGGGTGATCGGGAGTCACGAGCCACTGGGCGAATCCCAATCGATTGGCCGGCGCCCCGGCAGGCAACGGAGGTAGAAAACCTGGTGTCGAGAACGAGACCTTCTCTTTCGGCTTCAGATACTCACCCCGTTCCAGAATCGAAGTCTCACGAGGTCGTTCGTCGCTCATCACCATGACTCGGGGAAGCTTGTCAGCCCGATAGGCGGCCAGTTGCTTGCGAATCCCTTCGGCCTTCCCCAAAACCGCCAGTTTCCCCGCCAATGTGGGACGCACTTTTTCCTCGAAGTACTTGCGTAAGTCTGGCTCGATCGAATTCTTCTCGGCGTCGGTCCGTTCTCCCTCTGGCTTCCGCAGGATCGCGGCGAGCGGATCGGCCAGCCCCTTTCCTTCCGCAGGCTTGCCATCGGCAAACAGGCCGGATCGCCATCCTTCAAATGCGGCGCTGGCAACGGGGGCCGCTTCAGCCTCCGCCGCTTTGATGTCAGTCTCGAACTGGGCAATCTGCTTGAGATTCTCTTCCGTCGGAAGTTCGATAAATGGCGCGGCCACGCGGATTCGCGATGAGAAGTATTGCGGAGTGCCGCTTTCCGGCAGGCGATTGAACGCGTCGAGCAGACCATAGTAGTCACGCGTTGTGATCGGATCATACTTGTGATCGTGACACTGGGCACACGCCATGGTCAGGCCGAGCCATGTCGTTGCTGTCGTATCAACGCGGTCGAACAGGTTGACGAATCGCTGTTCCTCGGCAATCGCCCCCCCTTCCCCGTTCAGCAGATGATTCCGATTGAACGCGCTGGCGATCTTCTGATCGGTCGTTGGATTGGGAAGCAGATCCCCCGCCAGTTGCCAGACGGTGAATTGATCAAACGGCAGATCTTCATTCAGCGCCTTGACGAC
>Ga0265327_10004767_pt1 | contig 11805 bp, 9 predicted proteins | sample 41621metaG_FD_202089 | JGI IMG/M metagenome (GOLD analysis project Ga0265327, IMG submission 202089) | Rhizosphere microbial communities from Carex aquatilis grown in University of Washington, Seatle, WA, United States - 4-16-21 metaG | ecosystem: Host-associated > Plants > Roots > Rhizosphere >...
CGCCGACATGGCGATGTACGTCGAGAAGCGCCGCCGCATGACCGGCCGCGCGTGAGCCCGTTCCGGGGTCGGATTGTTAGGAACGGGACAAAATTGAATCGGGGATCGGGGGGATGGTTGGGGATATGGGGATATAGATAGAACGCTTTAACGCAAAGGTCGCGAAGGCTTACGCAACGGTCGCAAAGGAATGAAATGCGCGCCTTCGGCGCGCAGAAAATCACTATTTGCGTCCTTTGCGGTCCCTTCGCGTCCTTTGCGTTGAAGCGTTTCCTATTCCTGTTATCCCCTCATCCCCAACCATCCCCCCGATCCCCGATTCAATACAGGCCGGAACCGAAGGCGCAGGTCGAGCTTGATGGACAGTTCCTTCAGGCGCTCCGGCGGCACCGGGGCGGGCGCCTGCATCAGCAGGTCCTCGGCCTGCTGGTTCATCGGGAAGGCGACGATCTCGCGGATATTCGGCGTGTCGGCGAGCAGCATCACGATCCGGTCGATGCCCGGCGCCGAGCCGCCGTGCGGCGGGGCGCCGTACTTGAACGCGTTGAGCATGCCGCCGAACCGCGCCTCGACCTGCTCCGCCGAGTAGCCGGCGATCGCGAAGGCCTTGTACATGATCTCCGGCAGATGGTTGCGGATCGCGCCGGAGGACAGCTCGACGCCGTTGCAGACGATGTCGTACTGATACGCCTTGATCTCCAGCGGGTCCTTGGTCTCCAGCGCCTCCAACCCGCCCTGCGGCATCGAGAACGGGTTGTGGCTGAACTCGATCAGCCCGGTATCCTCATTGCGCTCGAACATCGGGAAATCGACGATCCAGCAGAAGCGGAACTCGTTCTGGACGACGAGGCCCAGCTCCTGGCCGATCCGCTGGCGCGCGGCTCCCGCGAGCTTCTCCGCAGGCGCCTTCTGGTCGCAGACGAAGAACACGGCGTCGCCGGAGCCGACCCCGGCCAGAGTCCGGAGCTGCTCCAGGCGGGGCGCGTCGAGGAACTTCGCGATCGGCCCCTTCGCGCCGTCATCGGCGAAGACGACGTAGCCGAGACCAGGCGCGCCCTGCTCGCGCGCCCAGTCGTTGAGCTTGTCGAAGAAGCTGCGCGGCCGGGACGCGGCGCCCGGCGCCGGGATCGCGCGGACCACCTGCCCCCGCTCGACGGCGTTCGCGAAGACGCCGAAGCCGGAGCCGCGGAACACCTCGCCGGCCTCGGCGATCACGATCGGGTTGCGCAGGTCGGGCTTGTCGCTGCCGTACTTGAGCAGCGCCTCGTCATAGGCGATGCGCGGGAACGGCGGCATCGTCGCCTTGCGCCCCCGGCCGAACTCGTCGAACACGCCGTAGAGCACCGGCTCGATCGCCGCGAACACGTCGTCCTGGGTGACGAACGACATCTCGAAATCGAGCTGGTAGAACTCGCCCGGCGAGCGGTCGGCGCGGCTCGCCTCGTCGCGGAAGCACGGTGCAATCTGGAAGTAGCGGTCGAATCCGGCGACCATCAGCAGCTGCTTGAACTGCTGCGGCGCCTGCGGCAGCGCATAGAAGGTGCCCGGATGAAGCCGGCTCGGCACGAGGTAGTCGCGCGCGCCTTCCGGCGAGCTTGCCGTCAGGATCGGCGTCTGGAACTCATGAAACCCCTGCTCGATCATGCGGCGGCGAATCGACGCGATCACGTCGGAGCGCAGCATGATGTTGCGATGCACGCCCTCGCGCCGCAGATCGAGGAATCGATATTTGAGCCGCATGTCCTCGGGATAGTCCGCCTCGGCGTTGACCGGGAACGGCAGCGTCTGCGCCTCGGACTGGACGGCGAGTTCGGCGATCGCCAGCTCGATCCCGCCGGTCGGCAGTTTCGGGTTCACCGTCTCCGGCGAGCGCGCCTTCACCTGACCGGTGACGGTGATCACGCTCTCCAGGCGGAGCGCGTCCGCCTGAGCGAAGATCGAACTGGAGACGTCGACGACGCACTGCGTGATGCCGTAATGGTCGCGCAAGTCGATGAACAGGAGCTGACCGTGGTCGCGCTTGCGGTGCACCCAGCCGGAAAGCCGCGCGGTCTTCCCCGCGTCGGCGAGGGTGAGCTGTCCGCAGGTGTGGGTGCGATAGGCGTGCATCGGGCGTGCCTTGGCGAATAGGGCGGTCGGGAGAGGCCGGGAAGAGAGACGGAACCCCGCAGCTTGTCAAGCCGTTGTCGGCAAAGGGCCGCCCCATCCACTGCCGGTCGGGCGGCCCTTTGCTATTTCAGCTTCCCGTGCTCTCGTATAGGTTGCGGCATGACCCTGATCGCCGATACGGACGCGCTCACGGCGTTCTGCCGCCGCCAAGCCTCCGCCGCCTATATTGCCGTCGACACCGAGTTCATGCGCGACAAGACCTACTGGCCGCAGCTCTGCCTCGTGCAGATCGCCGGGCCGGAGGAAGCCGCCGCCATCGACGTGCTGGCGCCGGAGATCGACCCCGCGCCGCTCTACGCGCTGATGGCCGACCCTGGTGTGCTGAAGGTGTTTCATGCCGCGCGGCAGGACATCGAAGTGTTTTACCACCTCACCGGCGTGGTGCCTGCCCCGCTGTTCGACACGCAGGTCGCCGCGATGGTCTGCGGCTTCGGCGAGTCGGTCAGCTACGAGACGCTGGCGTCCAAGCTGGCCGGCGCGCGGCTCGACAAGTCGTCGCGCTTCACCGATTGGGCGCAGCGGCCGCTGACCGAGCGCCAGCTCAACTATGCGCTCGCCGACGTCATCCATCTGAGGACCGCCTACGAGAAGATCCGGGCGCGGCTGGAGCGGAACGGGCGGGAGCACTGGCTTGAGGACGAAATGGCGGAGCTGACCGACGCCGCCGCCTACCGCGTCGTGCCGGAGGAGTCGTGGCGCCGTTTCAAGCTGCGCGGCGGCAACGGCCGGTTCCTGGCGATCCTGCGCGAGCTGGCGGCATGGCGGGAGCGGGCGGCGCAGCAGCGCAACCTGCCGCGCAACCGGATCGTCCGCGACGAGTCGCTGCTGGAGATCGCCGCGCATGCGCCGCGCACGGTCAACGATCTGGCGCGGACGCGGAGCCTCGGCAAGGGCGTCGCCGAAGGGAAGTTCGGCACCGAGCTGATGGCCGCGGTCGAGCGCGGGATGGCGGTGCCGGAGAGCGAGCAGCCGCGGCTGGCGCCGCGCGCCGAGCTGCCGTCCGGCCTCGGCCCCGTCGTCGACCTGCTCCGCGTCCTGCTGAAGCTGCGCAGCGAGGAGAACGACGTGGCGCAGCGCCTCGTCGCCAATGCCGAGGATCTGGAGATGATCGCGGCCGACGACCACGCCCCGGTACGGGCGCTCACCGGCTGGCGCTATGAGCTGTTCGGCCGCGACGCGCTGGAGCTGAAGCGCGGGCGGATCGCGCTGACCGCGAACGGCCGCAAGATCCGGGTCGTCACGCTCGCCGCGCCCCCGCCCGCAGCGGCGGCGCCGGCGGAGACGGCGCCGCAACCGTGATCGTGCCGCGGCAGCCGAACTGCCGCGACAGCGCATCGAGCCGCCGCTGCACGCTCTCGCCGACGAGCGGCGCGATGTCCTCCGGCATTGTGAGGACCAGCTCGCGGTCGACCATGTCGAGACTGGTGCGGCCGACGACGCCCGGCGCGCCGCCCGACAGCGTGTAGCCGAGCCGCAGGGCGAGACCGAGCGTCCGCGCCTCCGCCGCCGCATCTTCCGAAAGCAGCCGGCTCGGTCCGTGCCGGATGGCGGCGTCGGCCGGTCCGCCGTAGCGGGCGTGCAGCGTCGTCGCGACGAAGACGCGCCCGGCATGGTCGATGCCGCCGACCGGCATCCGCAGCACGCGCATATAGGCCTGCTCGGCGCGATAGTCCGGGTGCTCGTTCCAGGCGATGTCGCTGATCAGCGCGGCGGCGAGTCTGAGCCGGCGCCGCTCCGGATTCCCGTCCGCCAGGAGCGGCGAGCACCAGTCGAGCATCTCACGGCCGTCGGCGCCGAAGCGGCGATAGGAGGCGGCCATCCGTGCGCAGGCGGCGAGCAGCGGATCGCGGGCCTGCTCCGACAGCGGCAGCAGGCTGCGGATGAAGCCCTCGCGCAGGCCCTCGGCCGAGAAGACGAGCTGCCGCGGCTCGACGTGGCGGAGCAGCCGGCCGAGGATGTAGGCCGACAGCGGTACGTTTTCGAGGCGTTTCTTCGAGATGCCGCCGACCTTCTCCAGCGACTTCCGCGACTGGCTCCCGACGAGCTGGAGGAAGCCTTCGGCGTCGAGCCGGTTCACGGTGTATTGCTGGATGACGTGGAGCGGATAGCCCGTGTGCTCCATGTGGATGCGGGCGAGCGCCCGCCACGCCCCGCCGACAAGATAGAAGGATCGGCCGCGCGCCCAGTCGAGCCCCGCCACCGACGCGATGTGCTGGTCGACGATCTCGCGCAGCCGGCGCTCGTTGCCGCTCCATTCCGCGACGCGCAGCGGCCCGATCGGCAGGCTGACCGAGGCCCCCGGCCGGCCGGCGGCGATCGGCACCAGCTCGACGCTGCCGCCGCCCATGTCGCCCATCAGCCCGTCGGCGTCCGGGATCCCGGCGAGAACGCCCAGCGCGGACAGGCGCCCCTCGCTTTCGCCGTCGAGCACCGCGATGCGGATGCCGCAGCTCTTCTCCACCCGCGCCGCGAAATCCGGCCCATCAGCGGCATCGCGCACCGCCGCCGTCGCGATCACGTCGAGCCGGCGGGCGCCGATCGAGTGCGCCAGCGCGACGAAGCGCTGGAGCGTGGCGAGGGCCAGCACGACGCCCTCGGGGTTGAGGCGGCCGGTCGTCCCGAGCCCACGGCCGAGGCCGCACAGCACCTTTTCGTTGAACAGGGGGATCGGTGCGGGATCGATGCGGTCGTAGACGACCAGCCGGAGCGAGTTGGAACCGATGTCGATGACGGCGACCGGACCGTTGCCGCCGCCACTACCGCCAAGCAGATCCAGGCCGAATGCCATTGATCATCCCGAAGGGTTGTCGTGGACGAGCCGCGGCGGCGCGCCGGAGACGCGATGAACCGCGCTGCCGCGGCCGGAGAGGCTGGGATTCGTCATGAAGTACGTATGCGCGTCGAAGCCGTCGCCGTCGCGGGCGATGCGGGTATACCGCCCTTCGCCATCGAGGCGCCAGCTTTGCGCGCTATCCTTCATGAACGCCCCCATGATCTCGTCCAACACCTGACGATGGACGGTGGTGTTCTCGACCGGCACGAGCGCCTCGACGCGCCAGTCGAAATTGCGCGGCATCCAGTCGGCCGACGCGATGAAGACCTTGGCCTTGTCCGAGGGTAACCGGTGGCCGTTGCCGAAGCAGACGATGCGGCTGTGCTCCAGGAACCGCCCGACCAGGCTCTTGACGCGGATGTTCGCGGAGAGATTCGGCACGCCCGGCCGAAGGCAGCAGATGCCGCGCACGATCAGGTCGATATGCACGCCGGCCTGCGAGGCGCGGTAGAGCAGGTCGATGATCGCCGGATCGACGAGCGCGTTCATCTTCGCCCAGATGTGCGCCGGCCGCCCGGCCCGCGCATGCTCGATCTCCGCCTCGATCAGCTCGCCCAGACGGGGCCGCAGCGTCACCGGCGCGATCGCGATCTTTTCCAGCGTGGCCGGCGTGGCGTAGCCGGTCATGTAGTTGAAGAGCCGCGCCGCGTCGCGGCACAGCGCCGGGTCGCAGGTGAAGAACGACAGGTCGGTGTAAACCTTTGCGGTGTAGGGATGGTAGTTGCCCGTCCCGAAATGGATGTAGGAGCGCAGCGCCCCGGCCTCGCGACGGACCACCAGCGCGACCTTGGCGTGGGTCTTCAGCTCCAGGAAGCCGTAGACGACCTGAACGCCGGCACGCTCCATGTCGCGCGCCCAGCGGATGTTCGCCTCCTCGTCGAAGCGCGCCTTCAGCTCGATCAGCGCCGTCACCGACTTCCCGGCTTCGGCCGCCTCGATCAGCGCCCGGACGATCGGGCTGTCGTCGCTCGTGCGGTAGAGCGTCTGCTTGATCGCGACGACCGCCGGGTCGCGCGCCGCCTGACGGACGAACTGCACGACGACGTCGAAGCTTTCGTACGGGTGATGGACGACAATGTCCTTCTGCCGGATCGCGGCGAAGCAGTCGCCGCCGAAATCGCGGATCCGTTCGGGGAAGCGCGGGATGTACGGGGTGAAGAGGAGGTCCGGGCGCTCGTCGACGATGAGTTGGCTCATGTCCGAGAGGCCGAGCAGCCCTTCGAGGCGGAACACGTCGTCCTCGCGCACGTCGAGCCGCTCGGCGAGGAAGCGGCTCAGATCCTCGTGCATGCTCTGATCGACGGCGAGCCGGATCACATGGCCCCGCCGCCGCCGCTTCAGCGCCGTCTCGTAGACGCGGACGAGATCGAGCGCCTCCTCCTCGATCTCGACCTCGCTGTCGCGCAGGATGCGGAACATGCCGCTGCCGATCACCGAGAAGCCGGGGAAGAGATGGTGCAGATGCACCGCGATCACCTGCTCCATCGGCACGAAGCGGAGCGGACCGCCCGGCAGCCGGACGAAGCGCGCCATCGTCGTCTGGAGCAGCAGCAGCGCCTCCATCCGCTTGCCGTCGCCAGCGCGAAGCAGCTGGAGGGCGAGGCCGAAGCCGCGATTGGCGATGAACGGGAACGGGTGCGCCGGATCGATGGTGAGCGGCGTCAGCATCGGGAACACCTCGGTCATGAAGTGCTCTTCGAGCCACTGCCGCTCGGATGCGTCCAATTCGGCAGGCTCGATCACCGCGACGCCGGCATCCCGCATCTCGCGGCGCAGCTTGCGCCAGACGGTCTGCTGGTCGGCCATCAGGCGGCCGGCGCGCTTGTTGATCGCCTCAAGCTGCTGCGCCGGGGTGAGTCCGTCCTGGCTCAGCGTCTTGATCCCGGCGAGCACCTGTCCCTTCAGGCCGGCGACGCGGACCATGTAGAACTCGTCGAGATTGCTCGCCGAGATCGACAGGAAGCGGACGCGCTCGAACAGCGGATGCCGCGGATTGTTCGCCTCGTCCAGCACGCGTTCATTGAATGCGAGCCAGGACAGCTCGCGATTGACGAAACGCGCGGGTGAGTCGGCGCCGATCGGCGCCGTCTTCGCATGTACTACTCTTGCCACACTGCCCCGCTTGATCCAGCACACCCGATTCAACTCTACTGATAGCGGATCAGCATGTCATGAGCGAGGCAATGGGGACGGAAAACGAGGCGCGCACGCTGTACCTGCTGCGCCATGCGAAATCGAGCTGGGCGCAGCCGCAGCTCGACGACCACGAACGGCCGCTGAACGGCCGCGGCCGGCGCGCCGCCACGCTGATGGCCGAGCACATCGCGTCCCTGCCCGTCCGGCCGGCGCTGATCCTCTGTTCCAGCGCGCTGCGGACGCGCGAGACGCTGGCGGCGCTGCTCGACGCATTGGGCGATGGCGCGCGCCACCCGAAGGTCGAAATCGAGCGCGGGCTTTATCTCGCGCAGCCGGAGGCGCTGCTCCTGCGGCTGCGCGAGGCGCCGGAAGAGTGCGCCGCGCTGCTGCTGATCGGGCACAATCCCGGCATGCACCAGTTCGCCTGCGCCCTTGCCGGCAACCGCGGCGGCGGCGGCGCGCTCGCGGCGAAGCTCGCCCGCAAGTTCCCGACCGCCGCGCTGGCGACCTTCCGGGTGAACGGACCGTGGGCGGAGCTGGGCCGCGGCGGCGCGGTGCTCGCCGACTACACGACCCCGGGCGAGCTGGCGCCGTCGGAAGGCGGCGACGACGACTGAGAAGGCGCCGTCTCGTCTCCACCGCCGATCGCCAGGACGCGGCGGGCGAGAGCGATCGTGATCGGCCTGTGCTCGGCAAGCGCCGCCGCGTCCAGCTCGGCGGCGAGGCGGCGCGCGGCGTCGAACGAGCGCTCCATGTGGCGGAGGAGATAGAGGATCACCTCCAGCCCGACGATCACCTGCCGATCGGCGAAGAGCTTCATCAGGACTGCGGCGATGAGGTCGTCGTCCGGCGGCTCGATCGCCACCGCCGGGCAGGCGAGAAGGCGCGAGCGCAGGTCGGCGAGCGCGATGCCCCAGCGGGCCGGAGGCGACCCGGCGACCAGGAGCAGGTGCCCGCGCCGCTCCGCGACCATGTTGTAGAGGTGGAGGAGCGCGCGTTCCGGGGCACGCTCGGCGGCATCGACGGCGACGCCGGACCCGGCGCCGAGAAGATCCGGAAGCGCCGCCTCGTCGAGCATCGCGCCCGGCACGAGCGGCGCGCCGCTGCGTCCCCGCCAGACATAGGCGAGGTGCGTCTTGCCGCTGCCCGGCGGGCCGTGCAGCACGAGCGCGGGCGACGGCCAGGCCGGCCAGCGGTCGATCCAGGCGACGGCGTCCTGGTTGCGCGGATTGACGAAGAAGTCCGCGACGCCCAGCGCCGGCCGGCGCGCGAGGTTGAGAACGAGCTGCGTCATGGGAAGCCGCCGCCGCCGCTGCGGCGATCCAGCGGCGTCGGCCCCTGCACGTTGCGCGGGTCGTAGATGCCGCTCCGGAGATACCGGCTCAGCGCGAACCGGACCAGCACGCCGGCAACCGCTGCGAGCGGCACCGCGAGCAGCACGCCGACGAAACCGAAGATCACGCCGAACGCGAGCAGCGCGAAGATCACCCAGACGGGATGGAGATGCACGCGGTCGCCGACCAGCTTCGGCGTCAGCACGTTCCCTTCGACCGTCTGCCCGATGATGAAGATGCCGGCGACGAGCGCGACGCCGCTCCAGCTCTGGAACTGCGCCGTCGCGAGACCGATCGACAGCACCGCCCCCGTCGCCGCGCCGATGAACGGGATGAAGGTGAGAAGCCCGGTGATGAAGCCGAGGGTGAGACCGAACTCGAGCCCGGCGAGGCTCAGCGCGGCGGCGTAGTAAACGGCAAGCACGATGCACACCGTCGCCTGACCGCGGACGAAGCCGGCGAGCGTCTGGTCGATCAGCCGCGCCTGCTCGCGCACCGTCGCGAGGTGCGGCCGCGGTACCCATTCGTCGACATGCGCGACCATCCGGTCCCAATCGCGCAGCAGGAAGAAGGTGACGACCGGCGTAATGAAGACGAGCGACAGGACGTTGACGATCGCGAAGCTGCTCGTCAGCACGCCCTGGAGCAGCGCCGCGACCCAGCCGAGCGCGTCGCCGACCTTCGCGCTCACCGCGTCGCGGAGCTTCGCCACATCCTCCGGCGAGAGCTTCTCCTGCAAGAGCTGCGTCATATGGTCCAGCTCCCGCTGCGCGAAGGCCACGATCTGCGGGATGCGCTGGATCAGTTCGACGACCTGGCTCTGCAGCAGCGGAACGAGCAGCAGGAGGACGAGGAAGAACGTCATCAGGGAGAGGATCAGCACGACGAACGTGGCGATGCCGCGTGGCACCCGGCGTTCCTCGAGCTGGTCGACGAGGGGATCGAGGAAATAAGCGAGGATCAACCCGGCGGCGAAGGGCAGCAGGATCGAGCTGAGAAGCCACAGCGCGAAGACGAGGACGGCCAGAACGCCGACCCAGAACGCGATCGCCCACGCCCGCGGCGTCACGGCGCGGGCTCCATGCCGGCGAGCGTCTTGGCCCAGCGGACAAGGTACGCGGTGCCGGAGAGGATCGTCGTGAGGGCGACGGTGTAGATCAGCACCTGCACGATCGGGCTGAAGTCCACCGCGCCGAAGCCGAGGCGCGCGAGCTGCACGCCGGCCAGCGCGATCTGCAGCGCGGTGTTGATCTTGCTGATGATGATCGGGTTGTGCCGCACCGGCTGCGCCAGGGTCTGCGACAGCAGGAAGCCGCCGATGATCATCACGTCGCGGAAGACGACGAGGATCACCAGCCATGTCGGCAGGTTGCCGGAGAGGCCGAGCGTCACGTAGACGCTGACCAGCAACGACTTGTCCGCGATCGGATCGAGCAGCGCGCCGATCTCGGTCCGCTGGTCGAAGCGCTTCGCGATGAAGCCGTCGACCGCGTCCGACACGCCGGCGACGACGAACAGTACGAACGCCGCCATCAGCTCGTTCGACAGGATCAGCCAGATCGCGACCGGCACCGAGATCAGACGCCCGAGGGTGATGAGATTCGGCAGGCTTACGGAAGCCGTCAGGCGACGGCCGCGCCTCCTGCTCAACGGGCGGCTGCGGGGCGCCGCGTCAAGGTCCACAGCGGCTGCCCTTCGGTGAGGACGAGGTCGCGCTGCGCCAGCGCGAGCCTGAGCTGCGACGGATCGCCGAGATAGTGCAGCTCCAGCCGCGCCTCCTGCCGCGTGAGCGACAGCAGCTCGGCCTGCCGGATCGCCGGCAGGCCGGAGAGCCGGTCGCGCACGGCGACCCAGTCGTCGATGCCGGCGACCGGCACCGAGACGGCGATCGTGCCCTGATCGCCGGAACGGATCAGCGTCTCCTTCTTCCAGGCCTCCTCGACCGGCCGCATCGCCGCCGCGACGGCGCGGGCAAGGAAGTCGGCCTCGTTCTCGCCCGGGTTCGCGCGCACGCTGCCGGTGACCGGCACGATCAGCTTGCCGCCCGCGGCATAGCGTCCGCCGCCGAGATCGACTTGCTGCATTGCCGCCGCGGCGGCGCCACCGTCGCCCGGCGCCGTCGCGATCGCGAGCAGGATGTCGCCGCCGCCGTACTTCGCCGCGATCGCGTCGAGCGCCGCGGGGGTGGCGGCGACCGCCTGTTCGGCGTCGATCGCCCCGACGTCGCCGAGGTCGCCGTCCGGGACGATCACCGGCACGAGGCCGCCCGGCTTGCGCGCGGCCCAGGCGTGCCGCCACGGGTTCGGTTCGTCCCACAGCACCGCGCCGCTGCCGCGGCGCAGCACCGGTATGACGACCACCGGCTTGCTCGGGGTCTCGGCGAACGCGACGTTGGCCTGACGCAGCAGGCGGCGCACCGCGTCGGGGCGGAACCGGTAGGTATACTCGGCGAGGTAGCGGACGGCCGAGCTGCGCTCGTTCGCGACCTCGATGTCCTGAACCATGTTGGTGAGGGGCGCATCGTCGATCCGCAGCCGCGCCGCATCGCCGGGCGCGGCGAGCCGTTCGACGAGCTGCCGGAAGGCGCGGCGCTGCCCGTCGGCCCGCGCCGCGTCGCGGGCCGCGGCCGCGGTCGCGGCGGTCGCGTCGACCGGCACGGTGACGGCGAACACGTCGTTGCGGACACGGCGCTGCGCCTGTGCCTGCGGCGCCGCGAAGACGGCGAGAAACGCAACCGCGAAGACGACGAGCAAGGCGGGGACGCAGCGCCCGACGATCATTGCAAACCACTCCCGATCCGATATGTTCCCCGGACTTCCGCCCCGTCCGTGCGCGGTCACGCGGGGTCATAGCCTAGATCGGACGAGGACGCCATAACGAGCGAACAGTACCGCCAGGCCGGCGTCGACATCGACGCGGGCAACGCGCTGGTCGAGGCGATCAAGCCGTTGGCGCGCACGACCGCCCGAGCCGGCGCCGATGCCGGGCTGGGCGGGTTCGGCGCGCTGTTCGACCTCAAGGCCGCCGGCTTCCGCGACCCGATCCTGGTCGCGACGACGGACGGCGTCGGCACCAAGCTGAAGATCGCGATCGCGACCGGACGCCACGACACGATCGGCATCGATCTCGTCGCGATGTGCGTCAACGACCTCGTCGTGCAGGGCGCCGAGCCGCTGTTCTTCCTCGACTATTTCGCGACCGGGAAGCTCGACGTGACGGCCGGGCGGACGATCCTCGCCGGCATCGCGGGCGCCTGCCGCACCGTCGGCTGCGCGCTGATCGGCGGCGAGACCGCCGAGATGCCGGGGATGTACGCGTCCGGCGACTACGACC
>Ga0265327_10004768_pt1 | contig 11805 bp, 17 predicted proteins | sample 41621metaG_FD_202089 | JGI IMG/M metagenome (GOLD analysis project Ga0265327, IMG submission 202089) | Rhizosphere microbial communities from Carex aquatilis grown in University of Washington, Seatle, WA, United States - 4-16-21 metaG | ecosystem: Host-associated > Plants > Roots > Rhizosphere...
TCAGGACGATTCCCAATACTTTGCGATCATTGGCCATGGGTCACTCAGGTCTTGGGGTTCAACAGTTGGTCGCGGAAGGCATCAGCCTCGCTCTCGTCTGCATGCAGGGCGGCCCGCACCAGGTTGAAGAGGCCGGCCTGCTCGAGGGCGAGGTCACGCTCGAGGAAATGAAGGTGCGCCACGATTGCTCGCGGCGTCATCTTCAGGACGTCGAGCCAGCGGTGGTTTCCTCGCCGGACGAGGCGGGTTGCTGCGCAGCAGAAGCCGTAGAGCGGGCCTTCCTGGACGCCTCCATAGCTTCGGAGAGCCGCGCGATCACCTTGGTGATCAGCGGCTCGGCCATCGCCATGATCTCCTCCAAAGGGCCGGTGCCGTCAGGCAGGCTCCCTTTCTTCACGGCGAGGAGAAGCGCCAGCGAGTCCCCCATCGGGAGCTTGCGGATGCCCGCGATCTCCTCCGGCGTTTCCTGGCGGATGGCGAAGCCGATCACCCTCGCCGCGAGCAGCGGGGAGGCTTTCAGGAAGGCCATTGGGCTGACGTTCTCACCCTCGGCTGCAGCCTCAGCGAAGAACGGAGCGACCTCAGGGAACCGCGCCACGAGGCCGGCAAGGTCCTCCAAGGTGAGGCCGTTGACCTCAAAGTCCTTGCCCCGGACCCTGACGATTTCAGGGGCCGGGACAACGTCAAGGATGGAGACCATGAAGCTTACGCCCCGCCCGAGGTCTTGGTGATCGTGCCGCCCGAGGCCTTGCCGCTGAACGACAGCGAGGTGGCCTGGTCGGCGATCAGATCCTGGGCGTCGGTCGGCACCAGCTTGAGCCCGGTGATGACATAGGTATAGACGGGCCCCGTCGAGTCGGCGGCACCCTCGAACTTGAGATCGCCGGTGAGAGACGACGTCTGCAGCATGTTCACGACATCGTTGCTGTCGGAGTCGGTGCCAAGTTCGCCAAGCCAGAACATGGCGAGGTTCTCCGGGGTGACCTCTTCGGCGGTGAACGCAACTTCGATATCCTTGCTGATCTCGAAGATCTTGTCGACCGAGCGGTTGCCGGAGCGTGACGTCTTGTGCTCGATCGTCTCGATCACGGCCTTGAGGGTCAGCTTCGGCACGTTGCCGACATCGCGCCAGGCACTCTGCCCCTGCTCGCGGAAGTAAACGATACCGCTCGGGATCTGATAGTTCTGGGTGCTTACGGTGGAAGGCATAGCCGGTCTCCTTTTAGAGGTCTGCCAGGTTGAAGCGATAGACGATTGAGAAGTGGAGGATCATCGAGGCGACGAGCCCTTCCCCCAGTTGGACGTTGGTGTCGTTGCCGGTGTACTGCGCGCCGATCTTGTTGCGGCCATGGGAGACACCCGTCAGATTGCGGAGTGTCTCGTCATTGCACACGGCGCTGATGAGCTTCCTTCGAAGAGTGCTCATGGTTGGGCCGGCGTTGTCCGACGTCACCACAAGGAAGGCGAAGTGCGGTGTCAGGTGCATATCTCCGGGAGCCTGCACCTCGCGCTTGCCGACCTCGCCGAGGAAGACCTCCTCACCGTCGATCAGCACCAGGTACGGAAGGTTCTCGGGATCGACGTCTACCTCCATGCGGCGAGCAGAGGGGTCAACCGTCTTGGCGATCTCGTAGAGGCGCGCCAGGATGCTTTCGCGGACATCGCTCACAGGTCATCGTTCCTCAGGTTCATGATGATCTCACCTGTCCCCTTGCCGGCTGGCCCGGGGTCTTGCCGGGCGCTGGTGATGAGCCAGGTGAGACCGTTGACGGTCAGGTTGCTGTCCTTGAGCTGGTCAAGCGTGATCCCAAGCGCGTCGAGATCGATCCGGCGGCACATCGCCCGCGGCTTGATGGTGCCAAGCGACAGCACGTCGACCTCAGCTTCCGCCCTGGGCATGCGGGTGATGACCCGGAGCGAATGCTCCGTGTTCCCGATCTTCAGCGTGGCGTCGGCTCCGAAGACGCGGTACTGGGGCCCGAGGACGATGGTGTCGAAGTTCATCGCAGGACCTCATCAATCGGTCGCTTCGGCCACCACGAAATGCGGCTCTCAAGGCTGGTGTTCACGACTTCGATGCGGCGCAACAGCAGCTCGGCCGGCAACAGTTCGAGCTGCTTCAGCTGCAGGTCCCAGTGGCTCTTGGAAGATGGCCACGGATGTGGCCGGTGGTGATGGGTGACGCCCGAGGGCGAGGCCTTCATGTCCGCACCGAGCAACACGATCCTGGCAACATCAAAGTGGACCGCGAGGTTGATTGCCGCGTGTAGAGAGGTTCGGTCCATCACCACCGTGCTGCGATCCGATGCAAGCGGAGGAGGCGGTGTAATCTTCTGCATGCGGACGGCCTGCGGCACGAGCCCGCCCCTGGCAGTCGTCACGATGGTGCCGCCATATTCCTTCAGACGCGGGCTGTTCTCCTGCCCCCAACGGTCATCCCCGAAAAAGCAGAACTGCGCGAAGGGCACCGAGAAGACGCTCGAATTGACCGCGATGACATTGCGGCCGCGCAGCTTCTCAAAGTCGAAGCCGACGAGGGACGGGCCACCGCCCACGATGAAGCATGTCTCCGCGGGCCAGATCGGCCGGGCTGTCCAGAAGTCGGCGGGCACCTCTCAGGCCCATTCCTGCTGAGCGAAGACGAGATTTATTCCGCGGTGCGCAGCGAGGAACCGCATCACCGGCAGCTCCACCGTGAAGTCATGGTTGCCGTAGCGCGTCTCTCCCTCGGCATAGCCATCGAAGTGGAACGTGGATGGCTCGGCCCGGTACACCTTCGAAAAACCCTCCTCGATCGGCAGCGCCTTTGCGGCCAGGACGTTGTCGAAGCCGATCAGCATCACCGTGTCTCCGACGGCTGCCGCCTCGATCGCCCAGCACGCAGCGATGGTCCCCCGCGTGAATTGCAGCTTGTCGCGCGTCCCGGCGCCGCCGAACTGCTGCACGCCGATCTCAGTCCAGCGCCTCTGGTCGACAATCTCGACCCTGCCCGGCGGGGCGTATTCCCTCGACAGGCGCCAGAGAAAGGATGCGATCCAGCATCTCGCCGGCCGGCGCCGGTTGTACTGCCGAAACCTGTCGATCAGGCCGTTGCTGATCTCGAACAGCCCGACGTCATAGCGGCTGCCGTAGTCATCGGCGGACTGCCAGTGCCAGTCCCACATGCGCACCACCATGTTGCAGCGGTCGATACGGGGCCCCCACTTGCGACCTTCGGCCGATCGCCCGTGGCCGATGATTGCGGTTACGGCCATAGGTCCTCGGCGAAGGTCAATGTGTTTCCGGTCTCGGCACAGAGGACGCCAAGCAGCTGGCGTTCGACGGCGATGTCGTGGCTCCCGCACCGGGTCTCACCGGCCTGGTAGCCGCTCCAGCGCCGCCAGTCGGGATAGGCTGCGTCGTAATGTGCGAGGTATGCCGGGCCGAAGGCTTCCTCCTCGGGAAGCAGCCGGCCGCGCCTCAGGTTGTCGAATCCGACCAGCACCACGTCACCGTCAGCGCCCGCCCTCTTGATCGCCCAGCACACCGCCGCACATCCGCGCGTCAGGTTGAAAGTTCTGGACTTCCCCGGCGTCCGGAGCTTCGCCGCGATCTCATTCCACCGCGCCGGGTCTAGCGGCTCCATGGCGGGATGGGCCGGCAGCCCATCCCTCATGAACCCCAGCCACGAGACGGCGGGAGTGGCGCTGTGCCGCCTCCGCCAGGCCTCGAGCTGCCTCTGGTCCAGGGCGACCACCCCATGGTCGTAGCGCCGCCCACAGTCGGCGGCGGCCTGCCATTCCCAATCCCACATCCTCAAGACCAGGTCGCAGGCGTCGATCTTCTTGCCCCAGCCGCGGTCCTCAGGGCTGCGGCCGTGGCCGATGACGGCGATCCTCATGCCTTCCATGCCGAGATGTGCGCGCCACCGTGGAGGTCACCAGCGACGTTGCAGCCGGCACAAGGGCTGAGACCCTCTCTGCCCCGCATCAGCTGCCGGCGGCGCTTGCTCATGGCCTTGGACGTCCACACCTCGAGCAGCGATTGCATGCCGAGGTTTCCGAATTTCACCTTCTTGGTCCAGTCCTGGGGGCAGAGCAGAACGTCCCCGTTCCAGTCCACGAGCATTTCATAGGCGGGGTAGCCGCAGGGGCGGCTGACGATCACCTCGTCCTGGTTGCCCACGGCCACGGAGCCGGCCCGATTGGTGAGATTCAGCCCGAAGTCGTCCACGTCGGTATGCCAGCGATCCCGGAGCAGGTAGGCTCCCACCCCGGCGGCTGCAAACCGCGCCTTGAAGTCCTCCACTTGGGCCGGTCCGTCATAGAGCGACACCACGAAGTAGCTCATGCCGGCGGCGGCGAGGCTCACGATGCGCGCTGGCGTCAGGCCGTCGCCGCTGGTCACGATCTCGCGGCGGAGGCCTGCGAAGGCCGTCACCAGGTCCTCGAGACGCGGGTGCAGCAGCGGCTCGCCATATCCGCAGAACGACACCCCACCTTCGAAGCGAAGCGCCCGGAGCTCGTCGCCCATCTTCTGTGCCAGCGCCACCGACATGTTGAGCGGCTGGTTGGGGTAGAACGCCGGGTCGCTGCGGGGGCAGAAGCTGCAGGCTCGGGTGCAGAGCTCCGTCGGGTTGATCTCAATCAGCGACGGTAGCGGCAAGCCATCGTGCAGCTGGACAACGTCCACCCACGCGGACTTGCGCCGCAGGTTCTCCTTGGTCGCCTCGTTCATGCCTGAAACACCAGAATTCCGTCGTCATGAACCGGCGCCTTGACGTTGTATCTGCCCTCGACGCAGTGCAGGCGCTGGCCGTATTTCGCCGAGAACAAGTCGAAGGCGCCCCAGTAGCCGTGGGCGATCTCACGCCCGAACCGCTGCTCGCCCCTGAGATAGGCTTGGGCGACGACCAGCGTGGCGCCAGGCTTCAAAAGGCCGAGGCAGTTCTCGACCACCGCGTCGAGCTGCGGCAGCACGTACCAGAGCACCTGGTTGAGCAGCACGACGTCGAAGCGGCCCGCGTGCACCGGCTTGCGAATGTCGCCCACCCGGAACGAGTGCTGCGGATAGAGCGTGCTGGCCAGAGCCACTGCGCGCCGGGAGATATCCATGCCGTGCCATTCGAGAGCGGTGTTCTCAGCCAGGTAGGCAAGTGCATGGCCGAGACCGCAGCCGACCTCGAGAGCAACACCCTTGCGCCCCTTGAGCACGTCGGCCAGTGCAGCGCGCGCCGCGCCGTAGTACCCAGCCATCGGAGCGCTTGTACCTGACTGCCCCCATGGGTCCGCCTCGTCGGCATAGAGCCCGTCGAAGTCGCCGACGAACTCCAGGCCGTCGGCCACTTCCCGAAACACCCGATCACCCATGTAGCGCCTCGAAGACGCTGTAGAAACGTTTCATCAGCGGCAGCGGCCCGGCCGTCACCAGGATGTGTTGGTCGAGTGGCGCCGCGAAGGATCCGCGGACGTGCACGTGTCGATCGCGCAGCGCCTGCGCCGTCTCGAAGCCGCCGCCTGGCACCTTGACCAGGACGTGGTTGGCGAAGCTGCCGCGCGCCTTGAACCCATCTTCCGTGAGCTGGTCACGAAGCCAGTCCCGCCCCTCGATCACCTTGGCCACGCCCGGAAGGATTGTGGCCTGGTAGGAGTTCATCATCGCCACCGCCGTGGCCATCGCTGGCCCGGAGAGCTCCCCGGACGGCCGGCTGGCCTCGAGGGGCTGGATCGCCGTGAACTGGCCGACCGCGAAGCCCACCCGAAGCGCGGCGGCGCCGAAGGCCTTGGAGAAAGTGCGCAGCACCACCAGGTTCTCGAACTCTGCCACCAGCGGCAGCGCCGTGGGGGCGCCGAAGCCGTGATAGGCCTCGTCCACCGCCAATATCGCGCCGACATCCCGGCAGTGCCGGGCAATGCTGCGGAGCTCGTCCAGGCTGAAGCACGAGTCGACCGGCTGCCCGGGATTGGGCAGGATCAGCAGCTTGACGCCCTTGGACATGGCCCGACAGACGTCCCGGGTTGTCAGCAGGTGGTCAGGCGAAGTTGCAATTTCGACCTTCCTGGCACCGAAGATCTCGGCGTAGAGCCCGAACATGGCACAGGTGGGCGCGGTGTAGGCTAGGCCGTCTCCCGGATCGCACGACAGCATGACCAGCGAGCGGATCAGGTCCTCGATGCCATTGCCGGCGACGAAGTTCTCAGCTGGAAAGCCGATGAATTCCGCGAGCCTCCGGTAGAACGCGGCATAGTCCGGATAGAAATTCGTCGCCGGCCACCGCTCCCACGGCTCAGGGCGTTCAAGGCGATGAAGCCTGAGGTCACCCGCGGGCGTCGGCGGGATCCGGACCCGCTTCACCTTGTACAGGTGCTGGAAGCACTCGCGATAGAACATGCAGCTGCGGCCTCGAGCTGGAACAGAGAGGGCCCACCGTCAGAGACGGCGGGCCGCCATTGTCGTCACCTGCCTCAGGTGCGCTTGCCCTTGAGCAGCGCGCGCGGGCGGGTGCAGATGTCGAGGGCGTTCATCTGGGTGTCGAGGTGGACGCCCTTGCCGTTCGGCATGTCGTACTGCTTCTGGTACAGACGCTGGCCGATGGTGTTGACCGTCTCCTTGTAGTCCGCGGGCGCGTAATACGTGCGGAACAAGCCAGGGACGCCCATGGGGAAGAGGTGGCACTTGTCGGTGTCGACGAAGGTGGTACCGCCCACAGAGCCGCGGTAATTCTCCCAGACGATGCCGCCGAACTCGAAGGCGCCATAGATCTTGTTGCCGTTGGGGAGGACGTAGCCGTCCCGCAGCACAGAGGCCATGCTCGTGTTGGCGTAGCTCGCCACGACCTCCTTGTGGGTCAGGAGATCGTCGAAGAACGCGTCACCGCAGAAGGAATGCACGCTGGCGAAGGGCGTGCCATCGAGCACGCCGGCGATCGAGCGGACGACGCCGGCACAGGCCTTACGGAGGGCGCCGCTCGCCGGGCTCGCATTGTCGAGATCGAAGTCGATTTCGCCGATCTGGCTCACTCCGAAGAGGGTGAACAAGTTCAGCGTCGACGAGTCGGCATAGGTCACCAAGCCCTTGATGGCGCCAATGCGGGAATATTCCTGCGTCGCCTCCATGGACTGGGAATGGATCGCCATGCGCTCGGCGAGCTTGCCCTGGACCATCTCGATGTCGGTTTCGGAACCCCAGGCGCGAACGCCCTGGACTTCCTCGGCCATGACGGCGTCGTTGATCTCGAAGTGCGGCACGCGGATGTCCAGCATCGAGCGCTTCGACTTGTCGAGTGTTTGCCCAGGTCCGCCACGCGGCGTGGGGGAGACGAGGGACAGTACACCGTCGCGAGATTCGATCGCGGCAGCGGTCTTGTCGATCCCGGACTCCTGAAAGAGGCCGAGCTGGCCAATGCGGCCGGGGACGAACTTGACCTTGTTGATCGCGTCCGTGAGGGAGACGACGCTGAAAGCATCGTTCTTGAAGACATCCAACATTTGAGGCTCCATTTGAGGATTGGCACACCCGAATGGGGGCCGGGCAGCCTTGCCAAAGGGCCGTTAATGGCGAGAGGCGCCGCCATGTGCGGCGCCCCAATTCGTCAGCGGCAGATGATGCCGAGGGCCTTCAGGGCCGTTTTGGCGGTCGACTTGACCGTGGCGGCCGAGTTCTCGTCCGGATAGGTGAGGAGGCCGCCATTCAGCTCAGCATCGCGGGCGATGTAGGCCGCAGCCACAGCGCCGTTCGTTGCATCCACGGCGTTGAGCAGGACGCCGAGCGGGGTCGAGCCGTCGGTGTAGGCCACCAGGTTGCCGCCACTTGCCTTCACGAGCTGGCCGGCCTTGAGGACCTGCCCGGAAGCAACCGTGCCGTTATCTCGAGAGCGATGGCCGTTTGCCTCGGAGAGGATGAATTCCGCCGTGTGGGCGGTTTCGGTGAGCGTCGTCATTTCAGTGCTCCTTGCCTGGCCGCCGCGCGGCCCTTGGGGTTGAGGATTACTTGCGGGCCGTGCGGCCGTTTACCCTGCTGATGGCGGCGTCCCAGCCAGCGCCGGCAGAAGCCTTGCGCTGCTCGGGGAGCAACCCGTCGGTGGGGGTCAGGGCCTGGACCTCGGCCAGCTTGGCGAAGAGCTGGGACCTGACATGTTCGATCGAGGCGCCCGACGCGATGTAGCCGTCCGCGAGCTTGGGATCGATCTGCTTGTTCTGCTTGCAGGCCATGGCGACCGCAGTGCGGATCTCCTTGGCGCTCTCTGCACGCAGCTTCGCCTGGTCGGCGGCCGCGCCCTCGCTGATGAGTGTCGCAGCCATGGAGGCGGCGCCCGCGTCAGCGCAGGTGGTGACGATGGCGAGGCAGCGCTCACGCTCCGCCTTGATCGCCTCGGCCGCTGACTTCTCGGCAGCTTCCTTCGAGGCCTTCTCGACCATTGCGGTTGCCTGTTCCTTCGTGAGGTTTGTGCCGGAGATGTCCGACATCAGTTCATCAAGAGCCATGACGGTCTCTCCTTCAGCTGTTTTGGTTTACGGCCCGCATAAACTTGCCGTAGGCCACGGAGGGCCTCGCGACTTCATCGATGAGGCCCAGGGCCTTGGCCTCACCTGCTCGGTAATATTGGGCCTCGGTGGCCAATGCGCCGGCCTTGTCGATCTTTCCGGCGCGCGCCTTGCCGACAAAGGTGGCGAATGCGTCACGCCCGCTGTTCACGTCCGCCTGGATCTTGCCGAGTACCTCGGGCGAGAGCGCCTCGTAAGGGTTGCCGTCTGCCTTGTGAGCGCCGGCCGTGATGAGCGTGACCTTGATGCCCTCCTGCTCGAGCGCCGCGGACTCGTCGACGTGCATCGTGATGACGCCGATCGAGCCTGCATATCCGGTGGGCGGTGCCACGATCGCGCGGCAGGCCGAGGCCAGAAGATATGCGGCCGACAGGGCATAGTCGGTTAGGATGGCCAGCGTCGGCTTGGCCTTGGAAAGCTCCGCAATGAGTTCTGCCGTGTCGAACGCCCCGCTCACCTCGCCGCCGAAAGAGTCGATCTCGAAGACCACGCCCAGGATGCCGGGATCCCGCATGGCGCGGCGGACTTGCGCCTGGATGCCCTCGTATGAGGTCTCGCCCGAGTCCATGCCGATGAACTTGCCCTTGTGGACGAGGGTGCCCTCGATGGCGATCGTCGCGATGCCGTTCTGGACCTGGGGAAGGAGGCGGTCGCCCCTCCCCACCTGCTCAAAGGCGGAGCCGAGGGGGTCACCAAGGACACCCATCCGCTCGCCGAAGTTCTGCAGCAGGACACTCTGGCCGGTGAACTTGTGGCCGACAGCCTGCATGATCGCCCGGGCCTTGCCGGGATCAATCATCAGCGGCACGCCGAAGACGCGCGCAGCAAGGGTGGGCAATCGCATCTGATAGTCCTCCTGAGCCTAGGCGCTCGGATTGTCGGTAGCGGCCGGGTCGGCCGGCGGATTGGCCTGTGAAACGCCAGTCTGGCTCACAGCACTCGCGTCGCTGTCGAAGACGAGCCCCAGGTCATCTGCGCGATTCTTGTCGCGAGCGATTTCGGCGTCGAGATCTTCGACGTCTTCGCCCTTCTCGGCCACGATCTGAGCCCGTGAGGTGAAGCCGGCGCGCACCTCGTTGCGCTTGGCGGCAACGTCCTGCACCGGGTTGATGTACGGTCGGACCGGCGCAATCCAGCTCGGGCGCAGGACCTGATTCATCGGCACGCCGGCAGGAACCTTGATGGTGCCGGCCATCATGGCCAGCTCAACGAAGCGCTGCGCAATGGGCCGGCAGAACTGAAAGGCCATCAGCTGGTACTGGATCCTCTCGAGGCGCCGATAGAACTCGTTCATTCCCGAGCGCCAGGTCCGGTCGTTGATGCCGGAATAGTCGCCGGAGAGCTGCTCGTAGAGCAGGCCCACCGAAGCCGCGATGCGGCGCATCTGAATCTTCAGGAAGGCCTCATAGGTGTTCCCCGCTTCCGGCGGGTCGGAGAAATTCACGTTCTCGCCCGGGCCTAGCACCTGCATGAGACCGGGTTCGAGGGACGCCACCTGGCGGCCGTTCTCGTCGGGATTGGCGTCGCCCGTCGTGCCAGGCGGAAACGTGCCGTTGGCTCCCGGGCTGATGAAGCCGGCGAACAGGTTGCCGACCTTCACCCTGGTCACGACGGCGTCGTTCATCTGATCGATGTCGTACATGGTCAGGAGTGCGCGCGAGAGCCAAGGCTCCCCGCGGATGCTGCTCACGCGGCGCACGCCGGCGAGGTGAATGACGTCGTCTGCGGGGACGCGCGAAAGGAAATTCATCATTCCTGTGCGCAGTCCTGCGTCGCCCGGGTGCTCTGGATAGAGCCAATAGGCGATGCGCTGACCGATGAGGTTGAACTCGACACCGTTGACGATCTTGCCGGTGTCGGTCGCCTCCGTCTTCTCGACCGGGCAGTGTTCGCCCTCGAGCAGCTGGACCTGCAGCGGAACCGGCAGTCCGTCTTCGACTCTTCGCACCCTCATGCGGCCGAAGATGTCGCCACCTTCCATCATTCCGGAGAAAGCCAGCGCCTGCAGGCCGTAGAAGTCGCAGCGACCTTCGGGATCGGCGAAGTCCGTCCAGTCCAGCCAGAGCTGGGCCAGCGCCTTGTTCAGGTCACGGTCGGGTGTCCGCCACTGCGGCTTGATACCGGTGCCGATCGCATTGGCCGTCATGACCTCGATCGCGCTGTCAGCCACCCCGTCGTTGCGGCGACGGTCCCTCGAGCGACGGCGGAGCTGGGGAAGGTCCCGGGCAACGGCGGACTGAGGGCCGGCGCTCGATCCCGTCCAGCGTGCCAGCCGCGGCGCCGAGCTGGCGGCTTCGTAAGCGGTGCCACCGCCGGCGACCTGCGCCTTCGGCGCCGGCACATACTCGCCGGTGACCTTGTCGCGCAGGCGGACTCGGAACTGCTCCATCCTATAGGCCCTTGCTCGTCTGGAAATAGACGCCGTTGATGCGCGTCGTGCCGGTGGCCGTGGCCAGCTCGCCCAGCAACATCTGGAGCGCCTGGCGCATTTCGCTCATCGAGCGGAACGTCACCTCGCGGTCGGGATACTTGGCCGTGAGGATGCCCGAGCCGATGGAGGCGCGCAGCTCGTCGATCTCGGCATTGATGACGGAAGCGGTGCGGGCCATGGATTACCTGTTCAAATAGCTCGATCGAGCGACATTCGACTGCGGCGATGGCGCCTTGCGTTCGGCCATCGCTGCCTGCTTCTCGAGTTCGGACCAGTTGACGTTGAGCAAGTGCCTCGCTGCGAAAGCGTAGACGAAGCAGTCGAGTGCCTCGTTGCGGGAACCCGGTTTCTTCTCGAAGCGCCGCACCGTCTGGCCCTTCACGTAGCGAACGACACGGCGCTCCGATGTGACCTGCTCGAACCACACCGGCTCGAGGCTGTTCGAGAACCGGATGGTCTCGCCCTTCGACAGCCGCAGCATGAGCTGCGCCTTGATTTCGTCGGTGCCGACGATGAACAACCGAACTCCGTCCACCCTCGCCTTTGCCGGAGCGATGATCGGCCGCCGGCCACCATCGCCCTTGATGGCGAATATCTTCCGACTGAAGCGAGGTCCACAGAAGCGATAGACCAGCTCCGTTATGCCGCCGTCGCCTGAGTCGACGCAGCTCGCAGCCGGCGTGAGCGTCCCACCTTTCGGGTGCCGGAACCTGGTGCGCAGCACCTCGTCAACCTCGGCCCAGGTCGTGTCGTCGATCGACTGACCCCACACCACCGAGTGTCCGAGCACATAGATCGAACCGTCGCGCGCCCAGCCGAGAAGAGTGATCTCGATGCGGTCGTCCTGGACGT
>Ga0265327_10004769_pt1 | contig 11803 bp, 8 predicted proteins | sample 41621metaG_FD_202089 | JGI IMG/M metagenome (GOLD analysis project Ga0265327, IMG submission 202089) | Rhizosphere microbial communities from Carex aquatilis grown in University of Washington, Seatle, WA, United States - 4-16-21 metaG | ecosystem: Host-associated > Plants > Roots > Rhizosphere >...
CCGCCGATACGCCGCGCGCTGTCGCCGATGTCGTTGGTGCCTTCCGCGCATTTGCTGTCCAACGGCCGTTACGGGGTAATGATCACCGCCGCCGGATCGGGCTACAGTGTTTGCGAGAAGCTGGCGGTCAGCCGTTGGCGTGAAGATGTGACGCGCGATTGCTGGGGCAGTTATATTTATTTACGCGATGTCGCCGGCGGCAACATTTGGTCGGCCGGATACCAGCCGACCGCGGCGGTTCCCGACCGCTACGAAGTGGCTTTTCTCGAAGACCGGGTGCGTATCTCCCGCGAAGACAAAACCGTCACCAGCCATTTGGAAATCATTGTATCGCCGGAGGATAACGCGGAAATCCGGCATTTGAGCTTAATCAATAACGGCAGCCATATCCTGGAAATCGAGCTGACCTCCTATTCGGAAATCGTATTGGCGTCGCCGACCGCCGACATCGCGCATCCGGCCTTTTCGAATTTGTTTATCCAAACCGAATACCTGGCGCGATCTTGCGCCTTAATCGCGCAACGGCGGCCCCGGTCGGACGATGAGCCGAGGATTTGGGCGGCGCATGTGCTGGCATGCAGCGGTCTGTTTGAAGGACTTCAATATGAAACCGACAGAGTGCGCTTTATCGGTCGGGGCCAAACCTTGCGCGCGCCTGCTTCAGTGGTTGACGGCCGCCCGCTCAGCAATACGGTCGGCGCGGTGCTGGACCCGATTTTCAGTTTACGCACCCGCGTCACCATCGAACCGGGCGCTACCGTGCATGTGACCTTCACCACCTTGATTGCGTCTTCGCAACAGGCGGTTGAAGATTTAGCCGACAAGTATCACAACGCGACCACCTTCGAGCGGGTTTCCGATCTGGCTTGGACCCATGCCCATATTCAATTGCGCCATTTACGCATCAAACCCGATGAAGCCCAGCTATTTCAAGCCTTGGCTAATCGCTTGCTGTATGCCGATGCGTCGTTGCGCGCGGATAGCAGGCTGATGCAGCTGAACCGGCTCAATGTCACCGGTTTATGGCGCTTTAGTATTTCCGGCGACCGTCCTATTGTGTTGTTGCGGGTCGCGTCGACGGAAGACCGGATCATTGCCGATCAGTTATTGCGCGCCCACGAATATTGGCGAATGAAACGGCTGGCGGTCGATTTGGTGATTTTGAATGAAAAAGAAGTCACCTATATCAATGAATTGCAGAACTTAATGGACAACATGGTGCGCGAAAATCAAGCTTTTTCGGCGCTTCCCGAATACGGCGGACAAGGCGAGGTGTTTGTACTGCGCGCCGATCAGCTCAGCGAAGAGGAACGGGTGTTGTTGCTAACCACGGCTCGCGTCGTATTGTTGAGTAGTCGCGGCACTTTGGCCGAACAACTGATGCGTCATACCAAACCGACGCCGAAATTCACCCAGCCTAAACTTTTGCTGGCGCCCGCTATCGAACCAAAAGAGCCGTCCATAATCCCCGCCGATCTTGAATATTTCAACGGCTTGGGCGGCTTTGCCGACAACGGCCGCGAATATGTGATCGTGCTGGGCAAGGGGCAATCGACGCCGGCGCCCTGGATTAACGTAATCGCCAATGCCGACTTCGGTTTTACCGTTTCGGAACTGGGCGGCGGCTATACCTGGAGCCTTAACAGCCGCATGAACCAACTGACGCCGTGGTCGAACGATCCGGTCAGCGATACTCCCGGCGAAATATTTTATGTGCAGGATGACCAGACCGGCGAATTGTGGAGTCCGACCGCGTCGCCGATCCGAGTCGATAACGATGCCGTTTATGTGATTCGCCACGGCCTCGGCTACAGCCGCTTCGAACATGCTTCTCACGGCATTCACAGCGAATTGTTGCAGTTTGTCAGCCCGGACGATCCGGTCAAAATTTCAACGCTGACCTTGAAAAACTATTCCGACCGGCCCCGTAAATTAACCGTCACCGGCTATGTCGAATGGGTGCTCGGAGCCTCGCGCACCGCGACCTCGCCCTATATCGTGACCGAGTCGGACCAGGCCAGCGGTGCGTTGTTGGCTTACAACCGCCTGGATGCGGATTTCGGTCAACGGGTTGCGTTTGTCGATTTGGTCGGCCTGCCGACCGAATGGACCTGCAATAGAACCGAATTTATCGGACGCAACGGCAGTCTGGATGCGCCGATAGCCTTGTGCCAGTCCAGACCGCTTAAAGGCCGCGCCGGTTCAGGGCTCGATCCCTGCGCGGCGCTATCGACACGGCTAAAGCTTGCGCCCGGTGAAAGCATCGAAATTGTGTTTTTATTAGGGCAAGGCAACGACCGCGACCATGCTAACCAACTCATCAAGCGTTATCAAACGGCCGATATAGGCGCAATCTTCGCCTCGGTAAAACAATCCTGGTCGCGCACTGTCGAAAAAGTTCAGGTCAAAACGCCGGATAGAGCACTGGATTTGATGTTGAACGGTTGGTTGCTGTATCAAACCTTGAGTTGCCGGATGTGGGCGCGCGCCGCTTTTTATCAGGCAGGCGGCGCTTTCGGTTTCCGCGACCAATTGCAAGACAGCATGGCGCTGGCGATGGCCCGGCCCGAACTCGCCCGCGCCCATATCCTGCGCGCCGCGGCGCATCAGTTTGTCGAAGGCGATGTGCAACATTGGTGGCATCCGCCGTCCAATCGCGGCGTGCGCACCCATTTTTCCGACGACCTGATTTGGCTGCCTTATGTGGTGGCTCACTATATCAAGGTCAGCGGCGATAGCGCCGTGCTTGATGAAATGGTACCGTTTTTGGAAGGTCCCATCCTGACGCAAGAGCAAGAAGACGCCTATTTCGAGCCGCTTCCATCCGGGCAACAAGCCGGCCTGTTCGAGCATTGCGCACGAACCTTGGATGCGAGTCTAAAGCTCGGCGAACACGGTTTGCCATTGATGGGCGGCGGCGATTGGAACGACGGTATGAACCGGGTCGGTCATCAGGGCAAAGGCGAGAGCGTCTGGCTGGCTTGGTTTCTGCTTGCGACCTTGCCGGAATTCGCCAATTTGGCGCAAGCGCGAGGAGATACCGAACGCGCCTTGCGTTGGCGGCAACATGCGATTTGGCTGAAAACCTCGGTGGAAGCGGAAGGCTGGGATGCGTCCTGGTACCGGCGCGCCTATTTCGATGACGGTACGCCGTTGGGGTCGGCGTCCAATACCGAATGCCGCATCGATTCGCTGGCGCAAAGCTGGAGCGTCATTTCCGGCGCGGCCGACCCGGAACGGGCGCGGATAGCGATGAACTCGGTGCGCGAATACCTGATACAACACGGCGACGATCTGGTGCTGCTGTTTACGCCGCCGTTCGATAAAACCAAGTTGGACCCCGGTTATATCAAAGGCTATTTGCCGGGCGTTCGCGAAAACGGCGGCCAATACACCCATGCCGCGGTGTGGTGCGTTATCGCTTACGCGCTGCTCGGAGACGGCGATCAGGCGTTCGAACTGCTGCATATGTTGAACCCGATTAATCGCGCCGCTAACCGGACCGGCGTTTATGCCTATAAAGTCGAGCCCTATGTGATTCCTGCGGATATTTACGCGGTTCCGCCGCATGTCCGGCGCGGCGGCTGGACTTGGTATACCGGCGCTGCGGGATGGTTTTACCGGGCCGGTCTGGAATGGCTGTTGGGTTTAACTGTCCGGGCGGGCAAAATGCATTTTAATCCGTGTATTCCACGCCAATGGCGTAGTTACAGTTTGACCTATCGACATGAAGAGACCGGCTATGAAATTACCGTCAATAATCCCGACGGCGTGAATAAAGGCGTGCTGTCGATTCAATTAGACAGCGTTGTGCAGGACGGGCTTGACGGTATTTTGCTAGTGAACGATGGGCGACAGCATCAGGTAGTGGTGGTGATGGGATGAGCGGTGTTTATCGCAAAACACGCGGTTATAGAGTCCGAAGTGAATAAAGCGGCATTTTATAGTTCCCACGCTCCGGCGTGGGAATTCAGTCTGCAACGCTCCAGCGTTGCGGGACGCTGGAGCGTCTACCACTGCGTTCCCACACCGGAGCGTGGGAACGATGCAGCGCTGGAGCGCTCGTCTTTATACACAAGTAGGCCGGAATAAGCCCGCCCGGCGCTAGCCAGGGTGGGCGTTTCCGGCACTCCCAAGCCTCGGGATGCCGGAAACGCCGGTCCTGCGCTAAAGCGCGGACCGGCTTATTCCGGCCTACATAGAGATGTGTATAACGATGAGCGCCGGAGCATGGAAACGGCAGCAAATAACTTACCGCGACACCGGGTTCATTACTTAACAAGTGTTATCGCGGCACTACCCGCTCCTACACTTGGGCCGAAATAAGACCCTTCATTGATCCATTTATGAGTACCTTAAGCATGGAACCAAATGACTTACCGCGACATCGGATCATTAAAATTCTCACCGCACAGTTCCCTGAAAAACAAACGGATGCGGCAATTAACTTATGGGAGCTGATGGCGACCCAAATCATTTCTGTCATCGGCGAAAGCGGATTCAATTCAATTTATGCGAGAAGTCTATTTCTAGCTCAATCAACATGTCCTTGGCTCCCGTCCGACTCTACACCACCGACGGAGCATCGATTTGCCGAATTAAAAAAGAGTCTTGACCAACATCCCCCTGAACAAGCCGGCGAAGCCAACAATTTACTGTTGATCACTTTCACCGACATCCTGGCCTCGTTAATTGGCGAGGCCTTAACAAGCCATCTTTTATACTTGGCCTGGGGTGGTAATGACGCTGTAGACAAAAGCGGTAATGAGGTTAAAAAATGAATGAGAAAGTCACTATACGCCGCCTGAAAACAGGCGTACCCGGTTTGGATAATCTGTTGGGAGGAGGTTTGCCGGAGTTCTCGTTTAACCTGATTACCGGCGCGCCGGGAAGCGGAAAAACCACGCTCGCCCACCAGATTATGTTCGCTCAGACAAGCCCGGATAATCGGGCGCTGTTCTTCACTATGCTCGGCGAACCGGCTTTAAAAATGTTCCGTTATCAACAGCAATTCGAGTTTTTCGATTTCACTAAAATCAATCGATCGATCCGCTTCGTCAACCTGTCCGAAGATCTCCTGAAAGGAGATTTTGCTCCGCTATTGTCACGCATAGCCCAAGAAGTGCAGAGCTATGCTCCCGGCTTTATCTTTGTCGATTCGTTTCGCTCGCTAACGCGCTCGGCGGAGGAAATGGAAAACGGGTTATCCGAGCTGCAACGGTTCTTGCAACAACTGGTCATGCAAATGGCCGGGTGGCAGGCGACTACTTTTCTGATCGGCGAATATGGGCCGTCGGAAACAGAGTCAAATCCTGTGTTTACCGTGGCGGACGGCATCTTGGAGCTTTCGCAAAGTGTGCATCGCAATTCGATGGTGCGCAAAATACAAGTGGTCAAAATAAGAGGCCAAGCCCAAACGCCCGGTTTGCATACCTTTCGTATCAGTGAGCAAGGTCTTCATATTTTTCCGCGGGCGATTGTCGAACAGTTCAAGGCGGTTGACCCGTCGCCGAAGATCGCGGCGGGCGAGGAACGGGTTGCTATGGGTACGCCCGGCCTGGATGAAATGCTGGGCGGCGGCTTACCGGTCGGCTATTCGCTACTCGTAGTCGGGCCAACCGGTGCCGGCAAAACCATCTTGGCCACCGAATTTCTCGCCGAAGGCGTGCGAAGAGGCGAACCCGGCGTGATTGCGGCGTTTGAAAAAAGCCCCAGCCAACTGCTCAGCAATAAGCTGCAAACGCTGATCCAATCAGGCCAAGTGGGAGTCATCGACACGCGTTCGCTGAATTTATCGATTGATGAAACCTTGCACGACTTAATCTTAATGATTAAGAACATCCGGGCAAAGCGCGTGGTCATCGATTCTTTGTCCGGCTTTGAGCTGGCCTTGGCGCCCGAGTTTAGCGAAGATTTTCGCGGAGCGCTGTACAGGATGATCGCCGAGCTTACCGGCATGGGCATGACCATATTAATGACCTCGGAGCTGGAAGACCGCTACACCGATTTGCGCTTTAGCCCGTTCGGCAGCGCCTTTCTCGCCGACGCCATTATTGTGCAACGCTATATCGAAATAGAGAGTCAATTAAATCGTGTGCTCTCGGTTGTTAAAGTCCGCGGCAGTACGCACAGCAAGGACATTCGTTTATTCGACATCACCGACTCCGGCATCGTTATCGGCGAGACCTTACCCGACTATAGAGGCATTATGTCCGGCCGCCCCACAGTGTCACAAGCTGACGATAGGAGACAGCCATGAGCGAAACCGATAATAAAGATTCCGCGAGTAATGATTCGGCGATTAAGCCGCAGCCCGACAAATTGCCGGAGGCTGCCGATGGCGGCAGCGAAAACGACGCCGTTGCTAAAGAGCCCCTTCTAAGTCGCGAGCAATTGCTTAGTGCGCGAGAAGATTCGGCGCATTTGCGGGAAATGGCCGCCGACTTGCGTGAAGACGCTGTGCAACTGCGCGAAGAGACCGTAGCCTTGCGTGAGCACGCTAACCCTCTGTTTTCGGACGGGCAAGACAGCAGCCCAACCGAGTCTATACAGGAAGCAACCAGTATATTACGGCAGGCCAACGAACATTTAGTCATTGCGACCCTTGAAGCGCAAAAGCAAGCCGAACAAATCCAACAAGCCAAAGATCAGTTGGATTATTTAGCCCACCATGACGCGCTGACCGATTTGCCCAATCGAATACTGCTGCAAGACCGGCTGAATCAAGCGATTGAATTGGCCCGCCGGCAAAGTAAAAACTTTGCGGTGATGTTCATGGATTTGGACCGCTTTAAGCATATCAACGACTCTTTAGGCCATGCCGTTGGCGACCAGTTGCTGCTGTCGGTCGCACACCGCTTGAAGGGCTGCGTGCGTCATTCGGACACCGTCAGTCGTCATGGCGGAGACGAATTCGTGCTGTTGCTTTCCTCTATTGAGCACGCCGAAGATGCCGCGCTCTCGGCGCAAAAGATGCTCGCCGCGCTGGCGCTACCTCATTGCATCGACCGGCACGATATCCATATCAGTGTCAGTATCGGCATCAGCATTTACCCCAACGACGGTCGGGACCCGGAAAGCCTGATCAAAAGTGCGGACACCGCGATGTATTACGCCAAGGAAAGCGGGCGCAATAATTATAAATTCTTCGAATCGAACATGAATGCTTTAGCCGTCCGCCGGCAAAACATCGAAGCCGGTTTGCGGCGCGCATTGGAACGGCAGGAATTTGTATTGCATTACCAACCGGAAATAGATCTTCATAGCGGCCGCATTATCGGCGTCGAAGCGCTGATCCGTTGGCGGCATCCTGAACTGGGCTTGTTAGCGCCGGAGCAGTTCGTACCCATCGCTCAAGAGTGCGGACTGATTCTACCTATTGGCCGCTGGATGCTACGCGAAGCGTGTTTGCAGGCCCGGCTTTGGCAGCAAGCCCAGTTGCCGGCTATTCCTGTGTCAATCAACATCTCGGGCGTTGAATTTCGCGATAAGAGTTTTCTCAAAAATATACGTTCCGCGCTTGAGGAAGCCGGTTTGGAGCCGCGTTACCTGGAACTCGAACTGACCGAAAATGTGCTGATGCAAGACACCGGTCTCACCAACTCAGTGTTGCATGCACTCGCAGAATTGGGGGTAAGGCTTGCCGTCGATAACTTCGGCACCGGTTGTTCCAGCTTAAGTTATCTCAGAACTTTTTCGATCGATACTTTGAAAATCGACCGCTCCTTTGTCAACCGGATGATCGGCAATCAGGACGATGCGGCCATCGTCAGCACCGTAATTAGCATGGGCAAAAGCCTCAATAAACGCATCATTGCAGAGGGCGTGGAAACACCGGAACAGGCCGCATTTTTGATGGCTCGGCAGTGCGACGAAGGCCAAGGCTACTATTTCGGCTATCCGGTAGCGGCAGAGGCGTTCGCTCATTCACTGCAAACCGGCGTTTGACGATTATCTGTTGCTACAACACTGGGGGGAGCGCTCATATGCGCCAACTTAAGAAAAAACGGCGGCTGGACGGGTTATTTAACCCGTCCACAGGTTTAAGTGTTCAATACAATTAATTGATAAAAAACGTTAAATATTACGGTCAGGGCAAATATTCCGACCAGCGCCTGGGTTTTAGCGCTGGCAGGTACGGCAAAATACCGTTGACCGATTGGCTATTCGGATTTCCGTTAACGGCTGCTTGCAAGCGACGCAGGGTAATCCGGCGCGGCCGTAAACCCTGAGCTGTTGTTGGAAATAACCGGGTTTTCCGGATTCGTTGACAAAGTCCCGCAGCGTTGTGCCGCCCTGTTCGATAGCGTGCAGCAAAACCACCCGAATACATTCGGCCAGCTTTTGATAACGCGCCAACGAAATTTTCCCGGCTTGGCGCGTAGGCTGTATTCCGGCCATAAACAAAGCCTCGTTCGCATAAATATTGCCCACCCCCACCACGATATGGCTGTCCATAATGAAGGACTTGACCGCTGTGCCGCGGTTTTTGGACAAGGCATGAAGCAGCTTGCCGTTAAACTCGGCTAACAGCGGTTCCGGGCCCAAATCTTTTAATAATTGATGTTGCGCTACCGGTTCCGTCGTCCACAACACCGCGCCAAAGCGGCGCGGATCGTTCAAACGCAATACTGTCCCGTCATTAAAAACAAAATCGACATGATCGTGTTTGCCGACTGTTTGGTCTTTAGACACAATCCTTAAATTACCGGACATGCCTAAATGCAAAAGCACCGTGCCGGAATGGGTTGAAAGCAGCAGATACTTGGCTCTTCTGGAAACCGATTGAATGCTGAGTCCGGTTAAGGATTGGCTGAGTGTTTCCGGCACCGGCCAGCGCAGTTTGGGCTGGCGGACGATGACCTGTTTGACGGTTTGGCCTTCGATATGCGGAGCGATGCCGCGGCAGGTGGTTTCGACTTCGGGGAGTTCTGGCATGGTGGTTAGAGAGGGCTTGTGGACGGTGAGGCTGATTTTAGCATGGCTGGGGATATGGGTTTACATCCCATATGTCACTTAAGGAATGCCGCAAACTTAAAAATCACATAACTATTCAGCGAAAAAAAATGGAACTCGGCAATGCAGGAGCAATTGCCGAGTTCCATTAAGCATTTCCAGCATACGCTGAATAGTTACAAAGCACATCATAATGGTATTTTTAAAAACGCATTATTCCTAAGCTATATAGTCTTTACACGGCCCCACAAAAACACGACCAACGCCCGACAATTTATTCGCCGCTATGTGCGATGTCGTACAGATGCAAAGCGGTGCTTCATAGCATAATTTCCCTGAACTTAATCTAAGGAGATTTATTATGAATGTTCCTAATATCTCAGCCACTGATGAAATCGGGCGCAGACGCGCCACCGACGATCTCGGACGGAGGCGCACTTCACCCAGTGTTCAACCGGAAGCCCTGCCCGCTCCATCAAGCGCCGTATCATGGGGTTCTATCGTGGCCGGAGCCACCGGCGCCGCCGCGTTGGCGCTGATTCTCACCATGCTGGGCGCCGGTTTTGGCTTATCCTCGGTATCGCCTTGGGCCTATACCGGCATCACAGCGGAAACTTTCGGCATATCCACTATCCTGTGGTTGACCCTGACCCAGCTGGTTGCTTCAGGGGTGGGCGGCTATCTCGCCGGCAGGTTGAGAACAAAGTGGGTTGCGACGGATACCGACGAGGTCTACTTTCGCGATACCGCGCACGGTTTTCTGGCCTGGGCGGTGTCGGCGCTGATGACCGCCGCCCTGCTCACGTCAATGATTGGATCGATTGTCAGCGGCGGCATTAAAGCCGGCGGCGCCGCGGCTGCGCTTACCGCGGGCACAGCGGCGGCGGCCGGAGCCGAAGTGGCGAAGTACAACAACAATGAGCCGACGAAGTATTTCATGGATTCGTTGTTCCGAAGAGACATTAATGCCGTTCCAAGCGTCGGCGAAAGCGGAGCTGTGCAAGAGCCGAATCCTGCCGAGTCCGCATCGGAAGTAACCCGCATTTTCATGAACAGCGTTCGCACCGGGCCTTTGCCTCCGGAAGACGTTCGCTATGCCGGTCAAGTTGTCGCCCAACGCACCGGCCTGACCCAGCAACAGGCTGAAAGGCGCGTCGTTGAAACCTATAACCAAATACAAGGCAAACTGAACGAAGCGGAAACCGCCGCTAAACAAGCCGTCGACACCGCACGCAAAGCTTCGGTCTACGCATCGCTGTGGTTTTTCACTTCACTGCTGATCGGCGCATTTACCGCCAGCTACGCAGCGACTTACGGCGGCCGGCAACGCGACTTGTAATTTCATCCCTTTAACGAGGAGACCCACCATGCGCTCAATACTTTTATACCTACTCGGCATCCCCATTCCTATCATTATTCTGCTGGCGTTATTCATGCATTAAACGCTAAGCCCGCCTGATTTAAACCGGAGAAAACGCTATGACATCTGTAACCGATAAAGAAAAAAAGTCTACTTCATCCAAAGCTCAGGATGCGACAGCATTGTTGAAAGCCGATCATGAGCAGGTCAGCGACCTGTTTATCGAATACCGGGAAGCGGATTCGAAGAACAAAAAAAAGCAGCTTGCCGAGCAAATATGTAATGAATTAACGGTACATGCTCAAATTGAAGAAGAGATTTTTTATCCCGCGGTCAAACAGGCCTTGAAAGATAAGGAGTTAATTCCGGAAGCCAGGGTCGAACATGCAACGCTGAGAGCGTTGATCTCCGAGGTCAGAGGCGCGGAACCCGATGGCGAGATGTTCGACGCCAAGATCAAGGTGATGCAGGAGTACGTCAAGCATCATGTCAAAGAAGAGCAAAATGAGATGTTTCCCAAAGCAAAGGCCACCGACCTGGATATGATGGAACTTGGCAGCAAAATGTCTCAACGTAAACAAGAGCTTATCGCCGCCCGGCATTAAGCGGGAAGCAGCGGGTTAAAAATTACTTTTCGATTTATATGCACCTTGGAAATCACGGGAAGGTTTCACGTAGGGCGCGCCTCTCGTCTTTATACACAAGTCTGTTCAAGACGGGAGGTAGGCCGGAATAAGCCCGCCCGGCGCTAGCCAGGGTGGGCGTTTCCGGCACTGCCAAGCCTCGGGATGCCGGAAACGCCGGTCCTGCGCTAAAGCGCGGACCGGCTTACTTGTGCCCCGTGGGTATTCCGGCCTACATCGAGATGTGTATAACGATGAGGGACACGCCTTGGGGGACTCAGAGAGGTGCAGGATTTAACTTCAGACAAGTGGTCGTTGAAAAGCCCAACACTCATAACGCTTAAGCCGCTTAGGAATGAGCATCGAATAATTTAAACCGCTTGCTCCGTAAGTTTTCAGCGGGAGTGCAAGCTTTGCTTGCGTTTGCAGGCGAAGCCTGCACTCCGGTTATTGGCCACTTGCTCAAGTTATTTTGTGCATGTTTCTTAACTGGTTTCATGCGCGTTACTACGTCGTCCGTCCGGCATGACGGCTCTTGAGCGGTCTGATACCGTAAATATAAATTTCATCCACTCTGCTGAAATCGACCGGAAGGTCATGTTTAAGCTAAATCATACGATCAAAAACACAAGAGGTTTTCTATGACTACGCCTAAAGATCAGAATCCGACCAACCCAACCGGTCTTCAACCGTCGCCTGCCGACCTTAACCGTTCCGAGCAAGCCGCGGCCGCGCTGGCTCAAGAGCCGGGCGAAACGCTGACGACCAATCAGGGCCTGCCCATTAGCGATAACCAAAATTCCTTACACGCCGGGTCTCGCGGTCCAACCTTACTCGAAGACCATATCCTGCGTGAAAAAATCAT
>Ga0265327_10004770_pt1 | contig 11802 bp, 10 predicted proteins | sample 41621metaG_FD_202089 | JGI IMG/M metagenome (GOLD analysis project Ga0265327, IMG submission 202089) | Rhizosphere microbial communities from Carex aquatilis grown in University of Washington, Seatle, WA, United States - 4-16-21 metaG | ecosystem: Host-associated > Plants > Roots > Rhizosphere...
GGCGATGTGTCGTTCGACGAGATGGACGAACTGACGCTGCATTTCGCCGCGCACTGCGGATGGCCCAAAGCCGCACATCTCAGTCAGGTTGCCGCCGAGCAGAAACGGCGCGTCACCCAGGAATGGGCTGCGGAGGCCGACGAAGCCGGCTGATCACCGGCAGTCAATCAACCCGGAGCCCACCGGTACTTGATGGCGCTTTCGGTCCGCACACGGCACATTGGTGCCACACTGGCGACGTGACGACGACGAACGACATCTACGAACGGCTCGGCGCACTGGAACAGTTGGTCCGACATCTCTACGCACAGACCGGGATTCCGCTACCCGATGTACGGTCGATGGCGCAATCACAGGTATCGGCGCGAGTGCGCGAACTGCTCGCCGCCGGCAACAAGATCGCTGCCATCAAGGCTTACCGCGACGAGGCCGGAGTCGACCTGCCCACCGCGACTCGCGTTATCGAATCGCTCTAAATCCGAGGAGCCTTCGCCATGCTGGCAGTCATCGCAACGATTCCGGACAGCGGAGGTCCAAGGGCGGCGGTGCCGAGCCCGAACGGTGACCGCCTGTACGTCGGGAACATCGCCAACCCGACGGTCTCGGTGATCGCCACGGTCAGCAACACGGTGATCGACACCATCGGACCCGGCGTCGGATTGCAGGGCCTCCAACAATTGGTCGTGCACCCGGACGGTACGCGGCTGTACTGCAACGGCTTCGGTGGGATGTCGACGATCGACATCAACACCAAATCCGTTGTGGCCGTGGTTCCGTTCGACTGGGGCGGACAGGTGGCAATCCACCCCGACGGCTCCACCGTCTACCTCGCTTCGGGCGGCGACAGCAGTGGCAATCCCGACCCGAAGATCATGCTGGTCGACACCGCAACGAATGCCGTGACCGGAACCATCAAAGTTGATGGGGCCTACTATCTGGCCGTCAGCCCCGATGGCGCCCGGCTGTATGTCACGGGCTACAACGACGGACTGATCTGGGCCGTCGACACCGCCACCCACAGCGTGGTCAAGACGTTCGCGTTCAACAAGCCGATCGGCGGATTCGTCGTCAGCCCCGACAACAGTCGTCTCTACGTGTTGGGTGAGGTCAAGTTCGGCGTGACCACCAGCAATGTGACCGTGGTTGACGTCGGCACCGGCACGGTCACCACCGGCATCACCTTCCCGCTTGGCCAGGAGCTCACCGACATCGCCGTCGCGCCCGATGGTTCGGCGGTGTACGCCACCCAACTGACCGGCGATGTGAGTCGGATCGACAGTGCCACCATGACCGTGTCGGACACCGTCAAAATCGGGAATTACGCAGGGACCGTTACGGTTTCGTCCGACGGATCGCGGGTCTACGCGACCAACCAGTACAACAACACGGTGTCGGTGCTCGCCCAGCTGCACGTTCCGGCCGGAGGCCTCGACCTGCCCGACCTGGTCGGCAAGCTGTTCGGTGGCGCAGCCGCCGGCGGTGGCGGCTGGTTGGTCATCGGCGACCACTTCATCCCGATCCCACCCCGAGAGCCCGTCCTGCAGGCCATTGCGCGCGCGCTCGCCCCGCACGTCGGCAAGCCGGTGCAGAACCATGAGTTGGGCCAGCGGCTGCGCCGGACTCTGGCGGCCGAACCCGAGGCCCCGAAAATGGCACCCGGCAGCTTCCACCCCGACGAGCACCGTCCGCGGCACTGACTGCGGTCCAACATTTGCGATAGCTCCACACCCAAGCAAATTTGTCGTTACCGTCAATATTGCTTGAGTTCCACACCCTCGGTCAGGAGCTTTCAAATGCATACACTCACAGCCCGTCTGAGCCTGCCCACCGCCGCCGCCGTCATGGCCGCGGGCATCATCGTCACCGCTCCGCCGCCACCCGTGTTGACTGCCCTCCCAGCACCGGTGATTCACAGCGTCCAAATGCCGGACATCCAGCTCACCGCGACGATCGCGGACATCCTGCAGTTCCCCGCGTTCAAGCAGTGGGTCGCCAATCAGATCACCGACTTCGTGACAATCGGGGCGGGCCTGGCCAAAGCAGGCCAGGGCGTCGGGCAGACCATCAGCGCCATCCCGGGACTCGTGGTCACTGTCGCGCAACAGATACTGGCCCGCAACCTCGTGGGCGCCCTCGGCACTGTTGAAGCCGGAGTGATCGGTGCGGTCACCGTCATCGGCGGACCGATCCTGGTGTCCATGATCGCGCGCGACCAACGCGCGCTGGCGGTGGACCAGGCGTTGGTGCAGGCAGTCCCGGTAGCGCTGATCGGTCTCGGCACCGGCCTGCTCGGCGGATTCAACGCCGTCGCGACCTCGGCGATCATCGCCGCCCAGAACGTCGTGGCGGCCCTACTCCCCATCGACATCGGCAATCTCGTCACGGCCGTCGTCGATGGCGTCAAACTCGTCGTCCAGGGCCTCAACACCGGCGCCGGCAACGTGATCAACGGAATCGCCTTCGCGCAGAACACCATCGCCAAGGCGCTCGCGACCCAGCCGGCACCCATCGCAGCCACCACGCCCACGCCGGCAGCAGGGGTCGCGGCCACCGCGATACCGAAGATCACCGCGACGAAGGTCAAGCCCGCACCGACGGCAGCCAAGCCCGCGGCCACCGACCCCAGGGACCCGACGGACACCAAGGACGCCACAGCGCCCGAAGCGCTCTCGAAGGCGACCCCCAGTAAAGGGACAGATACAGACACCAAGCCGGATACCACCGGGGCAGCAACCACCTCAAACGCCGGCCCTGGCACGTCGGACACCGGCAGCAAGACCGAGAAGAAAGCCGGCCCCAAGAAGCCAAAGCCGAAGTTCAGCAAGAAGACCCGCGACCAGAAGACCGCGTCGCCCGCGCCGGCCGCGGCTTGAGGTCCAGTAGAACCCGAGCTGCCGCAGCTATGTGAAATCCATACGGATACAACGTTATCCGCGTCTCGTAGTGCACTGCGGGTCAGCCGCCGTTCACCTTGAGTTCGCACGCTGTCCCTACCATCCGCCCCTACTGCCGTCGCAGCCACGAACGCGCCGAGAGCGCGCCGTGGAACTCGAAAGCAACAGGAGCACAAGGTGATCGACACACTGGATATCGCGCTGCGGATCGCCGCCGGCCTGGGTCTTGGCGCGGCGATCGGGCTCGAGCGACAGTGGCGCTCCCGCAACGCCGGATTACGCACCGCCGCATTGGTCAGCCTGGGGTCGACTCTGTTCGTGATCATGGGCGGCTACACCTTTGCGGGAGAACACGCCGACCCGACCCGGGTCGCCGCCCAGGTCGCATCCGGTATCGGCTTCCTCGGCGCCGGCGTGATCATGCAACAGGGCGCCACGATCTCCGGGCTCAACACCGCGGCCACCCTGTGGGCCTCCGCCGCCATCGGAGCCCTGGCCGGAGGCGGACTGCTGGTGCCCGCCGTGATCGGAAGCTGCGCGGTGATCGCCGCCAACATCTTCCTGCGGCCGGTCGGGCGCACGCTGGACCGGCACCGCCGCCCGGGCGCCGAAGAGTCCTCTGCCGAATACCGGTTCGAGGTGCGGTGCGCCACGACCGCCGAGCTCCACATCCGCAGTCTCATCTTCGATGCCATCTCGCACCCCAACCTCACGGTGCGATCCATCGCCGCGGTCGACCTGCCCGACGACGAAGGGGTCCGCATCACGGCCACCGTCATCGCCGATGAACGCGATGACCACCGCATCGAGGCCGCGCTCGCCGATGTCATCAAGGCGCCCGCGGTCACCGCGGTGCGCTGGAGCGCCGACGACATGAGCCCGGTCGACTGAGAACGGCACTGCCTTCCAAACGACCGATTACCCAAACGCTGATGTACGGCTGAATCAGAGCAGGTATCGAAGCATGGCATCGACACGTGGACACGCGCGCGGGATGTTCGCAAGCAACCGTAGTCTGGGATCGAACGTAGGTTACGAAGTCCATTAGGCGGAAAATTGTCAATGCGAAGCGAGTTCAGCGACAAGGTGCACCCAGACGTCAAATCGAGCGTTTGATGGATGCACTCGCGCCCAAGTCCATCCTCGCCATGCGACTCGAACGCGATGGAACAGCGCAAGTCACCTTTGATGACGGTCGAGGCTTCACGTGGCAGCTCGGCCGAGTTGGCTTTGGACCTACAAGTGCAATAGCGGAAACGACGTGCCTACTATCAGAATCGAAGCTTGCCTTACGCACTGTGCAAGGCGACGAGATCATCGTCGAACTGCCTTCGCGAACCGATCTCGCACCAGTAGGTGAGCGATCTACTGTATACCTCGACCAAAACCACTGGAGCACACTCACAAACGCGATCTACGAACCAACCCGCGTCGCCAACAAACATGAACGCGACGCAGCAAATGAACTCATAGAGCTTGTAGAAGCACGCAGGGTTGTGCTGCCGATGTCATCAGCGCACATGGCGGAAACCTGCAAGCAAGTCGACGCCCGCCAGCGCTACAGGAGAGCACTCACTATTGCTCGGCTCTCGGCAGGCTGGCAGATGAGGGACCCACTACATATCCGACAGCTCGAATTGGAGCACGCGCTTTGCGGCCGGTACAGCGAAGTCCCTTTCCCGCTTTCGGCGGCAATCACTCTAGAGCCACACGCTCTAACAGCTGGTCGCGATACCGTAAGAATGCAGTCGAGTGTTGACCTGCCTGCCGAAATGCGGTGGATTAGCACCGTCGTCACATGCTTCGGTGGACTTTTCGACACCATGCTCGATGCAAAGCACGTGGAGATGATTCCAACTCCCGGATGGACGGCCGAGTTTCAGCGATTCGCCACCTTCTTGAAAGACAACCCCACGGACGCGAAATTAAAGCGCCGACGAACACATGCAAAATTTGTCACCGACCTCGGCGCAGAACTTGCGAAGGCTGCCCATTCCGCCGGAATCACTCCCGAGCAGATGTATGAATGGGCGCTAAACTACAGCGAACAAGATGTCTGCGAAATGCCGACATTGGGCCTATACCGCGAAGTAATTCACGAGAAGCTGTCAGATAGCCAATTAATTTGGAGAGACAACGACCTCGTCGACATGATGTATCTAACCGCTGCAGCCGGATATTGTGACCATGTCGTCGCCGAGCGCACACACGCTTCCCATATTCAAAATAGTCACCGCCGACTTCAACGGGTTAACAACATCCATCGCAATCTCCGATCGCTTATCTCAAATCTGTGATTTCTTCATTGTCAGGTTGGCGCATCAGCACCAATATCCGACTGCGTACGCCCCCGATACCACGCTAACCTTAAGCACTGGCGGCAAATAGCATACTTATGCTGGCCACAAAATTGACAACAGGTACTTTCGTAGGATCGACCACACCGACAGCGAAACAAAATACACAGCATAGAATCTATTACTCCGGCCATTCAGAAGATCTCAAAGTTTGGCGCAGCAGAACGGAAGTGTCTTGCCTGGGCCCAGGACTGGAAGTCGACCAATTATCCCGCGCCTATGCCCAATACGCGGCGGCTATTTCGCAGGAGGGGCCGGAAGCCCTGGACGAGGCGGAGTTGACGCAAGCGGCGGCGGCAGTGTCAACCGCGGCAATCCAGTAACGCCAATCTCATACGTCTTGCACTGATCAGGTATAGAGGCGATCAAGCGCGGGTCGAAATTGCGATGCTCTGCACTGTATTTCTCGAGCTTCTCCCAGCCATCGATGCACTGCTGGATAGTCGGTGGAGCTGGCGGACGATCAAACGCGTGATTGACTACGGGCGCGAGGATAACCGCACTTGCAGCTACGCCCGACAGGATATATTCGCGAATACTCTGACGGCGCGAGTCTGCTCGCAGTTCTTTGAGCTGACGTTTTGATTTCTTAAGCTCACGCTTTAGTCGTCGAATATTCGCTGATTGGGATCGTGCCATCCCTAGTCAGCCCCCGCGCCTCGGTTTTTAGACATGGCCAGCATCAGGTCACCGATACGCGCAATTTCCCCATCGACCCGGTCGTCATTCAACTCTTGCGCGCGGGATCGCACGACATGCAGCCGATACGAACAGGAACGGTAACGATCTTCACTGCTCAAGTCCGACTCCATATTAAACAGATAATCGTGTAGAACGTCCCAGGCATCATCCAACAATTGCAATGCTTCGTGGGCGGACTCAGGTGCCGCGCGGACGAGCTCCGCGTGCCGTAATTCTTCGGTTTCAGCTTCTTCTATCTCATACTCAATATCTCGTATCTTCTGCCGCATCCTTCGGTCAGCACGGTACTCGGCCGCACTTCGAATGAGCAGGAATACTACAATTCCTGATGCCACCGCTAACGAAGCCAGCTCAACGGTGCCAAACGTAGACAAAAAATCACTGAAGCGGACCTGTGCGACGCAATTCACGCAAAACTTCCGCGTCCACGACTCTGCGTACGCATCGTACTGAGCAAATCGGAACATCAGCACAAGCAATGTCGCGGAGGCCAAGCCTAGTCCCGCGGCAAGCGGCGTTAATCCGGCAGCGAGTCCGCCACCCCCTGATTCGCGTCGTTGAAGCGCTCGCCGAGAGAACGAGGTCAACTTCGACCGCCCGGCACCCTAACCATCATGGTGCTTACCCTATATGCGATTCGCGACTCATCCCACTACTTCGCGATGGCGCAGTTGCGCAACTCCTCGGAACCGTCCTCCTGGGCTGGCGATCTCCCAAGAGTTTCAGCCCTTGATCGGTCGCACCATGGTCACTGCATGGAAACTGATCATGTAGTGAGCCCCTGCCCGATGCAGCGTTTACCGCGGCGAGGTTAACCGGCCGTGTCCCCTCCTGTGGATACGCTGCTGCAAAGTTGGGAGTAGGCGAGGGGGCGGATAGTGGCTCGTGAATGGTCGTACTGGACGCGCAACAAATTGCAGATCCTCGCCGACTATCTACCTCGCTTCAATTCCGCGAGTCGGCGGTCCGGGCAACGGATCTATCTCGACCTTATGGCCGGTGAACCCGACAACGTCGAGAAGCACACCGGTGAGGAGTTCGACGGATCACCGACTGTCGCCCTGAAAGCCGACCCCGGCTTCACAGTGCTCCGGTTCGGGGAACTGGGCACCAAGGCCGACAAGCTAATTGCTGCACTGGCGGAAAGGTTTCCTGGAGACGCCCGATACCGGGTTGTGAAGGGCAACTGCAACGAGACGATCGACGACGTCTTGCGAGAATTGCAGCCGTTCAACTGGGCGCCGACCTTCGCATTCCTCGACCAGCAAGGCGCTGAGATCCACTGGAGCACCATCGAGAAGCTCGCGCGGTTCCGACAAAACAAGAACGGCTGGAAGACTGAGCTGTGGATGCTGATGTCGCCGGCGATGATCGCCCGCGGTGTCCGAGGAACCAACGCCGAGGAGTTCGCCCAGCAGGTATCGCTCTTGTACGGCGGCGATGAGTGGCGCCGTATCCTGCGTGCGCTGCGCTACCGCACCATCACCGCGTCGCAGTACCGGCAGGAGATGGTTAACCTCATGCGGTACCGCCTGGAGACTGAACTCGGTTACCAGTTCACGCACCGGATCCCGATGACCATGTCGACCAACAAGATGACCATCTTCGACATGGTGTTCGCGACCGACCACGACGCTGGCGACCGGATCATGCGGCACCTATACAACCAGGCCGCACAGCGAGAGCCCGAGATGATGCGTCAGGCCCAGGCGGCAAAGGCCGCGAACGAAGCAGAAGAAGCCGGCCTGATGGCGCTCTTCGGTCCCGACGAGATTACGGTGAAGCCAAGCGCCACCCTCGGCGAGGTGCTGTGGAAGCCCGAGTCGACGTGGAATCCAGCCTCGCACGACTGGTGGTAGTCCCGGCAGCTAACCAGTTGCGGCGGTAGGCATCTCATCCCACAGTTGGCCATCCAGCTCCCGACCGAGGGCTTTCGGCGTCCGGCCGCCCCACTGTTTGAAGAAGAACGGCACGTCAGCTTCGGTGCAGGCGTCACGGATGCCACGGACCCAATTGACATCGACAGGTCGGTACCGCGGTCCTGACTCGCCGCCCGCAATCACCCAACCGATACCGGCGAGGTCGATGCCGTCCAGCGGCCCGATTAAAGGCTCACACGAAAGAAACCTGACAGCGGCGGGCACCTCACGGAGATGATCGACGCGGCCGAGAACTTCGGAGCTCTCCACCGACACCCCCATCCACAGGTTGACCGGCCAGTCCAACTTGTCGGCTACGCGGCGAAGCCGCAGACTACGTTTGGTAAGTACCTGGTAGGTGTGTTGAGGAGTGTCGCGGCAGACGTCGAACACGTCGCGGATGAAATCCAGCGGCACCTTTGCGTGGAAGAGATCCGACATCGAGTTCACGAACACCACCCGGGAGTTCTTCCACCGCAGCGGCTCGCCCAAGGCCTGCGGGTGCACTGTGACACCGAAGCCAGGACCGGAGGTGCGGGGGTCGCCGTCAACTTGGTACTTCGCCGAGCCCATGGCCTTGAGCCTCTTGGCAAGGGTCAGCGCGTAGCAGTGGTCGCAACCCGCCGAGGTGCGGTCACAGCCGGTCACGGGATTCCAGGTGGCCTCTGTCCATTCGATCCCTGAACGGTCGGCCATTAGGGTTCTCCTCGCCTGCTGTTTCTTGCTTCTACCGCTACTCTAGGGGCCAGCGCCGACATTGAATTACATCGCTGTGACTTGTGGCTTGTGTGTCGTATGTTGCTAACGAGGCTAGGTCTCCCCGGTGGGACCAATGTCTCGGTGGCCTTGAACAAGCTTGGCGATATAGCCACCCGACTAGCCCCAGCTAATGCGCGTGGGCCCATCAAATTTCCGAGCGACCAACCCGGTTCCTCGACCCAGCGTCGCGCGGACCAGATTGCGGATGAATGTGACGCCGAACTGCGAGATATTGGTGGGCGCGGACGGTATCGAACCGCCGACCGCTGGTGTGTAAAACCAGAGCTCTACCACTGAGCTACGCGCCCCGCCTCGGGCACGCTACACGCCGATGGCGGCCAAGGGAAAATCAGTCGAGCGCGGTCAGCGCCGAAACCCAGACGGACTGATCCCGCGCTTCGCCCGGTGACGTGCACTCCGCGAACCGCACGACGCCGTCCCTGTCCACGAGGAATGTCCCGCGGTCCGGATACCCCGCGGCCTCGTTGAAAACCCCGTAAAGCTGGGACACCGCGCCATGCGGCCAGAAGTCGGACAGGATCGGGAACTCGAAGCCCGACTCCCGGGCCCAGACCTTGTGGGTGGCCGGTGGGCCGACCGAGATGGTCAGCGTTTCCACCGCATCATTGCGATACCGGTCCAGGTGCTCCTGGATCTCACCCAGCTCCCCCGCGCACACCGGGGTGAACGCCAGCGGAAAGAACACCAGCAGCACGGACTTGCCTTGAAGCGCCGACAGCGTCACCACCCGGCCGTGCTGGTCCTTGAGCGTGAAGTCAGGTGCCAGCGCACCGACCGCGATCACTAGTGCCGGCCCGCTGCCTTCGACTTGGGCTGCACGAGGCGGCTGGCGATCCAGTCCCCGAGGTTGGCCGACGACGTGACGACCAGCCCGGCGGTCGGTGCCGACTCCGCGATCTCGGCAGGCTGGACGTGGCCACCCTTGCCGGTCTTCGGAGTCACCACCCAGATCACGCCGTCATCGGCGAGCGGGGTGATCGCATCCATCAAGCGGTCCACCAGGTCACCGTCATCGTCACGCCACCACAGCAGCACGACGTCCACGACTTCGTCAGAATCCTCGTCGAGAAGCTCTCCGCCGCACGCATCTTCGATGTCGAGACGGATGTCGTCGTCGGTGTCCTCGTCCCAACCCAGCTCCTGGACGATCTGATTTTTATGAATGCCCAGTCTCTGGGCGTAGTTCGGCGCGTCCGCCGGGGCCACCGGTGTCCTCCTCTAACCTGCTTGTTTGCAGTCCGTGTGTGTGGAACCCAATAGTCGCACGCGGCGACGATTCATTCGACGCAAGACACATCTTTGGTCGACAAGATCAGCGCGTGTCCTACCCGCACGCTGTCTCGGTGGTCGACTTGGCGTTGTTGAACGCGTCGACTGCCGCATTGAAATCAGAGGTCGACGCGTTGGAGCTGATCGCCGTCGCCAGCGCCTGCGCCGCCGCCGACCAGCCGGCAAGCGCCCCCTTGAGGGTGTCGGACTGCACCGTCGTCGCACTCTTGGTCACCGCGTCGGCGGCGTGGTGCAGTGCGTCGACCGCGGCCTGCAGCTTGGCCGGGTCGGTGCCGCCGGCGTTCTCGGCGTCGACGTAAGCATTGACCGCTTGCATGGCCGGCTTGCCGGTGTCGACGAACGTCTGGCAGGCGGCCTCTGTCGCCGCCGCGGAAGCGCTCGACGAACTCGCACTGGCCGCCGCTGCCGCCGACAGCGACACCGAGGTGCGGTACGCCGCCGCGCCGGGCTGGTCGACCGTGGAACTGCCCTGGACAGACTTACTGCAGCCGACGATCACCATGGCGGATACCGCCACGCCCCCGAACACCAAAGCGGCTGCGCGAAGCCGCGACACACCTGCCGCGCTGGTCATCATCAGCTGACCGTACAGGGTCGATGTGCCAATGAGGGTCATCCGAACGCGTACTCGCCGGTAGCCCACCCCAACGCCTAATCTGCGCAACGATGGGGGGACGATGGGCAGTGCCAAAAGCATCCCCAAAATCGAATACCAAGGAGTGGCAGTTGACCACTGAGTTCGTGCGCCAAGACCTGGCTCAAAACTCCAGTACCTCAGCCGAACCCGACCGGGTCCGGGTGATCCGTGATGGCGTCGCGTCGTACCTACCCGACATCGACCCAGACGAGACCGCCGAATGGCTGGAATCGTTCGACGACCTGTTAGGTCGCTCGGGGCCCGCGCGTGCCCGCTACCTGATGCTTCGGCTGTTGGAGCGCTCGCGTGAGATGCGTGTCTCCATCCCCGCGCTGACGTCCACCGACTACGTCAACACCATCCCCACCGACCTGGAGCCGTGGTTCCCCGGTGACGAAGAGGTCGAGCGCCGCTTCCGCCGCTGGATCCGCTGGAACGCCGCGATCATGGTGCACCGCGCGCAGCGGCCGGGAGTCGGTGTGGGCGGCCATATTTCGACGTACGCGTCGTCGGCTTCGCTGTACGAGGTCGGCTTCAACCACTTCTTCCGCGGCAAGAACCACCCCGGCGGTGGCGACCAGATCTTCATCCAGGGCCACGCCTCCCCCGGCATCTACGCCCGCGCCTTCCTCGAGGGCCGCCTGTCGACCGACCAGCTGGACGGTTTCCGCCAGGAGCACAGCCACGCCGGTGGCGGCCTGCCGTCGTACCCGCATCCCCGCCTGATGCCCGATTTCTGGGAATTCCCCACGGTGTCAATGGGTTTGGGCCCGATGAACGCCATTTACCAGGCGCGCTTCAACCACTACCTGCACGACCGCGGACTCAAGGACACCAGCGATCAGCACGTGTGGGCGTTCCTCGGCGACGGCGAGATGGACGAGCCCGAGAGCCGCGGCCTGATCCAGGTCGCCGCCAACGAGGCGCTCGACAACCTCACGTTCGTCGTCAACTGCAACCTGCAGCGTCTGGACGGCCCGGTCCGCGGTAACGGCAAGATCATCCAGGAACTGGAGTCGTTCTTCCGTGGCGCCGGCTGGAACGTCATCAAGGTGGTGTGGGGCCGCGAATGGGACGCCCTGCTGCACGCCGACAAGGACGGCGCGCTGGTGAACCTGATGAACGTCACGCCCGACGGTGACTACCAGACCTACAAGGCCAACGACGGCGCGTACGTCCGCGACCACTTCTTCGGCCGCGACCCCCGCACCAAGGCCCTGGTC
>Ga0265327_10004771_pt1 | contig 11801 bp, 9 predicted proteins | sample 41621metaG_FD_202089 | JGI IMG/M metagenome (GOLD analysis project Ga0265327, IMG submission 202089) | Rhizosphere microbial communities from Carex aquatilis grown in University of Washington, Seatle, WA, United States - 4-16-21 metaG | ecosystem: Host-associated > Plants > Roots > Rhizosphere >...
ATAACTATTCATAGTGAAACATTTCTGGGATATTATTTGCAAGATGATTGGCCAATTCACTTGAATTATCGGAAGTACTCTGAACCGACAGGTTACCACTTAAACGTAAGTCAATTCCATCAAAAATACGCATGTAATTAATTATGATATGTTCATAATCATCCTGATCCGGTAGGACCGTGAAATTTTGATCAGGCATGATAACCTGCTTAGAATTTGCTATCGTCCCGATCTGATAAGAAAATGGCACCATCTGAGCCTCAGTTCCATTGGCATGAGCTGTTGTATCAATTTTACCCTGAACATTTAAAAATACATATCCCATCGACTGGGCAGTATTCCCAAACCACATTTCAGGGTGATAAAAGACCGAATCACCTGTAGCAGGTATTTTGGCGTTTTCTGCAACGCTTAGCCCGACTGAAAAATGGATCGATTTATAATTCCCTGCAGGAACATTTCCAATCAAATAGGCTTCTGTTTCAAAATGCTTTAAAATAACTTTATTGGTAACCGGATAGATTGTGCCATCAAGCTTTACTAGCTCAATATTCGAAATGTACATTTGAGCCAGACTTAGTGATATATTCCGGCCATTGGTTGCCTGAATAACTGAATTATAATCATCTACTTCAAAAGAGTCAATGTTGGTGTGCAGGTGAAAATAAAGATGCCCCGTTGGCACAGGAGCCAGGATATTCTTTTTTGTACAGCTTGCTATGAATAAGGCAGCAAGAGAAAGCAATGTGATATAAAAATATTTTTTCATTGTAGATTTTTATTTAAAACATTAATGTCCATGATATCATGGCATTATAAATGGAGGCGGTCTGAATCCCGTTGAAGTACTGGTAAACAGGGAGGCCAAATTCTGCACCAATTTTAGTGTGCTTCAAAGATCCTTCGGTAAAATAATAAGCTAATCCGAGATATCCTTTTAAAAATGACCCTCCATAATTTTGTGGGTCTGCAGCTGGTTCCAAAACTGCGGAGATATCGGGGTCATAACCCTGAATCTTTCCTGAAGAAGTGTAATTTAGACGCAAAGTAACCGTAGTATTTTGTAACCATTCATAGGTAGTCCAGGCATTTACGGAAAACTCATTCCCTAATTTGTATCCCATACGGTTAAAATAGGGATGGATTAAAGCTGTAGTCTCCGCACCCAGGGAATATTTGGTTTGCTGATAAATATAGGAGATGCCAGGTAACCAATCAACCGTCCCTGACCCGGTCTGCATCATATAAACCTCCTTTTCACCAAAATGTGAAATATCAACCTTTTCTGTTTTATGAATTGAACCCGTAGGCAGGCTAAAGCCAATATCTGCAGAAAGTGAATGACCATTAGTGGAATATAATTTGTACAAGCCGCTAATCTTCGTGTCACCAAACCCGTGGCTGGTACTTTTCATACTCATTAGTGAGGGTCTCATGCCCATATTCATCCCACCTCCAAGCATTTTCATCTCCATGTTCATATAATTGTAGTCCAACATGACCATTAAGGAGAGATTGTTCGAAAAGCCATACATACCTGTAAGCATGTGCATATCCATATGCATATTTACAGGTGACGTCAGATACTTTTCAAAAATAGACTGGTCGCTGACTTTGGTTGTCCCAGTGTAATTATTCTTCAAAAACGAATTCATATAGCTATAGGAGAACATCCACATACCTGCCTGGGTTTGATGCCCGTTCAGAATAGTTGATGAATTCATAGTACAGCAATGCATTGTTTCACTTTGACTAAACGAATTAACCGCATAGCATAACATCACCAGGAAAAGAACAAGTAGTCTTTTCATTGTTTGAGATTTAAAATTTGAATAAATCATGCATCCGGATTCAGGTTGCCCATAATTTTAAATGGCGCAACAAGCTCGGAATGAATAAAATAAGGATCAGGTTGACTTTTTATAAAGCCACCGGAATTAACAAATCATGATTGATCAAGCCTGGGGTGGACGAAATACGCTGTTGGGAAATGGTGAAGGTAATGAACGATTGTAATTGGAGTCCGTCCATTTTTGAACAGATCCATAACTGCAATTACAGCCAGTTTCTATTTGTATATAATCTGAAGGAGCTGAGCCCTTTTCCTTTGAACCCCGGGGAAGCTGTTTTTGCTCCTGTTTGTCATTTTCAGCGAGTCTCTTCTTCAGCTGACAGCAGCCGTGGCAGCTGTTATTTTTTACATTTCTCAGAACACAAAGGTTTTTAGCGATAGATTCCTGGTTGATTTTAAAGGAAATAAGTATCCAGCTCTTTCCAAATACCGGAAGGAGGATAAGCATTGTCAAAAATATAGCGACTCCCTTTTTCAATCTCATGGTAAAAAAGGAAACAAATCAAAGTTCAAATGGTTTACTGAAAGTACTACATTTCGTCTAAAAACTGATATTGGAAGTGATTTCAACAAGGTATTTTTGAACCATCGAAATGATTCGCTGTTCTGAGTCATATGGTAGATAAAACAATATTAGTAATGAGACTTTTAATTTTAACTATTTTATTTTTTTCAGCTATGAATACAATCCTTGGAATGGCCAATTCAAAAAACGAAGATTCACCACTTTATTATCTTGCAAGAGCACCGAAAATTCATTCAGAACATCCCCCTGTTCTAATTCTTTTGCATGGAGTAGGGAGTAACGAAAAAGATCTTTTTTCATTTGCAGAACAGCTACCAGATAAATTTCTGGTGATTTCTGCGCGGGCGCCACTGGTTGCTGCCAGAGATAGTTATGCCTGGTACCAGGTAGATATTTCGAAAGGGAAGCCTGTATTCAGTGAGGAACAGGAAGAACGCAGTAAAGAGATTATCCTTCAGTTTATCAACTATTTGAAAAGTAAATATTCATTTGATGAAAAGGAGGTTTACCTGGTCGGTTTCAGTCAGGGGGCGATAATGTCCTATGTAGTTGCTTTGACAAATCCTGACAAGATTAAAGGGATTGCAGCGATGAGCGGACGGATTCTGGAAGAAGTAAGACCTTTTGTTGCAGCGAATGAAAAACTGGAACATCTGAAAATCTTTATCTCGCACGGAATAAACGACGGAGTACTTCCTGTTCATTATGCTCGCGAAGCCAGGGTATTTTTGCAACAGCAGAATCTCAACCCTTCTTACAAGGAATATCCTACAGGCCATACGATTAATAATGAGATGTTTCACGACCTGATGAATTGGCTGGAAACGAAATAGAGGGATAAATCGGTTTTCAGTGTAAAAAGACAAATCTGGACTGGATTGCGAAGATGTCCTGTTTGGAATTGTAGAGACGCAGGGCTGTGCGTCTCTACACCATTGAAATATTACTGAGTTCCACAACTTTGTATGAGGATTAATCCTGACCTTTCCATTAAAATCGATTTTTAACAATCGCAATAATTTAAACCCGTAATCAAAAGATTTAAATGATATAAACGAACAGATAGTTAATATTTAATGTGCATTATCGAATATTAGAGAAGTATTTGATTTATTGCCAGTGTATTTTTGACCACAAATCACATTCTAACTTTATTTCTGATGAAACACCAATATAAACCTTTGATGCTTTTATCGCTGATGTTTTTCATGGTTGGAGCCCTCTTCTGCATGAACGACATCCTGTTGCCCTCATTGATTACCCATTTCAAACTGAATTACACCCAGGCGACGATGATTCAGTTTACTTTTTACCTCACCTATATTATTTTCCCGATTCCGATTGCCTGGATGATTCATCGCTTCGGCTACAAGGTAAGTTTGTTGGTTGCGGTTGTGACCTGCTCGCTCGGATCTGCCCTCTTTTGGCCCGCCAAACTCTTCGACTCCTACCCGATTGTCCTGTTTGCCATTTTCATCATCTCAACCGGATTAACCATTATCAATGTTGCAGCGAATCCGTTTGCCTCGATGTTAGGTGATCCAGAAGGGGCGCATCAGCGGATAAATTTTGTACAGGTCTTTTCCCGGATCGGCTATGCCGTCACCCCTGCAGTTGCCACTACGCTAATATACAATCAGATAGGAGAAATCAGATTTCATTTCCCATATCTATTGCTTGCCGGAATCCTGCTGTTGATTGCTCTTCTGATGGGGCTGTCCAATCTTCCGGCAATGAAGCCCGAGAACGATGAAACCTTTACGCTCAAAGGTATTCTTAGCGAAGGTTATTCGCACCGGCACCTCTTCTTCGGGGTGTTTGCAATGTTTTTCTACATGGGAGCCGAATCATGTACCTGCGGCTTTTTTATCCCCTATCTTAAAACAGTCCTTGGTTTTACTGATGCAAAAGCAGCTGATTACCTAACGCTTTACTATATCCTCACAGCCGTGATGGGCATCTTTGGCGTGGTTCTTTTGAAATACGTGAATGCCCATAAACTGCTTGGAATTTTTGGTGTAGGAATGGTGATAATCTTTTCGATGATTATTACTTTTAATTCAGGATTCAATGAGTTCTTAATGGCGGGGTTGGGATTGTTTCTCTCCATTATGTTTCCGACAGTCTTCAGTCTGGCAATTGAGGAGATCGGTTCATTTACAGGAAAAGGTTCAGCTCTGTTGAACTTTGCACTTATTGGCGGTTCGGTGTTTCCTCCAATCCAGGGGATGATTGCCGACAATCATGGCGTTCAGGTTTCCTATGTGATACCTATGCTTTGTATTGTAATGGTATCGGTATACGCGTTCTTTTTTACAAGGATCCCGATCCTGAAAAGAAACAGGGTTAAGATGGAGGCTGTTAGGCTGTAGGAATATAGCATTTAGGCAATTAGATTTCAGCCTTTAGGATTCATACAAAAAGTATGCATATTTAACTAATAATTAAGTAACTAATGTTCAAATGCAGGTAGAAGGCTTCAGGCACATAAGGCCTAAAAGCCTAATTATAAGAATATCAACAAGTAGTAAATTATCAAAATGACTCAGGTAAAAGATCCCATAAAAGTTTATGATGCACGTTGGGAGGTGAGTGAATTTAATGATTCCGAGGTGGCACGCCTCTTTGAATCCTCACTGGGATATGCCCGGCTGATTGGAGTGGATACACTTGTTCTTGCCCGGGATGCCAGGTTGGGATGTGCGCGCGTGATGGAGATAGGGATTAAGGTTGCTATGGAGGCTGGTTTTCGGCTATTTGTCTGTTTCGATCCGATAAGTACACCACTGAGCTACTTTGTTACGATGCAGACCATCCGGAAATTTCCAGATACGATGGGGCTCACCGTTACTGCATCACACAACCCCAGACAATATATAGGGATAAAGTATACTGTTCCCACGGTGGAGGCAATTGGCTATGACTGCGGTCCGATGAGTGGTCTAAAAAAGGTCAAGGAGTTGTATCATCAGCCAGATTTTAACCTCGAAAAAATGACTGGTGGATCTTTGACAATTCTTCAAAACCCGGTTGATGATTATATTGACTATACATTCAATCTGGCAGAATTGGAACCAGCTGGCTTAAAGGGCCTTTCAGTGGTACTCGATACTTTTAACGGTTCTGCAGGGCCGGAGTTATATCGCGCGTTACAAAGGGCCGGTGTCGATATAACACCTTTCCGGCTTGCTCCTAACGGGGAGTTCCCTACCGGTTCTCCCAATCCGACGAGCCAGAACAAGATGAATCCTGCCATTGAATTAGCCATTCAAAATAATGCAGATCTGATTATCGGTATTGACGGCGATGGCGACCGGATAGTTTTCGGAGATCAGCAGGGTGTATTTAGTGCCGGATTTGTTATGATTCCCATTTTAAAATCGATCCTTTCCGACTCGGAAAATAAGGCACCTTCCAAAGTACTTTATGATCCAAAAGTAAATCCAATGGCGCTCCTTAAATGGGCCGATCTGAATGCTGAACCAGTACTTTTCCGCAATGGACATTCACAGATCAAGGCATTTATGAAGGAGGCCGGAGCCATTGCAGGGGCAGAGGAATCGGGACATTTTTACCATCAGTTGCCACTTGGCGACATGGTTGTTTCGGGTGAGAATTCGCTCTACACAATCCTGCTGTTCCTGAAATCTGTCCACGGAAATAAAAGGATTATCCCGGAGATACGAACCCTTCAGGATCAGATCTTCACAAGCGGAGAGTTCAATTTTGAATTTGCTGATGATGCAATCCGGGATCAGGCCATGAATGCTGTAATTGAACTGTTTGAAAACGATCATGCCCGGTTGACCACCCATTCAGAGAACGGAGACGACCTCGAAGGGACCGTGGTTTATAAGGGAATAGAACAAAAGTCAGGGAAAATTACCCTTAATGACGACTGGTATGCCGCCTACGTCCGGACTGCTACCAACGAAAAAGGGGTAGTCCGAAGTTATATTTCAAGCGGCGACACCAGGGTTGGAAAAGCGCTTCAGGAAAAAATTGTCAGGTTATTAACCGATCAGTTTAACGGAAAAGAAATTGAATAGAGAGCAAACTTTCAAACACCTTGGTGCTAAGTGAGAAGAATAAATAAATGTCGTATTTTAGACTCAAGATGATTATGAAGATTGACCATAAAAATAATGTCACAAAGGCTATTCTAATACTTTTAATTTTTACGGAAACAAATTTCCAATTAGCAATGATTTTCTAAAATTAAGAACATAATGAAATTACTTATAACTGGTTTTAATGGATTTGTGGCAGGAAGTGTCATTGCCCAGGCAAAAGGGAAATGGGAAATTCACGGGATCGGCAGATCAGAAAATCCGATCGATGAGCCAGGCATTTATTACCACAATCTCGACTTACTGGATGGAGTTGAATTCACAAAACTTTTTAATGAAATTTCTCCGGATGCGGTGATTCATGCCGCAGCGATGGCCAATATCGATGTTTGCCAGGTTAATCAGGAGATGGCGGAGCGGGTTAATGTTGGAATTACGAAAACGATTGCGCGGCTTTGCGCTGAACAAAACGTAAAGATGGTCTTTTGCTCCACCGATACCGTTTTTGACGGAATCAAAGGTGATTACACTGAAACAGATGTTCCTTATCCCCTTAATTACTATGCTCAAACAAAGGTAAAAGGGGAGCAGATTGTTTTAGCTGCATCACCTAAAAATGTGGTGGCGAGGTTAGCGCTTGTTATGGGACTTCCGGTTATCGGTAAAGGAAATTCCTTTCTCGCCGATATGATCGCAAAACTGGGCAAACGGATAGAGATCCCCTTTCCGGCAAACGAAACGCGTACGCCTGTCGATGTGATCACACTTGGAAGCGCCCTTATTGAACTTGCAGGAAATCAATTCGGTGGAATTATCCATCTTTCAGGAAATACCAAAATCAACAGGTACCGGATGGCACTTGAGATTGCAACCACACTGGGCTATTCAACAAGTCTGATCCTAAGCACAGACTCCAATGCGATGCCGGGAAGGGCCCCGCGGGCAAATGATGCCTCGATGGACAATTCGCTCGCAAAGCAAGTCTTAAAAACCCCGATGCGCACCCTGGCTGAAGGGTTGAATCTTACACTAAATTTTAAAATCTAAAAATATCATACCATGAGCAAAATCAAATTTGACCTCGAAATTAAGTTCGGATCCCAATACGGAAAAGAGGAAGAAGAAGCAGTTCTTAAAGTATTACGCAACAATGCCCCAACCAGTGGTGATGAATGCATTGCCTTTGAAAACCAGTTTGCCGCCTATACCGGCGCGAAACATGCCAGAGTAGTAAACAACGGAACCTCTGCCCTTTTTCTCTCCATGATTGGTATCGGACTTAAACCGGGCGACCGGGTACTTACGACCCCTGTGACCTGGATTGCCACTGCAGCAGCACCTGTCACACTTGGTGCCGAGGTTGACTTTGTCGATATCGACCCGATCACCCATAATATTGATCCCAACCAGATTGAGGATAAGCTTACGCCAAATACAAAGGCGGTCATCCCTGTTCACTTATACGGTCAACCGTGCGAGATGGATGAGATCATGGCGCTATCGCAGAGACACAACTTTGCCGTTGTTGAAGATGCAGCGCATGCCATCGGGGCTGAATATAAAGGGAAAAAAGTAGGAACTATCGGGGCAACCGGATGTTTCAGCTTTCATGAACAAAAGAATATCTCAACCCTGGGTGAAGGGGGAATCGTGCTGACTAACGACGACGAGATCTTTGAGCGCATCTCACTATACCGTTCACATTGCACGAGGGTTCACGGTGTGAGTACAAAATACTGCAGTCTTGACACCGAAAAATTCCCGATCGGAAAGAAATTCTGGTGGCAGGATTTTGACGATTGCGGCTACAACTTCCGCATGACTGATATCCAGGCGGCTGTGGGGATCGAACAATTAAAAAAACTCGACCACCTGAACCAGAACCGTATCGATAATGCAGCGTATATCTCCCAGGGCCTGGCGGGTGTTCCGGGACTTACACTTCCAGTTGTTCCTTCTTACGACAGGCATGTGTTCCACCTCTATCCGGTGATGATTGATGCCAAAGAGTTTGGGATGACCAAGGAAGATTTTATCTACGACATGCTTCACAAGTTTGGGGTTAAGATTGGATTTCATTATATTCCGCTTCATTATTCTACAGCCTTCAAAAACCGCGGCTTCAAAAAAGGGCAATTCCCGAATGCTGAAAAATTGGGTGATCAGCTGGTTACCCTGCCGATTAATCCGCGTCAGACCGAGGAGGCATTAGAATACCTGGTTAACAGCATTAAGGAGGTTAGGAAATAGGGAGGCTGGTGACAGCTGATAACTGGCTGGTATTGATATATGAAGGAAGTCAGCTTTGTTGTATTTGATTTTCTTACAGCTAATTAAATTACAAAGTGAGATTTAAACTACGCAGCGGTTAAATATTATTGACTCCTGGTGAAGCTTGCCAAACCGGGGGCAATGAAACAAAATAAAGCACCAACTCCGGGGTGGGTTAAACATTGTATAAAGGCTAAATCTGGTATTTTTAATTAAATTAAGAGTTTGCCGGTTGCCAGCAGCTAATCGCCAGTAGCATATTAATCATTAATAAAAATGCAGTAATATTATGGCATCTGAATTTGTAGAAACGGTAAAATCTTTAATCGGTGACGACAAGTTTTTCACCCCATCCTCCCCCGTTTACATTACCCGCTCTCCGGGCAGGCTCGATCTGATGGGTGGAAATGACGATTACACAGGAGGTTTAGTCTTTGAATCGACGATCCGTGAGGCCACCTGGGCTTCGGCCCAGCTTCGCTCAGATGAGTTAATCGTTTTAAAAAACCAGACAGCAACTGATGCCGGATGGCAGGGTGATGTTGCCATTAAATATGCAGATATACAAGATGATGCAGCAGTTCGGCATTTTGCCAACAGCTCACCCTCGATTCGCTGGACCGCCTATGTTCTGGGAACACTTTATTACCTGAGAAAGAAATTTCCGGAGCAAACCAAAACCGGTATTCAGGTCTATATGGAATCTACAGTCCCGTTGAATCGGGGTGTCAGCTCTTCGGCAGCGATTGAAGTTTCGGTGATGAAGGCTGCTGCAGCAGCATATCAAATTGAATTGGCAGGAATCGAACTTGCTTTGGCCTGCCAATGGGTTGAAAATGTCATTGCCGGGTCTGCCTGCGGAATCATGGACCAGATCGCTGTAGTTGCCGGGAAGGAGGGATATATCCTTCCGCTTGTTTGTCAGCCATGTCTTCCTGAGTCCTTAATTCAGCTTCCCAATGAGTTGCAGATCTGGGGTATCGATTCGGGAGTAAGTCATCAGGTGTCCGGAATTGAGTACGAGGCTGCCAGGGCAGCAGCATTTATGGGTTATAAGATTATCTGCGACTGGGAGCAAATCCCGGTAACGGTGGACGACCGGAGTGATATTGAACGCTACACCGATACCCGCTGGGATGGCTACCTTGCCAACCTTTCCGCTTCACTTTATCACGAGAAATATGAGCCGATACTACCACTGAAGATGAGCAGCAGTGAATATCTTGCACAATACGAATTTCACGTCGACCCATATACGCCTCTTAAAGAGGGAGTTAACTATCAAATTCGCGCCAATACGCGCTATGCCGTAGAAGAGAATTACAGGGTTCAGCTCTTTTCCGAATTATCGAGAGGCGCCTCAATGGCTCCCACAAAACGGGCTTTTAAGTTGATGGGGGAACTCATGTACGAGTCCCATTATGCCTATACCCAATGCGGATTGGGGGCAAAAGCCACCGATTTTATTGTCGACCTTTCCCGCAAGGAGGGTGTTGCCAATGGTATTTATGGTGCCAAGATTACCGGAGGTGGTGCAGGGGGAACGGTTGCAATCCTTTCAGAGAAAAGCGCGTCAGCTGTCGTCCACCGCATATTTGAAAAATATGCCAGGGCCGGATTTGGTGATCCCTATCTTTTTGAAGGAAGTTCGGATGGTGCCGATGCATTCGGTATACAAACAATTAACGGGTAATAAGAGAGAATTCAGAAGATCTGTTTTTCCCGTTTCAATTTTGTATTTTTAACTACTAAATAGTTTGGCCTTATGAAGAAATACAACGTAGGAATCATCGGATACAGTTGGGTTGCCGGTGCCCATATCGATGCTATCAACAAAACAGATTTTGCTCAGGTTACAGCGGTGTGCTCTTCGAGAGTGCTCAACGAAGCAGAAATCAGTGCTGCTCATGGCTGTCCCCTCAAATGTTATACCGAGCTTGCCCTGATGCTGGCCGACCCGGAGATCAATGTGGTTTCAATTTGCAGTTACCCTGCTGACCACGCCAAACAGGCCATTATGGCTGCCAAGGCAGGTAAACATCTGATTATTGAAAAACCTATTGCCCTGACCTGGGAGGAATGTTTAGAAGTTGAAGCCGCCGTTAAAGAGGCGGGAGTACTGTCGTGCGTCTGCTTTGAATGTCGTTTTTCAAGTCAGCTGCTGGCTATTAAGTCGGTGATTGACAAGGGTCTTCTGGGTAAAATTCATTATGGCGAAGTTGATTATTACCATGGGATCGGTCCATGGTACGGTCAATATCGCTGGAATGTCCTCAGGGATGCAGCAGGTAGCAGCCTTCTATCGGCTGGATGTCACGCCATGGATGCCCTTCTTCTTTGCATGGGAAGCGAGTTTGAAAATGTAAGTAGCTTTACCTCTTTTTCTGAAAATAAAGATTTTACATCTTATGAATATCCTACCAGTTCCGTTTCAATCGTTAAATTCAAGAACGGCGCCGTTGGAAAGACCGCCTCTGTGATTGACTGTCTGCAACCATACTATTTCCATTTTCACCTCGTAGGAAGTGAAGGATCACTGCTGGATAATAAATATTACTCGACCAGGGTGCCAGGTCTGGATAAAAATCACTGGACCGAACTTCCAATGAAGATGCTCGACTCGGGTGATGTATCGGACCACCCATACCAGGCACAGTTCGAAGCTTTCTTTAAAGCACTGGACCAAGGGGTTGAAATGGCGCTCACGAGCCTTTCGGATGCCCTTAAAACACATAAACTGATTTTCGCCGCAGATAAGTCAGCGAACGCAACAAATTAAAAACTTAATCTATTTCCAATGAAAAGAATCCTGATTATTCCGCTCCTTTCCGTTTTTGTTGTTCTGATTTTCGCAATAAACGGTTCTGCCTTGAATCCTAAGACCTCAGCTGGTACCGCGATGGAATTGAAAAATTCTAAAATCAAAATATTTAATGGCAAAGACTTTACCGGCTGGTACACATTCTTAAAGAATAAAGGGAAGAATAACGATCCCAATAAAGTATTTACCGTTCAGAACGGGCTGATTCGTGTCTCCGGCCAGGATTTCGGATGCATTACCACCGATAACGAATATGCGAAC
>Ga0265327_10004772_pt1 | contig 11799 bp, 7 predicted proteins | sample 41621metaG_FD_202089 | JGI IMG/M metagenome (GOLD analysis project Ga0265327, IMG submission 202089) | Rhizosphere microbial communities from Carex aquatilis grown in University of Washington, Seatle, WA, United States - 4-16-21 metaG | ecosystem: Host-associated > Plants > Roots > Rhizosphere >...
GCTCAATAAGACCTACCTCAACATCGAGAGGTCCGGCAGCAAGAAGAAGCCAAAAGTATGACATCCTCCCCCGCGCGCGTCCTCCTCGCGGCGCTCGGCCTAGGCGCCGCGGCCGCCCACGCCGAGGTCGCCACGTACCGGGACAAGACCGCCCCCGTTGAGGCCCGGGTCGAGGACCTGCTCTCGCGCCTGACGCCCGAGGAAAAGCTCTCGCTCCTTGGGGGCGACCGCGAGTTCTTCATCCGGGCCATCCCCCGGCTCGACCTGCCCGAGGTCAAGATGGCCGACGGCCCGCAGGGGGTGCGCAACTACGGCCCGTCGACCGCCTACCCGGCGACGATCAGCCTCGGCGCCTCGTGGGACCCCCAGCTCGCCCACGAATTCGGGGCCTCGATGGCCAGTGACGCCCGCGCCCGCGGGGTCTCCATCATGCTCGGGCCCGCCGTGAACATCAACCGGGTGCCCCAGAACGGCCGCAATTTCGAGTACCTCTCCGAGGACCCCTACCTCGCGGCCTCGATCGCCGCGCCGATCGTCGACGGGATGCAGTCCCAGGGCGTCGTCGCCACGGTGAAGCACTTTGCGGCCAACAACCAGGAGACCGAGCGCGGAACGATCGACGCCCGGGTGAGCGAGCGGGCGATGCGCGAGATCTACCTGCCGGCGTTCGAGGCCGCGGTGAAGCAGGGCCATGCCTGGGCCGTCATGTGCGCCTACAACAAGCTGAACGGCACCTACTGCAGCGCCAATGACTGGCTCAACAACCGGGTCCTCAAGGGCGACTGGGGGTTCAAGGGCGTCCTCATGTCGGACTGGGGCGCGGCCCATGACACCCTGGGGGTTGCAAACGGGGGCCTCGACCTCGAGATGCCCTCGGGCGCCTACATGAACCCCGCCTCGCTGGCTCCCCTCATCGCCTCGGGCAAGGTCCCCCAGGCGACGATAGACGACAAGGTGCGGCGTATCCTCAGGCTTGAGGTCGCGAACGGTTTCCTCGACAGGCCCCAGGCCCTCCCGACCCCCAAGGACGACCCCCGGAGCGACGCGGTGGCCCTGAAGATCGCCCGCGAGGCGGTCGTGCTCCTCAAGAACGACCGCGGCGTCCTTCCGCTCACGGGCAAGAAGATCAAGCACATCGTGGTCCTCGGGCCCAACGCCGAGGCCAACCCCGCCGGCGGCGGCTCGGGCCATGTGGGGCCCTTCCATTTCGTGAGCCTCCTGGAGGGGCTCCGCAAGGAGGCGGGACCCAAGGTCCACGTCGACCTCATCCCGGGCCCGGGTCCCGGACTCCTGGAGCGGGTCTCCAAGGCCTCGTCCTACGAGGGGCCGCTCAAGCTCGATTTTAGCAGGAGGGACGCGGGTGAATGGAAGGTGGTCGCCACGGTTCAGGACGGCCAGATCAGCCACGACTTCGGCTCGGGGCCCCCTGCCCCGGGGGTCGCGATGGAGAACCTGGCGGCGCGCTGGACGGGATCAATACGTCCCAAGGCCTCCGGAAGGTACCTCTTCATGATCCAGAACCACGGCAACGCGGTCGTGCACCTGGACGGCCGGGACATCATCGTCAACTGGTTCAACACGGGCGACATGCTCTACGCCTACGCGGCGCTCGAGGCCGGCCGCTCGTACGCCCTCGAGGTGACCTCCGTGTACGACAACGTGGGGTCGCCCGCCGTGCGCTTCGGCTGGTGCCCGGCGCCCGAGCTCATTCCCGCGGCCGACGTGGCCCGGGTGCGCTCGGCCGACGCCGTCGTGGTCTCGGTCGGATTCAGCGCCGCGACCGAGGGAGAGGGCTCGGACCGCAGCTTCGGTCTGCCGGACAACCAGGCCGAGCTCATCCGGCAGGCGGCCTCCCTGAACCCGCGGACCATAGTCGTGATCAATTCGGGAGGCGTCGTCGGCACCTCCGACTGGATCGGGAGCGTCCCGGCGGTCCTCCAGGCGTGGTTCCCGGGCCAGGAGGGCGGCCGCGCCCTGGGCGAGATCCTGACCGGCAAGGTGAACCCGAGCGGGAAGCTCCCGATCAGCTACGCGAAACGCTTCGAGGACACGGCGGCCTTCGGGAACTATCCCGGCTCCGGCGGCAAGGTCGACTACGCCGAGGGCATCCTGGTCGGCTACCGCTGGCTCGACACAAAGGGGATAGCTCCCCTCTTCCCCTTCGGTCACGGGCTAAGCTACACCACCTTCAGCTACGACAAGCTCCATGTGGAGCCCACCCAGGACGGACACTGGTCGGTGACCTTCGACGTCTCCAACAACGGGACGGCGAAGGGCGACGAGGTCTCGGAGGTTTACGTCAGCCCCCCCGTCACCTCGAAGGCCCACCGGCCCGTCCGGGAGCTTAGGGCCTACAGCCGCGAGACCCTCGCGACCGACCAGACGATCACCGTGACGATCATCCTCGACCGCAGGGCCTTCTCGTATTTCGACGAGGCCAAGGGCGACTGGGAGGTCGAGCCCGGCTCCTACACGGTCGAGGTGGGCCAGTCGTCGAGGAAGATCCTGCTGGCCGGGCCGGTCGAGGTCGACTGAGCCCCGCCCCTAGCGCCACTCGTGCCGGGGGTAGCGCCTCGAAAGCTCCGGCTTTATCTTCGGGTAGATCTCCCTCCAGAACGTCGTCAGGTCGTCCGTGACCTGCAGGGGCCGCTGGTTGGGCGCCAGGACCTCGATCTTCACCGGCACCCGTCCCTGGCCGAGCGAGAACCGGCCCTCGATCCCGTAGAGCTCCTGGATGCGCGCGCTCAGCACCGGGGGGCCCTCCTTCGCATAGGTCAGGCGCGACTTCCGGCCGTTTGCCATCGTGAGCCTTTCAGGCACAACCTTTTCCATCGCAGCAAGTTGCTCTGAAGTAAGCCAGTCCCTAAGGACCGGCATGACGTCCTTTCCCTTGACCCCGCGGGCCGAGGTCTCGCCGTAGCAGACCTGCTCGATGAGCGTCAGCCGGTCCGCCGCGCTGACCGCGTTGACCTCGTACTCGGGAAACCATTCCGCAAGGCGGTTGACCCGCGTGATCCACTGCTCGACCGACTCGTCCCAGGCGTCGATTGCGATGCGCCCCGCGGCCACCTCCCGGGCGAGGAGCGCGGCGGCCTCGTTCGAGGGCACGTCGTCGGAGCCCGACTTCGACTCGAGGACGAGGTCCCTGAAGCGCTTCTCCCGGCGGGCGACGACGCGCTTGGCCGAGGCGTCATAGGTCACCTCCCGAACGTCCCTCAACTCGCCGGGAAACATCTCGCGCAGCCACGACTCCTCGACGGCCGTCGCGATGTTGAGCAGCACGCTCACCTCCCCGCCGCGCCCGCCCACCTCCGTGATCTCCGCGGCCACCAGGAGCGAGGCCTTCCCGACCGCGCTCTCCCGCGCCAAGAGACCGCGGCGCCCGTGGACCAAGTCGCAGCGCAGCGTGCTCGCGTCGAGCCTGTGCCCCAGGTGGTCGGGGAAACCCACGAGGACGCACTTGCGCACCTCGGTACCGTCGACCCGGCGTTCCGAGGCGTCCAGCCCCTCGCCCGCTGCGATCTCCAGGAACTGCTCGAAGAGGGGTCCGACCTGCCGGGCCGCCTGAGCGTGGACGCCTATCCTGCGGCAGGCGTCCAGGGAATACCCGCTTCGGTCCGCGTAGCGCCACGCGCGCATCAACAGGAAGAAGTCGCTCTCGTGCTCCTCCCCGAGGAGCTCCTCGCGGGCCTCCTCGACCTGGCGGGGGACGCCGCGCAGCAGGAAGTTGCGGCCCTGGGTCAGCGCGGCCATCATGGCGACCGGCCGCACGCATCCCCGCTCCTGCGCCGCGAGGAACATCCGCGCGTACCGGGGGTGGACCGGGAAGCGCAGCATGCGCCGGCCGACCTCGGTGATGGCCCCCCGGGGGCCGGCGAGGGCCCCCAGGTCGGCAAGCAGCGACTCGGCGCGCTCCAGTCCGCGCGGATCGGGCTTCTCGAACCAGTTGAACGCCGACAGGTCGTCGATGCCCGACGCCTTCAGGGTCAGGACGACCTCCGAGAGGTCGAGGCGCTTGACCTCCGGCAGCTCGTGGACGGGGCGCTGGCCGTGCTCGCGCTCCGTCCACAGGCGCACGCACACCCCGGGCGCCGTCCTTCCCGCCCTGCCTGCGCGCTGGTCGGCGCTCGCCGCCGAGATCTTCTCGATCAGGAGCGTGTTGATGCCGCGGTCGGGGTCGAAGCGCGCGCTTCGCGCCAGGCCCCCGTCCACGACCGCCGTCACCCCGTCGATCGTGAGCGAGGTCTCGGCGACATTGGTGGAGACGATGATCTTGCGGGTCGTGGCGCGCGCCACGGCGAGGTCCTGCGCCTCGGGCGGCAGCTCCCCATGCAAGGGAAGGGCCGCGAAGCCCCGCAGGACCCGGCTCCCCTGTAGGGCCTGGATCGTGCGCGCGATCTCGTAAGCGCCGGGCATGAACACAAGCAGGTCGCCCTCGGTCGACGCCGCGATCCGCTCGCACTCCCTGGCGGCCACGTCCCACACGGGATCGGCGTCGAAGTTCACCGGCTTGGCGAGGTATTCGATCCGGACCGGGTACGTTCGCCCGCGCGAGACCAGGACCTCGCAGGGGGCCAGGTAGGCCTTGAGCGCCCCGGCGTCGAGCGTCGCCGACATGACCAGGATCTTCAGGTCCGGGCGCGCCGTGGCCTGGATCCTCATCGCCTTGGCAAGCGAGATGTCCCCGTAGAGGTGCCTCTCGTGGAATTCGTCAAAGACGACGGCGCTCACCCCGCGCAGCTCCGGGTCAAAGGTCATCTGGCGAAGGAGGATTCCCTCGGTGACGAAGCGTATCCTCGTCTCCCGGCTCACCCTGGATTCCAGGCGGATCTGGTAGCCCACGGCTTCGCCCAGGCGGCACCCCACCTCCTCGGCCACGCGCCGAGCGAGCATCCTCGCCGCGAGCCTGCGCGGCTGCAGGACGACGACCTCGCCCCCTTGCAGGAACCCGTGGCGCAGCAGCATCTGCGGGACCTGGGTCGATTTTCCCGAGCCCGTCGGGGCCTGCACGATGGCCCGCCCGCTGCCCCTTAGGGACGCGAGGAGCGAGGCCTCCAGCTCGTAGATCGGTAGCTCTCGGGGGGACATGGTGCGATGTGAATAACCGGTGAACTAAGTTGCTCTCAGGTTATTCACAGCAGCGCAGTGTGAGGGGTTTGTGGATAAGAAAAGCTTCACGAAAACGTAACGGCGGCGCAACCTCTGCACGTTCCTTGATAGAACAGTCGCAGCGCGAAGGCCTGAAAAACCCTTCGAAAGCACGGCTGAGATAATCCCGGGCGACCGGGGAAAGGACGGTGGCAGCTGGTGCCGCCATCCCCTCACCGCAGCAATGCGGAGGCAGGCAATATCACCAGTTCCTCTGGCCGATGTCATGATCGGTCAGTAACATGAACAAAGGAGCTGAGCGGCAAGGCGTGATTAGAAACCGCGTCCGAGCCGAGTCAGGCACACGGGAGGTTTCGAACCGGGTGCCGACGCAGTTACCCAGAGGGTATGGCTGCTACTGCGCAGACCAGAACGCAGTCGCGTTTCCCGGCGGGACGACCCCGCCAAAAGGCCCGGATCGGTAAAAACGACCCGGGCGCGTAAGGGAGACGAGACGGCGGGGAGCGAGCGGGCCAGGCAAAGCCCGCGAAAACTCCTCAATTGGGCGGCGTGTAAATCCGCGTCACCCAACTGCAAAGCGAAAGCAGCCTGAGAGTTAAGAGGTCAGACCCGTAACGCGGGGCAAACGATCGGCCAAAAGCCGGTGCCGTCCCCGTGGTAACGGTGCCGACGCGAAAGAGATCCGCTAGTAGGCGTGTCAGCACCACGTCCGGCGTGCCGTCCCTGGCAGGGGATGGCCGAACTGGGCGAAGAGGCCTCACTCGATAGACTCCAACCGGTAACGGTAGGAGCGATCCCGCCATGAGATCGAAATCTTCGCATGCCGCGGAGAGTGGCGTCGGGGAGCATACGGCCCGCGAAAGCGAGTGCGCCCAACGTATGTGATGGGAAAGAGCGCGTGGCGAGCGCCCACCCCCAAATTTGGCCCCGGAACCGAAAGGTTCCGGGGCCTTATTTTTTTACGGATTTCGCTGCTCCATGGACCCAAACGACCCCCCCGGCCCGTTAGCCCTTGCGTTCGGTTCGCCCGGATGGCAGGATTGCGCTCTTTTTCAAATTTTGAGCCCTCCGAGCGACATGAACCAGAACATCCGTAATATCGCCATCATAGCCCACGTTGACCACGGCAAGACCACGCTGGTCGACAAGCTTCTCAAGGAAGGCGGGGTCTACCGCGCCAACCAGCAGGTCGAGGAGCGCGCCATGGACTCCATGGACCTCGAGAAGGAGAAGGGCATCACGATCAAGGCGAAGAACACCTCGGTCCATTGGCACGACAAGACGATCAACATCGTCGACACGCCCGGACACGCGGACTTCGGCGGCGAGGTCGAGCGGGCGCTCAGGATGGTCGACGGGGTGCTTCTCCTCGTGGACGCCTACGACGGCCCCCAGGCGCAGACCCGCTTCGTGCTGCGCAAGGCGCTCGCCCACGGCCTGAAGGTCGTGATCGTGATCAACAAGATCGACCGCGAGAACGCCGAGCCGAAGCAGATGTACGACAAGGTCCAGGAGCTACTCCTGGAGCTCAACGCGACCGAGGAGCAGTTCGACGCGCCGGTCGTCTTCGGCTCCGGCCGCGACGGGTACATGATGTACAAGCTCGGCGACGAGCGGAAGGACATGTCCCCCCTCTTCCAGACCATCCTCGACCACGTCCCGCCCCCGTTCGCCAAGCCGAACGAGCCCTTCCACATGCTCGTCTCCAACATCGACTGGAGCGACTACGTGGGAAGGATCGCGGTCGGCAAGATCCTCGGCGGCGAGGCCAGGCTCGGCGACAACGTCTTTGTCATCAGCAACGCCACCGGCAAGAAGGTCCGGGCGAAGATCACCAAGGTGAGCGAGTTCACGGGCCTGGGCACCGTCGAGGCCGAGGTCGGCAGGGCCGGCAACATCGTCGGCCTCTCCGGCTTCGAGGACATCGACATCGGCGACACGATCGCGGCCAGCGAGGAGCAGCACGCCCTGCCCTTCACCCAGATCGACCCCCCGACCCTCGAGATGCAGTTCTGCGTCAACGACGGCCCCCTGGTGGGACGCGAGGGCAAGCTCGTCACCTCCCGCCAGCTCAAGGACCGGCTGTACCGCGAGCTCAAGACCAACGTCTCCATCAAGGTCGAGGACACCGGGACCGCCGGCATCTACAACGTGAAGGCCCGCGGGGCGATGCAGATCGCGGTCCTCGTCGAGACGATGCGCCGCGAGGGCTTCGAGCTGCTCGTATCCCGGCCGACCGTGATCGAGAGGCTTGAGAACGGCCAGCGCCTGGAGCCTTTCGAGACGGTCTGGATCGAGATCCCCGACGAGTGCGTCGGCTCGATCGTGCAGAACCTCGCCAACCGCAAGGGCATCATGACCAACATGCAGAAGCTCTCGCACTCGACCATGATCGAGGCGACGATCACGACCCGCGGGCTGATCGGCTTCGAGATCGACGTCGTCAACGCCACCAGCGGGCGCGGCGTCATGAGCCACCTCTTCAAGGAGTACGGCCCCTACGCGGGCGAGGTGCTCACCCGCCTGACCGGCACGATCATCGCGACCGAGGCCGGCACCACGACCTCCTACGCCCTTGAGATGGTCCAGGAGCGCGGGAAGCTCTTCGTCGGCCCGGGCGAGGAGGTCTACGAGGGGATGATCGTCGGCGAGAACCCCCGCAACGAGGACATCTCGTGCAACGCCGTCCGCGCCAAGGCCTTGACTAATTTCAGGTCCCAGGGCTCGGGCGTCGCGACCGGCCTAACGCCGGCCTCCAAGCTCTCGCTCGAGCGCGCGATTGAATACATCGCGGCCGACGAGTTCGTCGAGGTGACCCCCAAGAACCTGCGCCTTCGCAAGCGGGTCCTTCGCGCCACCGAGCGGCGCAAGTTGGAGCGCAAGGGCTGACCCTAGGCGGTCGCCTTGGCGTAGGCCGCCGCGTCCATCAGGGCGCCGGCCTCGGCCGTATCCGAGGGCTTTAGCCTGAGGATCCAGCCCGCCCCGTACGGGTCCTTGTTCAGGGTCTCCGGGGCGCTGTCGAGCGCCGTGTTCACGGCCGTTACCGTGCCGCCGACCGGGGCGTAGACGTCGGAGGCGGCCTTCACCGACTCGACGACCCCGAAGGCCCCCGCCTGCTTGAGGACCGCCCCCACCTTGGGCAATTGCACGTAGGTGATGTCCCCGAGCGCCGCCTGCGCATAGTCGGTGATGCCCACCGTGACGGAGCCGTCAGCCTCGGGTTTGAGCCATTCGTGGGATTTTGCGTAGCGTAGGTCGGCCGGTGCGGTGCTCATGGTTTCTTCTTAAGGTCGATGAACGGGGGTTTGACGGGATGCAATTCGATAAGGCTCCCCCTGACGTCGGCGCGAAGGACGCCGGAAGCCGCCCTGGCGTCCACGAGCGCCGAGCCGATGGCCTCGCAGAGGATGGGAGAGAGGGTCCCCGAGAGGACGCGGCCGACGACCGCCCCGTCCCCGGAGGTCACGGGGGTCTCGGGGCGAATGATCCTGCGGTCGCCGGTCTTGAAGAAGACGACCTTGCGGGGTGACCCCTGCTTCTTCTCGGCCTCGAGCGCGGCCCGTCCCGAGAAGTCCCCCTCCTTGTCGAGCTTCACCGTCCATCCCAGGCCCGCCGTCAGCGGGCTGATCTCCCGCGTGAGCTCGTGCCCGTAGAGCGGGAACCCGGCCTCGAGCCTAAGGCTGTCGCGGGCGCCAAGGCCGCAGAGCTCCAGGCCGTGGGGCAGGCCCGCGGCGAGGATCGCATTGGCCAATGCGACGTCGTCGACCGCGCCGTGGTAGAGCTCAAATCCGTCCTCCCCGGTGTAGCCCGTGCGGCTGATGATGCAGCCGACGCCGGCGACCTGCCCCGTCGCGAAGTGATAGTACCCGATGGCGCCCAGGTCCGTGGACGTGAGCGGCTGGAGGATCTCCAGGGCCTTGGGCCCCTGGACGGCGAGGAGCGAGCAGGACTCCGACAGGTCCTTTACTTTCACGTTGCGGCCCGCGGCGCGGGCATGGATCCACTCCAAGTCCGTCGGTATGTTGCCGGCGTTGATGCACAGGAAATAGTCCCCGGGGCCGCGCATGTAGACCAGAAGGTCGTCGATCACGCCCCCGTCCGGATGGCACATCGGGGAATACAGCACCCTGCCCGGGTACATCTTCGCGACATTGTTGGTCACGAGGGCGTTCAGGAACGCGAGGGCGTCGGGGCCCTGCACGTCGACCTCGCCCATGTGGCTGACGTCGAAGAGGCCCGCGGCCCTCCTGACGCTCTTGTGCTCCTCCAGGATGCTCCGGTACTGGACCGGCATCTCCCACCCGGCAAAGTCCACGAGCTTGGCGCCATGCGCCGCGTGAAAATCCCTCAGGGGGGTGCGCTTTAGGGTGGCCATGGCACCAAGCTAGCGACCCAAGGGGTGCCCGCTGCAAGGCTCTTTTGTGGTCGGAAACCGGGCCCGCGGCCGCTAGGGTCGGGCGATGTTCAAGTTCGTGCTGCCCTTGGTCATCGCCTTCACCATTGGGACGTCATTCTTCTGCTCGCTCGCGGAGGCCGTCATCCTCTCCACCACGAACGCCGAGATCGAGGCGCTCAAGAAGGCGCGGCCGAGGAGGGGCGCCATGCTGGAGGCGCTCAAGCGCGACATCGACGCCACGATCTCCGCAATCCTCACGCTCAACACGGCCGCGAACAGCCTGGGTTCCGTCGTCGTCGGGGCGCTCGCCGCGCACTACTACAGCGACACGCAGCTTATCGCCATCTCGGTCGGGTTCGGGGCGATGCTCCTCGTCTTCTCGGAGGTGCTCCCGAAGAACATCGGCGTCTCGCACCGGCGCACCCTGCAGCCGTACGTCGTGTACTCGATCGGCTGGCTGCGCACGGCGCTCTTCCCCGTGACCTGGCTTTGCGCGCTCGTCGTGAGGCCCTTCGTCGGGCCTCCGGCCAAGGTGCACGGCTCGGACGAGGAGATCATGCTCCTGGCGGCGCGCGGCGCCGAGGAGGGGACCCTCTCGGCGAGCGAGTCCAACATCATCTCCAACGCGCTCTCCCTGGACAACGTGCGGGTGAGCGAGATCATGACGCCGCGCACGGTCGTCACGGCGCTCAACCGCTCGCAGTCCGTCGCCGAGGTCTTCAACGAGCACCCCACCCTGCCCTTCGGCAGGATGCCGGTCTACGGCAAGAACATGGACGACATCCTCGGCATCGTGCGCAACCGGGACCTGCTCAAGGCCAAGGCCCACGACCAGGACGCGGGCCTTGTCGAGCAGTTCATGCAGGAGGCCCATTTCATCCCGGAGACCGCGACCGTCGCGAACGCGCTGCAGCTCTCCCTTAAGACCCACAACAAGCTGCTCGTCGTCGTCGACGAGTTCGGCGCCACGGCGGGAGTCGTTACGATGGAGGACATCATCGAGTACCTGCTCGGGCGCGAGATCTTCGACAAGGACGACGTCGCCGTCGACATGCGTGAGCTGGCGCGCACAAGGCTCCAGAAGCAGGACCGGGGGCGGCGCCTATGATGCCCTCGATCGCGTACTGGGTGGACCAGCTCGACCCGTTTCTCATCCACTTCACAAGCAGGTTCGGGATCCGCTACTACGGCCTGGCCTACGCGGCCGGCTTTCTGATCGGGGCCTGGCTGCTCGGGCGCTACGCCCGGGCGGGCCGCTCGCTCCTGCCGGCCGACAAGATCGGGGACTTCATGGTGGCGGCCGTCATGGGGGTCGTCCTCGGCGGCAGGATCGGGTCCTACCTCCTCTACGACGGGTGGCGCACCTTCGGGAGCGACCCCCTGGCGATCCTGCGGGTCTGGGACGGGGGGATGTCCTTCCACGGAGGGCTCCTCGGGGTCGTCGTCGCGGTCGCCTGGTTCTCCCGGTCGTCCGGGATCCCGCTCGCTCACCTCTGGGACCTGGTGGCCTCGACGGCGCCCGCCGGGCTCCTCCTCGGGCGCCTCGCGAACTTCTGGAACGGGGAGCTCTGGGGCCGGATCAGCGTCGTGCCCTGGGCGGTCATCTTCCCGCGCAGCATGCCCCCGGGCACTCCCCTTCACATGATCCCCCCGCGCCATCCCTCGCAGCTCTACGAGGCCGCGATGGAGGGGGTTCTCCTGCTTACCTACATGCAGGTTCGCCTCTGGACGAGCGGCGTCCTGCGGGAGCGGCCGGGCCGCCTCGCCGGCGAATTCCTTATCGGCTACGCCTGCGTCCGGATCGCGGGAGAGTCCTTCCGCGAGCCCGACGCGTCGCTCATCCTGGGGCTAAGCCGCGGGACCTTCTACTCCCTCTTCATGATCGCCGTCGGCCTCTACCTGTGCCTGCGCAGGGTGCCCGCCCTGCCCGCCCGGGGGCCGCAGCCGGGCCCGGCGGACACCCCTTAGACGACCGTCCCCGGCGGGATGTGGGCGCCCTTCGGCACGACGAGGACGCCGTCGCGGATCACGACCGACCCGTTGGCGTAGCTCCCGTCGGGCTTTCCCACGGGCGACAGCGTGCACGAGGCCCCGATCCGGGCGTTCTTGTCGATGATCGCCGACTTGATGCGGCAGTTCATGCCGACCCCGATGTTCTGCTTGGAGCGGGCCGCGTTTGAGGCGATCTGCTCGGGGGTCTCGTAGTAGTCCGCCCCCATCATGACCACGTCCTCGAGCTCCGAGCCCTCTCCGACATGGGAGCGTATCCCGAACAGGCTGTGCTTGATAGCGGA
>Ga0265327_10004773_pt1 | contig 11799 bp, 11 predicted proteins | sample 41621metaG_FD_202089 | JGI IMG/M metagenome (GOLD analysis project Ga0265327, IMG submission 202089) | Rhizosphere microbial communities from Carex aquatilis grown in University of Washington, Seatle, WA, United States - 4-16-21 metaG | ecosystem: Host-associated > Plants > Roots > Rhizosphere...
AATATGATGCGGCCAATGGCACGAGCCGCCACGACGTCGGACGTCTTCAACGCGATCGCCGAGCCGCAGCGCCGGGAGATCCTGGTGCTGCTGCGGGCGGGCGAGTGGCCGGTGACCGAGCTGGCCCGGGAGCTGGGGATGACCCAGCCGCGGGCGTCCAAACACCTGCGGGTGCTCCGGGAGGTCGGGCTGGTGCGGCACCACAGGGCCGGCAAGCAGCGTCTGTACGGCCTTGACGCCCGCGGGCTGCGGCCTGTCCATGAGTGGGCCGGCGGGTTCGAGCGGTTCTGGAACGAGAGCTTCGACCGGCTGGACGCCTACGTGCAGGACCTGAAGCAGACAACGCAGGAGGAGTAGCTGATGAGCGCGACCGGACGAGGAGCGCCGGCGCAGTCCGCGGCGGCCGACCGCGAGATCGTGATCTCGCGGGTCATCGACGCCCCACGGGAGCTGGTGTTCGAGGCGTTCACCGAAGTCCGGCACCTGTCGCGGTGGTGGGGGCCGGACGGGTTCACCACCACCACGCAGTCGTTCGAGTTTCGCGTCGGCGGGGAGTGGGACTTCGTGATGCACGGACAGGATGGGACGGACTACCAGGAGTGGATCACCTGGACCGAGATCGTCCGGCCGGAGCGGATTGCGCTGCTGCACGGTGAGTCCCGCGGCGACCCGAACGCCTTCGAGGCGGTCATCACGTTCGCGCCCGACGGCGCGGCGACCCGGATCGAGATGCGGACGGTGTTCCCCACCAAGGAGCTGCGCGACGAGACCGTCGAGACGTACCACGCGATCGAGGGCGGCCAGCAGACCCTCAGCAATCTGGCTGCCTACGTCACCGAGATCGTTCGGAAGGAAGTGGAGGGCTGATGGCGGGGAAGGTGTTCTTCAGCGTGACGATGTCGCTGGACGGGTTCATCGCCCCCGAGGAGCGCACGGACGACCCAGGGGCGCAGCGCTGGACGGCGCAGTGGATGGAACTGCAGCAGTGGATCTTCCCGCTGCGGTTCTTCCGGGAGAACCTGCAGCTCGGCGAGGGCGGTCAGGAAGGGCGCGACAACGACATCGCCCGGGAGACGTTCGAGCGCACCGGCGCGAGCGTGATGGGCAAGCGCATGTTCGACCTCGGCGAGCAGGCGTGGCCGGAGGAGGCGCCGTTCCACACGCCGGTCTTCGTCGTGACGCACACCAAACGTGACCCCTGGGGGCGGCCCGGCGGGACCACCTTCCACTTCGTCAATGGCGGCATCCAGACCGCGCTCGACCAGGCCCGTGAGGCCGCCGGCGACCGCGACGTCCGCATCGCGGGTGGCGGCGCAACGATCCTCGAGTACGTGAACGCCGGCCTGGTCGATGAGTTCTCGATCGCGCTCTCGCCCGTGCTGTTCGGCTCCGGAATCAGCCTGTTCGAGGGCGTGGACGCGGGCCGCGTGGCCCTGGAGCCGGTGCGCGCGGAGTCGACAAAGCCGGTGACCCACCTGACCTACGCTGTCCGGGGGCGCTAGACGCGCCGCCGGTCACGACTAAGGGTTCAAGGATTCGATTGCCCGGAAGAGGCGTCAGGATATCGGTGTCCGTGGAGAGCAACGGCGAACACACCGAGGACTTCCTGCAACAGTGTGCACGGGGTTTGTATGGCGGTCGAGATGAAGCGGCACCTGACGCAACTGGCGAGATCGTCGCGCGCGTCGTACCTGCGGCTTGAGAACAGGCCGATGGTCGTCGTGCTCGCGGCGGCTGGGGCGACCGTGAGCGTGGTGCTGGCCCTGGCATCAAACGCGGGGTGGCCACAGGTGGTGCGGCAGCTCCAGGCAGGACACGCGTGGGCCTGGCTCGCGGTGTGCCTTGTCGGCGAGCTGCTCGCCTATGGCGGCTACGTGCTGACGGTGCGTGCCGTCGCGCGCGTCGACGACGGCAACGCCGTCGGGTTGCGGGCGTCAATCGCCGAGGTCGTCGCCGGGTTCGGGGTGTTCGCGGCAACCCGGACCTCGGGAGGTTTCGCCGCCGACTACTGGGCGTTCTGTGAGGCTGGGGCCAACCGGCGCGAGGCGGTGCGGCGGGTCCTTGCGCTGAGCTTCCTCGAGTACTCCGTGCTGTCGGTCAGCGCGCTCGTCGCCTCGGCCCTCCTCTTCTTCGGGCTAGATCTGCTGCCTACACACCTGCGAGGCGACCTAGCTGCACGCCGCAGTGTGAGCTATGGCAGGGTGGAAACTATGGGCCGTGCGCACTGGCAACCGCGACCGACCGATCTACGGGCAGTCGCCTAAAGTGCCAGCATCGCCGCTGCGACCTCGCCCGAGGCCGCCTCGGGGATCGCCGTTGCGGCTCCTTCGAGCACGAGCAGTCGCGCACCGGGGATCTCGCGGGCGAGCGCCTCGCCGTTGCCGACGGGGAAGAACGGGTCGCGGCGACCATGCACCACCAGAGCCGGGATCGCAAGCTCGGGCAGGCGCTCGCGCCACCGCGGCCTGCAGTTGAGCTTGGAGAACACCATGCGCCTCTGATTGGCCATCTGCACCGCGGCCCCCGTGCCCGGCGTCCGATCCCAGATGCGCTCGGCGGTCGTACGCGCAGCGGCGGGGTCGTCGCCGAGGATCTCCGCGCCGGCGGCGGCATCCTCTGCCACGGCGGCGCGGTCGGACCAGTCGGGCATCGAGCGCGAGAACAGCCGTTCCATCGTCGTCGCGTCATGGCCGAGCAGATCGTCGTCGACCGGGCCGGGAGCGACCGGCCGCGTTCCGGCGATGGTGAGCTCCGAGAACCCGTCCGGGTAGTCGAGTGCGGCGACCTGGGCGACCATCCCGCCGACGCCGATGCCCGCAAGGTGCGCCGGCCGGTCGTCGAGTTCGCGGGCCAGCGCCGCGGCGTCGGCGGCAAGATCGCGCAACGTGTACGCCGGAGCTTCGGGATCGACCGTGGTCGACGCACCAGAATCGCGCAGGTCGTACCGAACGACGTGGCGTCCGCCCCGGGCGAGTGCGGCGCATAGCGCGTCGGGCCAGGAGAGCATGGTCGTGCCGCCCACCAGCAGAACGAGTGGCGCCGCCGCGTCGCCGAAATGCTCTACCCCGAGCACGACGCCGTTCGCGTCGACCGTGTTCGCGATCCGTCCGTCGTTCTTCATCTGCTTGTCCGCCTCTACGTGGTCTCTGATGGTCGTCCGGTGTCTTCCTTCACCAAGAGAGACCGCGGGAACTCCATGAAGTCATCGCGCAGCCTCGCGCAGCTCCAGCGCGACGCGGACGAGGAGGCGTCAACCCGGCTGCTGATGCCGGGTCGACGCATGGTCGTCTTAGCCCTGGTTCGGCTGGATCGTCCCGCCGGCGGGCGTGAGCGCATCCCACGCGGCTCCGAAGTCGGTCAGGCCCTCGCCGCTTGCCTGTCCGGCCCGCTGGTCACCCTGGTAGAGGTAGAGCGGGTGTCCGGCGTACGTGACCTGGACGGAACCGTCACCCCGCTTGATCGTGCCTACCAGTGACTGGCTCGCGCCCTTCAGGGCGACCGGCTTGCCGGTGCTGATCACGGGCGGCCAGTAGGTCGCGCACGCGGCCGAGCACATGCTCTGCCCCTTGGTGTCCTTGGCGAACAGATACACCGTCCGACCTGCGCTGTTGACGACGACATGGCCGAGGCCGGTTGAGCCGACGCCGACCTTTGCTGCGGCGGGAACGGCGGTCGTCGGCGACGCCGTTGGCGCCGACCCGTACAGCCCGGTGCTGCCGCTGCTTCCACAGGCCGCCGCGAACAGGGCAATCGCGGCGACCGCCGCGAATGCGAGCAGGGGTGTGTTGCGATTCATCGCGAATCTCCTTGAGTGCATGGCCGATCATCGGCCGTTGATTGTGGTGAGGATGCGCGAGCGACCACCGTCACTTCGGGCGCCGCCGGGGAGTGACGATGGGCCGGCGGTGGTGCTGTCCTCAGTTACAAGGTGATACGCGCCACACCGGGCAACTGGATTTGTCACCCGCAGCCGGCTCTCGTCCGGTCACTGGCCGTCCTGCCTTAAGGCTCGTAGGGTAGAGGGGCGTGCTCCGCTGGATTCGAGTCCTGGTGTTCGTCGTTGTTGTGCTGTCGGCGTGGTCCGGCGTGGTTGCCCCTGCGGCTCATGCCGATATCTGCGCGAGCAGGACCGACAGCCAGGGCACCCTGGGCACGGTCTGCGTGACCTCGATCACGCCCCAGGGCGGCACGGCGGTCTCGCCGCAGGCGGGGGTGCCGGTCACGGTCATCGGCAACACCAGGGTCACGGCGACGGTGACCTACCATCCGGCGACCCTGCCGGCGGGCGAGACGCGTGGCTGTCTCGGGCAGCGGCTGACGCCGACCGGGTGTCTGTCATGGCTGCTGGACGGCGGCTATACCCTGACCCAGCTGTACTCCACCAGCGGCGTTCAGGGGAACCGCACCTACAGCTGGACGTGGGGTACGTCGCAGTACCAGAACACCGCTGCCGGACACACGCGTACGCTGGCCGCCCAGATTCAGCTGGACGGCGTCGCCGCGTCTGCCAACGTGCCGGTGGTGATCTCAAACGCTGTGCCGGGGAGCTTCCCCTCGCCGATCCAGAACAACGGCCTGCTTCCGATCTTCAGCCAGTCGACGCCGTTCACGATCGCCACGTTCGGCGACGGCCCGTCCGGCTCGCCGCAGACCCAGGATGTGGCCAACCTCGTCAACTCGTGGAACACGAACATGGTGATGTACCTGGGTGACGTGTATCAGCGCGGAATGCCCGACGAGTTCGTGAACTTCTACAACACGATCTACGGGGCGGACGCAGGCAAGACGATCTCGACGATCGGCAACCACGAGTACAAGCAGCTGACCGACGGCTCGGGCTACTTCTGGTACTGGAACTTCCCCAACGGCTCGCCGACCAAGACCGGCGGCGGCGGTAGCTGGTACAGCCTGAACGCCGGCGACTGGCACCTCATCAGCCTGAACAGCAACGTCGGCATGAGCCTGAACCCACCGACACCGCAGGGGGTGTGGCTGAAGCAGGATCTGGCCGCCGATCTGGCCGCCCGGCCCAAGGCGGGCGACCCCTGCACGCTGGCGTTCTGGCATGCGCCGCGGTTCTCGGACATCAGCCTGCGCAAGCCGTCCACGGTCGCCTTCTGGAACCAGCTCTACCCCTACGGGGCGGACATCATCGTCACCGCTCACTCCCACGTGTACGAGCGCTGGCAGCCGCTCAACAACTCCGGCCAGGTGACGACGCAGGCCGGCGGCATGACCCAGTTCGTCGTTGGCACCGGCGGCAACGTGCTGGCACAGCAGTGGAACACGAACGACAGCCGCTCGGCGATCCGGGAGAACACCCACTGGGGAGCGCTCAAGCTGACGCTCTACCCGGATCACGCGGCCTACCAGTTCTGGGAGGTCAACGGGTCGAACCCTGCCAATGCGACCCTCTTCGACGCCGGCACGGTCACCTGCCGCAACACCGGAACGCCGACCACGCTGACGCTCCAGGCGTCCACCTCGCACATCGTCTATGGACAGGGCTCGACGCTGACCGCCCATCTCACCAGCGCGCCCGCCGGGTCGGACGTGACCATCACGCGGAACGTCGGTGGCGTGACCTCGACCGTCACCACCAGAGCTATCGACGCCAGCCACAACGTGACGGTCGTCGTCAAGCCCGGCCAGCACACGGTCTACTCCGCCCACTTCGCCGGCGGCACCGGCTACGGTCCTTCGAACAGCGGCGCGGTCACCGTCACCGTCTCGCCGGTGCTCGGCGGCACCATGAGCAAGCCGTATGCCACGAGCTCGGGGTACCGGCTGTACCACTACCGCACCTCGTGCGCCGCTTCGGCAACCTCGTGTCCCGTCTTCACGGCCACCTTCAAGCCCTCGAGCCCCGGCCAGGTGGTACAGGTGATCATGCAGCAGCGGTCGACGAACGGTTGGAGGAAGGTCGCCGTCTTCTCGGGCAAGCTCGGTTCGAAGAGCACCAGCGCGATCAAGGTGCGCTACCGAACAACCGTTCTGATCGGCCGTCAGCTGCGGCTGCTCGCCCACTATGCGGCCACCTCGAAGTTCGCCGCAGCGAACAAGGGCTACTGGTACTTCAAGATCACGCACTGACCCCGTCTGTCAAGAAGCAAAGCCCCAAGATCGGGGTGACGTGGCCAACGAGTCCTTACGGACGAATGCGGATGATCGTCTTTCCTGTGACGCCTGCCGCGCGTTGCCCGTGGGAGACCCGGCGGCCCAGCACCACACATACGGGCGGGGGTCTTCCGCATGGGACTCAGGCTACGCTGGCGCCGGCGATGGCGCGGTCGCCGAGGGTGTGCCAGATGCTGCGGAGGTCCCACCACGAGATCCACTCGTCGGTGCCCTCCCAGGGGTTGTGGTATTCGAACCTCTCGCCGTCGAAGCCCACCAGGAGGATCGCGTGCTCTGCGAAGTTGGCCGCCACCGGGCGGCCGGCGGGTGTCGTCCACGCCCGTGGGCTGCTCGGCCCGAACTGGATCCACGCCACCACGGGCCGTCCACCGGCTAACGCTGTCCGCAGCGTCGCCAGCGATGTCCCGGTGAGGTTCTCGGCGGTTGGCTGGTAACGGCGGGCGAGGGCCAGCAGTGGCCGGTCGTAGACGCCGTAGCCGCCACCTTCGACGTGGCCCACGAATCCTTGCTCGGGATCGCCCCACACCGTGCCCGTCGCCGTCATGATCGGGTCGAGGGGGCGAGCGAGCGGCAGCTCGCGTTGCAGCTGCAGCTGCCCGACTCGGCCTCCCAGCATCATCGCCAGGGCCGCGGTCTCGCAGTTGTTGCGGAGGGCCTGACGGATCAGCGGCCGGTCGATGTGAGCCGACACGACGCTCACCGGAATCCGCACCGAACCCGCGCGGGAGCGGACTGCCCGGGCGAGCGTGACTTGGGCATGGGCGTCCCAACGGACGGTCGCCCGCCAGCCCGGGCCCGACTCGCCCGACGCCTCGTGAGCCGTCCAGTGCGCCAGAACAGACGCCAGCCGCGCAGGCGACATCGTCGACCACGCGCGGCGACGCACGGCGGCGACGTGAACTGTCGAGGCCCCCAGCCGGACGGCCAGCGGGCCCGCGGGAGACGCCACCGGGCGCTGGGAGACGGCGCTCGGTGACACGGCTGATCCAACACACCCCGCCGGCAGTGCGAGCATGGCAACCAGGACTGCGAGTTCGCGCAGGCTCACCGGTCTGCGCCGAGTGGCCGGCGGCCTGCTGCGAAGCCCGCCTCCTGTTCCAGCGCTCGCACCTCGACCTCAACGAAGCCGCGGCGCACCAGCATCGTCTCCCACCAGTCCAGGCCGGCCGGCTGCTCCCACCGGCCGGCGGCGACGCGACCGGCGTTGCGGGCAAGCCTGACCACGCCTGCCGGGCCGGTGCGCAGAATCGCAGCGACCTTGGCCGCGATGATCCGGCGGTCACGCGCGCCGACCCCGAGCCGGAACATCATGTCCACCACCGCCAGCCGACCGCCCGGCCTGAGAACTCGCATCGCCTCCGCGGCGGTCAGCTCCTTGCCATCGTCCGTGAGGTGATGAAAGGCGTAGCACGAGACGATGAGATCAACCGACGCGTCGGGCAGCGGAATTCGCCGCATGTCGCCCTGCACGAGGTCCGGCACCGCCAGCCCATCGCGGTCGGCTCGCGCGGCAAGCCGGCCAAGCATCCCACCGGACGCGTCCAGCCCTATCACATGCTGCCACGTGCCAACCGCATTGAGAGCGACGAGTCCCGTGCCACAGCCGAGATCAAGCAGGGTGCCGCCCGTTGGAGGAGGATCGCCGGCCAGCAGCAGATCGCGGAACCGCCCGAACGCCGGGGTGGAAGACACGCGATCCCAGGTCTCGGCCTTCGCGTCCCACTCGACAGCGGTCTCCGGCCCGAACATCTCTCCGGTGCGGACCGTTGCATGTGGCTCTGGCGTCATCGGGTGACACCCGGGCCGCGGCTCGGCGCGTCGGGCTTCTCCTCCCTGTCCAGTTCGTCGACCCACAGCGGGAAGTGGTGCGTAGCCCAATCGCGGTCGACGGTGCCCAGTGTCATGCCGCGCAGCGCGTGTCGGGTGGAGGGGTTCACGACCGCCATGAAGATGTGTGCTGCGATCAGAGCCGTCGTCAGAAACGCGAATGGTCCGTGCAGGTGCCCGAAGGCCGAGTGCCCGATCGTCAGCAGGTAGACGCCTGTCGCGTAGAGCCCGACCAGGTCGGCCAGGGCGAGCCGGGCATTCATCTTCTGCCCGCCGTTGAACCTTCTCACCGGCGGTGCCCGCCGCCCGGCGAGGATTCGTGCGGGGTCGAGCCAGGCCCGGTCGTCCGCCTCGAGCCTGCGCAGCTCGCGGGCCGTCCGGCTGAGCACGCGGCCGTTACCGAACAGCAGCAGACCCAGAAGGCCACCGACCAGAACCACCGCGGCGCCCACATGGACGTCCAGGGCGGGAGTCGTCCACCTCCAGCGGTGCGGCACCTGGCCGCCCGAGAACAGCATCACCCCAAACGTAAGCGCAACCAGCCAGTGCGCTGCCCGCTCGGTCTTTGTGAACCTGCGCAACAGTGCCACGGAACCATCGTCGGCACATTTCGTGAGAGGTCCCGGAGAATGATTGCAACCGGGTTGGTGTCGCCCGGCTGCAGGTACTTCCGTGCTCACCGCGCTCGGCCGGCAGAGCGGGCCGGGTCACGTCGGTTCGGGCCACGAGTCCGCCTCGCGCCTCACCGCACCCAGCTTGATATGGCCGAAGATCACGACCAGGGCGATCAGCCCGAGCACGATGTTGAACGCCACGATCACCGCCTGGGCGCCGATCGAGAACGCCAGCACCTGGCCGGAGGTGGCCGCCCCGCCCAGCGCGAACACGAGCAGCCCCTGTTGTGCGCCGACGCCGCCGGGAGTGAAGGGCAGTGCCGTGGAGACCGAGTCGATCACCACCACCACCAGCGCGTAGCGGACCGCGGCGGGTATCCCGAACGCGGCGAGCAGCGCGTAGGCGGTGCCCACCCGCAGCGCCCAGTCCAGCAACTGCGGCGCCGCGACCACCCGGGCAAAGCGGCTGGGCGAGCGTAGGATGCGAAAGCCCTGGGTGACGTGCCTCCAGAAGCCGAGCAGGTGGTGTGCCGCCCACTCCGCCGAAACCATCCCTGCGAACACGAGCCCTGCCAGGGCGAGCGCCACCAGTCCCCAGTGGCGGGCGTAGAAGGAGAACTCGAACGCCTTGGCGTCCGGTAGGTGCACCAGCGGCGGCGCCCAGCCGAGGCCGACCGTAGCGGCCACCATGGCGCCGACCACCACCACCCCGAACACGGTCTCGGCAACCAGCGTTGACACGATCGTGGCGACGGAGGCACCCGGGACGTGCCGGCGGACGGCAACGATTCGAACCACGTCGCCGCCCCGGAACGGCGCAACAGCGTTGGCGCCCACTCCGGCCAGGTACGACCACGCCGTCGCGCCGAACCTGACCCGGCGCTCGGGGAAGGCGGCACGCAGGATGCCGCACCAAACGCCGGATCGGACGAGCAGGCTCGAGAGGTGCAGGAACAATGCCAATGAAAGTGGCAGGAGACGCACATCGCCGAACCGGTCGACATACGCGGATACCGCCTGGCCCAGCTGGGACAGCGAACTCATCATCTGCCTGCATCGTGCATAGCGTGCAGCTCCGGCGCATCCGGGAAATCGCGGTACCGGGGCGCGGAAAACAACGTACGCTGCGCGGCTGGGAACACCGGACGGCCCAGAGCGCCCTTAGCGGAACGGGACAGAGACCGGTCCCGCCAGGCGCCGGTAGATGGCGAAGAAGTCGCGATCGTCCGGGACGAGGTATCGGGTCGGCGGCTGCTGGTAGTTGGGGACGACCCGGGTTGCATTCAGCCCGCCGCCATGGGTGTAGGTGATCAGCGTCGGCCACTCCGGATTGATGTCCAGCTGCATCGCCCGCACCGCACCCGCCCGCTGCAGGATCCTCGCCAGCGTGGTCACCGTCTGCCAGTCTGCCGCTGCGTAGATGAGGTTGCCGTGCCGGTCGATACCCGCGCCCGTGCGCCAGACGCGGACGGCGTTTCCGAGCGTGTAGCCCCACCGCGAGCTGTCGTTCAGCGCAGGGTTGAGACGCCCGTGGTTGATGATCAGCGGCAGGCTCTGGCGGGCGAAAGCGATCTGAGGCCCCGCGGTCGGCCCGCCGGTCCACGTCTTCACGTCCACACGGCCGTTGCGGTACCCGATGAGGGTTGCGAGCCCTGCCTTCAGCGGCTCGTACTGCCTGCCCTCGATGGAGGATCCGTTGTTTCCGTCGCTGTAGATGAATCCGCCGTTGAATGTTGCGAGAAGTCGCCAGCGCTGGTCGGGCGGGATCGACATCGGGCCTCGCACGGGAGCGGTCGGCGGCTCGTACCGGCCCGGGTACCACGCCGGAGATGTCCGCATGTGATCGAACCAGGCGACATACGCGACGATCCGTGGATAATCGACCTCCGGCCGGAACGTCGTCACAAGCACCGGCGGGCGCCCCGCCACCAGCGGGCCGGTGCCATGCCATACACCCTCCCCGACCAGCGACGGCGCCAGCACCGGCTTGATCGGCGGCGGGGCCGGCGCGGCAGAGTCATGGGCCCGTGCTGCATGCTCCTTGAGCGCCGGACCCAGACCGACCTGCGGCAGGCTGGTGAGCTGTGGGCCGCCCGGCGCCGGAGCGGTCCAGCTGTAGTAGTAGTGCTCTGTCTCGTCGACGAGCCAGTTGCCGTGGTTCGCTCGAATCCACTCAACGGTCCGCGGCCACAGCGGAAGGCTCGACGGCCGCATCATCGTGGTCGTGTACGAGTAGAGCGCCGGCGCCAGCAGCGCGAAGATGGCCAGCCCTCCGAACAGTGCGATTCGCCGTCTGCGTCGGTTCGGTGGGAAGGCGCCTCCGGTGGGGTCGGCGTCGGAGGATCCCATCGCTCGAGCCTAGGCCCTTGCCATGAGCGAAGCATGAGAACTCCACATGATGGTCGGAACAACGCTCGAAACGACAGCCCAGCAGCGTCTCAACTGGCAGCACCCAAGGACACGCGCTGGTGCCTTAGCCTGAGTCGGCGACGGGGTGGAGTCGTCGTGCAGCCCGGGCGTACGCGTGCTTCGAAGTGAGCGAGCAGGGCATGGGTGTGGGCTAGCTTCCCAAGGGGACCGGGTGGCCTGCACACCGAGGGACGCTGGTCGATCACCTGGGGCGCAGAGCCCTCGCGGGCGACTTCACCAGGAAGGATCAGCATGACCAGTCCAATCTCTGGAGCAAACGGGGTTTCGAACCCGTATGAGACCGGCACAGCGCAACCGCCGGCAAAGCTGGCCGACCCCGATCACGATGGCGACGTCGATGGGGCAGCCGGAGACAAGCCCGCTAATCCGCTGAGCACAGGTCGGGGGATCGACACCCGGGCATAGCGACATAGCGATCAATCGTCGTGCAAACCCACCGGCTCGGAGCGCCTATTCCTGAGCCATGAGCGGTTCGAGTCGGTGGCGCCAGCCCGGGCCGGTCTCCGTCCGGATCCTGGCACGGACTGAACTCCATCCCAGCTGCACGACAGCGCTCGGAGGCACTCGATGCGACACGATCGAGGCGAAGCTTCAAGCGACCGAGCGAGCGAGGGAGCGAGCGGCGGGGGTGGGATTCGAACCCACGAATGACCTTGACGGCCATTGCCGGTTCTCAAGGTGATCTCAGTGGGCGAGGCAAGGCAGCTGTGTGCAGGGTATTGGGACGTCGGGTAGGGGCGACGACTGTGTGTGAGACTGCTCGGGTTTCGGGACTTCTGGGCCACCGGTA
>Ga0265327_10004774_pt1 | contig 11799 bp, 34 predicted proteins | sample 41621metaG_FD_202089 | JGI IMG/M metagenome (GOLD analysis project Ga0265327, IMG submission 202089) | Rhizosphere microbial communities from Carex aquatilis grown in University of Washington, Seatle, WA, United States - 4-16-21 metaG | ecosystem: Host-associated > Plants > Roots > Rhizosphere...
ACACATCCAAACACCTCATACCTTCTTACTTTTGTTGGTGGACAGCAGAAGATCCTTGATGCTGACCAGATCCGTATTGCTGTCCAAGAAGTCGTTGAGTTGTGTTTCCGGCAAATCCAGTCCGTCGATAAGCAGATGTGTGTATAGACAGTATGTAAGTATTAGCGCTGATCGCACCTTCTCTTCAGTTGTAGTAGAAGTCTGCATGCCTGTTCTGGCTTCAATCGAAGTCAGCTCCAATTGTTTCTTTAGTTCACACGGTTTCATTTTTGTATAGTCCTTAGTCCTTTAAGTATTCCGGCACAGAATTCACCTGCCGATCTGTTGAATATGCCACTATTGTGGTGTGCTGGGTTATTAAATATTAATTGGTCTGTAGACGAAACCTTACTCCAGAAGGCGTAAAAGCTTAGATACCTACTCGACCTATCATCAAACTCAGCATTACATGTAGCCCAAATCTTATTGGTCTCCCACGTTAGTAGCGCTCCCAGCCCACCAATCTCATCTCGAGACAATGAGGTCGAGTTTCTTTGCATAGCTCAATACTTCTTTTTTGGTGTTTCGTGTGTATAGATAGAACCTACTATCGTCAGTCTTGGTATACACCAGACTCCAAGTAGTTTTTTTAGAAGACGTTGTTACGCCTTTTACTGCCTCAAACGTTTGAGGTTCATCGGATAATAACAACGCTGACATTGTTGCAATGTCCTTACCTATTGCCAACAACTCGTCGTTGGTTAGCGGTGAAGAGACATAGAACTCCCTGATTAGTATGGTTGAGAACTCTCCGATTAAACTGAGTCTGTTTTTTATTTGTGTTTGTGTCATATCATTTTCTTTCGATTGTTAAACTTCATCTCGCATCTCTTTTTTAGCTATCTTGCTGAGTGTTCGCTTTTTATCCAAGCAGAGATCCCACTCATCCAGATTCCTTCCCTTCTTGAGCCCCATATATACAGGCTCCAGTTGGTTATGTTCTATGATTTGTTTGACCTCTTCCAGACGTTGATCAATCTCAGCTGTGGCTTCGTAGTAGTGGGTTACCATGTACTTCTCGATAACCTCAGTGTACCACCACTGTTTGTTGAAGTGGTATTCCAGCTGTCCGTATTTGTTTGTATAAGTATCGAAGTGTTTCTTCCAGCTCTCTGGATAGCCTTTGTTCTCAAACTCTCTCACAGAGATCTTACGAACACCAGCTTTAATGAGGTCGAGCTTCTTGGTCTTTTTTGACTTCTTGTGAAAGTCTTCACGGGAAGAGTAGTCGTAGTGTTGTACGACTTTAAGTATGTCTGCAGCCAGTTTACCGTGAGGACCACGAGCAATGTCGTCTCTTACCTTAAAATAGCGCTGCCAGCCACTTTGATACGGTTTGTCTAGTTTGATAGACGGTCTGTTGTGCCTGGCTCGATAAAGCTTCCCCAGCTCGTTATAAAGCTGAATGGTAGCCTTCTCTTTCTCTGTTATGTTTTTGTATTTCATTTCTTTAGTTTCTTTACAGCTTCGGTCATCCTGGTATATGCGACTCCATGTACTAGAGGGGTATCTGACTCAAATGTCCTTGAAAATTCAGCATCGTACATCGCGGACACTATGCTGTAGTAGTCTTTATCTGCTAAACCTCTTATACCCAGCTGCATCGGAGTACTGTTGTATAGGTTAGGATTGAAAATTACTTCATATTCCTTAATTAGATTACTCATTTCTTTAGTCTCCTTAAGTATTTGTTTCGGTCGTGCGAATGGAGTAGGCATCAACGAGAACATACTCCCATGAGGGAATGTATGATTGAGTACTCCGGCGATTCTGCGGTTTGTTTGGACGGTTATACTCGCTTGAAGTATCCCTCTTACTTCAAACGCTATGTCGTCCAGCACTGTGTCAGGTATTGATACATTATTCAACTTCCTCTACCTCCATCTCTCATCTAGATATCCCAAGGCCCTACTTAGACCGTGCTTGGTATCGAATCTCTGATCGATAGCTATAGTAGCTATGATTGTTTGGCACTTGAAATAAGTATCAAGATCGTTGTTGTTATAAAACAATCTCGTTAAAGCCTGATGGTAAGGATGATTAGCCCTTTCGTCTGTATCGCAGCGATAGATGCCTTTTGGGAAGTTTTCAATGATCATCTACCCTCCAGTACGTCTTTTATATTACCTATGATCTCCTCACAAGAAGACGAAAACACCCATTCCTCAAACTGCTGCTGACTCAAGAAGGTGCTTTTAAACTTAACTATAAACTTACCTAGCTCTTCCTTTTCCAAGCCTGTTACAGCTGTAACCAGCTCTCCATTGAACTTCGACTTAATGTACTCTTTCTTCTTAGCTTCCTGCAGTAGTGTGAAGTACTCAAGATGCTTATTGAAGGTTCTTAGAGCTTTGTTCACATACTCAGTCTTGTCGTCGTTGTAGAGATAAGACTGAAGTTCAGGATGTTCTTCCAACCACTTCACAAAAGCCATAAACGTAGGTCGCTTGCGATTACGTGTACGGTTGATGTGGTTGAGGTTCTCCAGGGCATACGACTCCTTGTTGAAGAACGGCGAGGTTGTTGTATAGCGGAATATGTCTTCCAATGTTTCAAAGCCTTGTAGGAATCTGTCGTAGTTATATCCTAAATAGGTAAATATTGCCTTAGGATCTTTCGTAAGAAACACTTCTCCCAACTCATGTGTCTCTTTGACTCTAACTGGAATAGACAGCCCTAGATGACCGTACTTCAATCCCTGCTTATGGGCCACACGACCCATTAAGTTGCCAAGGTCGTTGAATGAGAAGTAGGTTAATGCACAGTCGAACGTGTCATCAGCTACAGTAAGGACGTCTATCTGGAAGTTGCTATAGTCCAGACTATAACAGTTGGCGTTGTGTTTGATATCTCTTGGTTCAAAGAGGCTGTGTAGTGCTTCTCGTAGGTCCTTAACGTCAGGCTTCACTACGATCAGCACATCCATGTCTCCAAACGTCTCTTTCTTGCTGTATGCAGGTACTACAGCGCATCTTTTAGCTATAATAGAACATAGGGTCTGCACTTCTTCAACAAGCTTGAAGTAGTCTTCCGCTCCCTTACGTTCTACGTTTAAATGTTTTAGGGCTAAGCCGCCCATATCAATGTTTCCTTTTGTTTAGTTTCTCAATCGTATAAACCAATCCTCTAGGCATATACATTTCTAAAGGTATATCGAAAGCTCTCGTATTTGCCTGCATAACCAAATTGGCAAATGCGGTTATTTTCAGCCTGACAGAGGCAGACGCATTAGTTAGATAGCTCGACGACGATACGCACAACCAGTAACCACTCAAGTACGGTGAATACAGTTCAGAGTTTGTTGCACATAATATGTTTGGAGGACGGTTTCTAAGTGCGTTACGGTTCACATTCACTAGGCATGAGCCCTTTACTTATGCAGGTTCGTACTGGCCTAGATACGCCCACTTCGTTACCAAAGATTTCTGCGCCTGGGTACTCTAAGACAGGCCTACGGTAAGAGGCCCAGGATTTGGATATATTTTGTACAGCTCTTAAATACTCAGACTCATAAGGCGCATGTAGTACCCCTTTAAGACGACTAATTATAATATTCATAAGGTGATGGTGTAATTCCTTTCGTCCAAAAGGTAAAGCTTATCAAATATGATGTTGTGAACTTCTCCTATTCTAAAAAGGGTCGTATTAACACAATCCTGAGGAACACTATTTAAGGCTCTTGCAACTTTCTCTCTTACACGCACCCCGTTTAAATAGAACTGAGGTAGTATACGTGGAAAGGTGTCTCCGAGAGACCCCAGCATGTCCGTATTGGCAGACTTCATTAATTCTTCTAGTTGTTCAGCATCAAGCATGATCATCCTTTTGTAGTTTTGTCAGTTCTTTGTAGACACTGATAGGCTTTTCTACTTCCGTACCAAACACAGGAGTACTGATACCAAAACTACGTGACAAGTGATCATCGTTGGCTTCGTGGCGGAATTTAATTGGGTGTAGCTCTTCCCAGTACTCTGACTGATGTGCCCTGCTTATTCGTGGAGGGGCAACAGGTGGTACCAGCTCAAAATCCACAGCCGTCTTCCAAGGCAGCACAAACCACCTTCAACATGTTGATAGCTCCTTTAGTATCGTGTCTGTCCATACAGTCGATAGCTCGTAGTATAAAACGATTAGCTGTCTTGTTGTGGGGAAAGTGAAGGCTTATCTGACCATATAAGACCATAATACGCATAAGTATGGTGAATCGATTGGGTTTACTTTTCATGTTTCTCCTTAATTAAAGTCAGCAAACCGTTAAACTCGGTAACAAACGCGAACAAGGTCCAAGGCCAGAATGTCGCCAGTAACATAAATATTCCTACGAGAAACATTGTCGTACGTATAAGAACCATATACCAACGCTGCTTATGGTTATACTTAAATATGTTGTAAGCTGAATACGTGAGTAGTGCACTAGGAATCAGTGAAACAATCAGTCCAAGGGTCCAGTAGGTTGTAAATAGTTTTGTTAGCATGTTATTCGTCTCCGTCTAGTATCTGTATGAGTCTGTAGTTTGTATTTGGCTCTTCTTGCCTCAGCTTGTTTAGTACAAACTTGAGATCATCGAGTGTTGGGTGATAGGGGTCGCAGACTCTTCCCGCTTCTTTAGCTTTGAGTAGGTAGAGACTCGCGTATCCCCAAGCATTCCATCCATAGTCTTCATGATATTGGGACTCATATACTTCTAAGCAGTAGTTAGGTTTGTCCATTTGGTTTATCCTTCTTTAGTTTGTTTATTTCTTTCTCAACAGGCATAGAATAACTACTGGAGTTGTTCATAGGACTAAGACCAGAGTCGTGTGAACACGCGGTTATAAGTTCCGGCTTAGGAAATGTACCTCGTTTATATTTATAACTAAACTCTTCTGTGACCATATACATATCGTGTACAGGATTTGTTGTGGCATATTGGGAGATCTCCAACTGTTCCATGACCTGTAGCTTACTTTTATCTATCTGTATCATGAAGACCGGTCCTTATCACGTTCAGTGTAAATCGTAGTGTTCCTGGGAATACAGGCGCTGGAGTACCTACAGGCAGGTAGCCGTAAGATCTCCAACTAAATTGCCTAGTTTTATGACACCACCTACTTACAGCCACAATGTAAGGATTATCGGTATGTGACTCCAGGTTTTGCAGCTGTACCATTTTCATACCACTATTCCAAGCTTCCTTAACTGTTATTAGGTTCATAAATGCCCACCAAAGACGTTATGAAGGATATCAGCAGGGTTAGGAATAAATGCGTGTGGCCACGAAGCTGCCCAAGGTCTGAACGCTTGAAACGGAAACTTACCACTGTTCGCTATCGACCCAACTATGTCTGTAGGGTTCTTTAAGTCGTACCAATAGGAGTCTTTATAATATGCCGTATCCTGCCGCTGACGGTCATGAACTAATCCTAATCTGTTATTATTAATGATCATGTAGTTGATTCATCGTGGTGGTCGACAGGCTTAAAGGTCTTCTTAGCCATAATCTCTTTTATCTGTGCAAAGCTTAACGGGAAATAGTTATGACCGTTGATGCCCACATCGATACTCAAACTATTAGGGTCATCCGGTAATGAATGATGGCTGTGGCCATACCAATGTTGCGACCCGTGTCCTTGATGATTCCAAGTCCTCATACAGTAGTGGCACATCACCACATACTGACCTTCTATCGTAGTCTCCAGTATGCCCTGTGTATAAGAAGCAAACTTCTCCTTGAACCTACGAGCACCCCTCTTGTCGTGGTTTCCTTCTACATAATGAATGATACCATTCAGTCGATCTTTGATCTTGGAGGCTTTCTCCCAGTTACCCAGGTTGAAGTCTCCCAAGTGATATACTGTGTCCTCAGGCTTTACTACACTGTTCCAGTTGGCGATCAAGCCTTCGTCGTGTTCTTCTATTGTTGCATATGGCCGGTTGTCGTACTTTATAATGTTCGTATGGCCAAAATGCGTGTCACTTACCGCAAATGTTGTCATATTGTTTTAAGTTTCCTTCTGTTCTAGCTGTTGAATTAAATAATGGACAGGCTCAGCTGCGTAGGCTTCATGTTCAGAAAGGTTCGTACGATCCTGAATTTTGGAATGGTTGATACTATATGAAAGTAATTCGTCTTCATACGCCATCGCGGTTTTACTCACGGTTACGCATCTTACTAAGCGCAGGTCCTGCGTTACATTGATTTTCATATCATCTCTTTAAAAGTATCCGTAACTTCATACTGCGGTCCTTGCGTTAACCATCCAAGGCTTTTTACTCTTAATTAGATACTCAAGCAATAGTTCAGATTCGCCTACCGCTTGTTCACTCAACACCCCTAGCGCAGGTGACGTATTACTTGTATTAAGCTCAAATACACGAACCAACAAAGGGACAGGCGAATGTACTAAGGATCGAGCCTCATACTCATCAGAAGCGCTCATCAGCTTTTCTGTAGTAGTTCTGAAACCATTTAGTTCTATTCGATCAAATGGATCCAGACGCATCTAATTCCTCCCAGCGATTCTTCATCTTCTCAATCGTCTCCAAGGGTACGTTGTGTACGTTCTGGTAGTTTCCTGTAGCAGTAATAATCTCAAACTCTGCTTTGTACTTCCTGGCCAGGAACAGATACGGGCGCATCTGCCACTTCTCCACAAACGTATTAGAAACCACAACTACGGGTGCCCCTTCCTGCAAGGCTGCCTCAGTATTGTTCCTACACTGAGTATGCGCTTCTTTTAGCTTACTGGTGTCGAAGTGATAGTTTCCTTCACTGTCCGTGAAGTACTGGTCAGCTTCGAAGTTTTTAGCCGAAGTATAGTTAGTTTTAGCTAGAGTTGTCTTTCCTGCCCCAGGAAGACCTCGAATGAGTATAAGTTTGCTCATTCCCAGATCACCTTCTGGACAGGGCATGGAGTAGCCAGGATCTTCTTCAACCACACGTCGCCCTTAGTTGTTAGCTTCCAAGAAGCGTCATCGTATTTGTTAGGCACGACTGACTCCAGTACTCCCATCTCATAGAAGTCAGCAATAGCTGATTCTACGGCAAGAACATCAATCCTGGGATGCTCTACAGGTGAGTAATGGTAGTGCAGAAGTACTTCTAGGGCACTTGGAGTCAAATGTGTAGGTGTTGCTTGTTTTGTCATATTGAGGACCTTTCACGTACCACTCGCTCTTTGAGTGCCTGTTCCTGTTTGATTTTGTTTCGGAGAACAGTCTCTCCCTTGTAATAGCCGGTATGGTATACCACATATGTCCATACCCCAAAGAAGCTTAGTATCCCTACGGCTTCGAATATTGTTGGAATTTCCATCGTTTTCCTTTTGTAAGTTGTTGTTTTATATAGATTTGTACAGAGTCTGAGTGCGCGTATGCTAATGTCTCGTGTTGTCTGATACCACCAAGGTACGAATGTGCTCTAAAGTATACTTCTGGATGTGGATCATCCGCTATAGTAGACACACGCAGTTTGTAATTCTTATGCTCAAAGTCAATCGGTAGTATCATCTGATAATCCTTTATGTAGCATGTAAATAGAAAGACGGTCACCTCCGTAAAAGCAAATCCGCTCCTGACCTCCCGAGTCATGTATAGGACCTAGCTGCATATAGTCGGCATAGGGAGGTATTGTATGGATAGGTCTTGTCCTACTCTCGACAAATGCCACAACTAAGTTGCCTAAACTTTCCATCCCAACTTCCTCCTCATATATGCGTATCCTCCTCTTGTAGGATGCACAGCATCGATCGCATTCTGCAACGCTATCACTAGGTTGTAGAAATGCTCATAGTCGAACGAGCTCAATAAGTTTGTGCTTAATTCCTCAGGCACAGTACAGTGCTCACGAGGAAAGTCGGAGTAGAATACTGTACTGTTTATGATGTTAAGTTTTCTAGCTTTAATAGTTTCATCCTCATTTTTGTTAAAAAGTCTGGTCTGTTGTTGTAGAACAAGTCCTGCCCCATGGTTCGTATGAGTACGCGTTCGATTTCCCATTCAGTATAAGCGTTAATGTGTACAAAGTTTTCAGATTCATGAGAGAGTCTGAACGTAATCCTATGCCTCTCCTGATTAACTAAAAACATCTCACCGCTCGTGGCCTTCATCGTCGCACACCTCTCCTGAAACAGTGAAGTGTGAATCGATCAAAGTCTGTGTTAAGTGTCCTGCCAGTTAGAATTATATGCTCTTCACTAATTAAAAACTTTCTAGCCTGTCCGGCATAGAGGTACTCTGTCTTCGACCTAGACTCATGACTGGCTGTCATTAACTGATCTGCGTTTTTATCGCTAATTAACCTCATTTAACCTCCGCCGTATATGGGTTTCTGCAGTTTCTACATCTATATCAATGTTAACCAAGATGTTTACAGTTGCCGCTTGGGTCTTTACTCTCGTTTCCCAATGTATTCTATTACAAATTATGTACTCAATAGCCGTAGTATTGGGGTTCTCGGTTGCACGAAAAGCTCTTATATCAACTATACCTTCATCTAGTAGAGTCATCTTAAACCTCTCATAATACCGTCGACACACTCTGTTATACCATAATCCGACCACATATGTCTTCCGCAGCTTCCATTAAAAATCTGCATGTCTTCAGTAGGCCCAACGAGATTTGCACATTTTACTTTATAGCCGTCTGCAACAGCTTCCCTCATCGCCTCCCTCGGCAAACCCACGTTCTTTCGTAGGTCATCATAACTTAAAGTATATTTATTCATTCAGTTTCTTTCTAAGGTAGTGAGTGACAATGCTTGCCGTTTCCCCTAAGGCTGCCACTGACTCTACACTGCTGACGCAAATCAGGTAGGTTGTTCGCTTTGCGCGTTTACCTATATCTGGATGTTGAGCCAACATATGATCCACGGTACTAGTGATTTGTTCCGTCCAAACTGGTTTATATACAATGTTACTCATTCAGTTTCTCCATAAAAAGAGTTGTTATTCCCGTTATATCTGCTGGAGATATAACTGTCTCGTCCACTCGTCGGCATGCCGTCGTTATTGATTGATGAGGGTATTTATGCCTGTGCGTACTGAGGTCACCTATCATAGAGTAACCTCTTTTTTAGCTCGCTCCTTATAGTGCTGATCCCAGGAAGAAGCATATTATCCGCGATACGGCAGTGAGAGTAGATCACATCGTATAGGTTGTACATATGCGCATTGAGGTCAGGTATGTCCAACGTCCGCTGTACAGTATACACCTCTTCCATATCATCAGCTTTTAGAATTTGCTGGGTGGTCATTTTTTAAATTTAGTAAGTGTCTCCAGATACTCCTTGGTGGGATCTTCCTCTGGAAACTTGTTATAACGCGTTGGGTTTAAGATGGTTACATCTTTTTTAGTTTTACCTACCTTAAAGCTGTTAAACCCTGGAGGACAGCTTGTCGCCCAGTCAGCATAACCATTTTTCCTGGCTTGTGACTTACTGGGAAATACCCCAAGATTCACCAATATATCAAACAAGCTTGTCGTAGCAGGTAATGTGGTGACACTCTCACCTCCAAAGAAGACCTTAGACTCGTCTCCTATGACAAATTCGTTTTCTATGATGTAGTTGTTTGGTTCAGTTTCGCTCATCAATCTTCTCCACTTAAGAATTTAAGGGTCTCTTCCACCTTATTGTTGGTGGCTTTCTGCTGGGCTTTTAGATTCTCCAGTGTTCCACTGTCTGATTCATCCATCTTCGTCATAGCAGAGTGTATTTTGGCTGTTTGTTCTGCAATTTTGTTGTGAACTTCAACTCCGCTATATTCATCTCGAACTGGAGTTTTTACGTTATAGGAGATAAAATCACTATCTGGGAACTGCATCCACTTCTTGATTCGGAATGCCTTATAGTATGTGTGATCCGATGTTCTATAGTCGTACGAGTATTCTTCAGGTAAAGCGCGTAATACAACTTTTTCCCCATCGTCTAAAAGAGCTATAAACCACTCACTACCATAAACTTTGTTAGGTACGCCATCGTTCCACTGATCCTTAGCTGGATGAACTACCGAGGAATCCTCTGTAGCTGGGGCAGAGGAGAGGGCTTGAGCTTGTTCGTAAAGCGTATTTAAATACTCGCAATCTAATTCTGAATCCCATGCATGGCGGTAACACCGAACAAAAACTTTAAATAACCCCTTCAACGCCTCGACGAGATCCGTGTTGCGCCGCTCAAGCTGACTACATTTTGCAGCCAGCGAGTCATGGTTACATACAAAATCGCTAAGCCTATCCTTTAGCTTGTCGCGCGCTGTAATTAGTTGTTTTATTTCTTTCGTCTGTTGGTCGTATCCAGCATGCCATGTAGCTTTATCATGCTCCCACGCCTCTTGCTCTGTCTCCAGCTCTTCCACACGGGCACGGAGCTTTGATAGTACGTCATCTATGTTTATAGCTTTATCGCCTACGTAAGATGGGTTCTCTGATGATTCACTCATGCGATTGCACCACTGCAGTTTTTCCGTAAGATATAGTAACAACAGCGCCTCCACTAATGGCTAGATATTCGTTACCAGTCTTTTTGTCTGTTATGACCCAAACCTGACGCACTCCACCTAAAGCACTTTGATCTGTTAATTCAGCTACAGTAGAAACAGATACACGGTCACTAATTACCTTAGTCGCAGATATTTGATTTAACGGACGGTCTGAGCAGCCCGTTAATAACGCCGTCATTATGATTAGTATTACTTTATTCATACTTCCTCCTCCACTTCGTAGGTGACTATGCAAGGTTTATCGTCATTCCATTTCCAGCTTTGAGCCGCCCACTTGGATTTGTCGTGATTAAAAGAAATATACCCCTCCACCGTATTCTTGACCTTGCGACGCCAAGGAATCGCCATGGCGATGGACTCAGCCTCGTCCTTATATTGAGATCCAACTTTAACGCAGTCGAATATCTCTAACACCGTTTTTGCTGGTTCTTCTGATTCTTCTAATGGATGCGCGAAAACACGTTTGTTATTTCCTCTAAGTAGAAATCTATTCACCCACCACATCTTTTTCTCCTCCGGCTTGGATGCGAGAAGGTCGGACAATGGAAAATTGAACCCTTTACCACATTCATTACCCCAGAACCAAGTAGCCGGGTGTGTTAGAATATCTTTAGGTAGTTCTGCGCCCTTTAGACCCCCATTTATAAGATATTCAACCTCTACATATTTTTCTCTGTGACTACTCCAAAACACAGCCCCTACCTCGACTAGCTTTCCGTCGATGAAATGCTCTTCACTTTTCCGCGCAAATCCAGAATAGTATTTATCGTACATCTCGCACGCCTCATTAAGCTTGTTCATATTGGTAATCTATCGCCTCTTGTTTAGTAATGAAAAAGTGAATACCACTAGAGCACTCATGCCAACGATCTTCATCAAATTTATTCGCTTTAACGATTTTACCTTTTACATATTTTACGGTTTTATCATGTTTTGAAATTCCTTCTTTTGCTCCAATAACATCTAAAACTTTTACGTATTCAGCTCTACATTTACGACCAGATGCACTACTACGTTTCGCTTTAGATGGTATAAGTAGCTTCACTAAAACTGATCCTTCACATTTCTTCCATCCCGTAAAATCTCCGGTATCTGGGCAAGCTATTGGTAGGTATAAATTTATAGATTCTTTAATACTTATACACCCAGATAGATTACACCCAGATAGATTACACCCATATAGATCACACCCAGATAGGTTAGACCCAGATAGATTAGACCAAGATAGATTAGACCAAGATAGATTAGACCCAGATAGGTTAGACCCAGATAGATCACACCAAG
>Ga0265327_10004776_pt1 | contig 11795 bp, 9 predicted proteins | sample 41621metaG_FD_202089 | JGI IMG/M metagenome (GOLD analysis project Ga0265327, IMG submission 202089) | Rhizosphere microbial communities from Carex aquatilis grown in University of Washington, Seatle, WA, United States - 4-16-21 metaG | ecosystem: Host-associated > Plants > Roots > Rhizosphere >...
GGCGTTGGTTGTGGCGACTTCAGTCGCTTTTTCGGCGAGAAAGCGACTGAAGTCGCTACTACAAAATCCATAATGAGAATTACTGGGAGATTGTTGTTACGAGATGGTTTCCCCCTGCCGGGGACTACGCGGTACGGCGGCGGAACAGCACCGCCGCCTACCCTTCGACAAGCTCAGGGCATCGCCTTTGACAAGCTCAGGCCACTGCTCAACCCCGATAATTGAGATGATACAAATCTTGGGATGGTGTTTAACTACGTCACCACCATCGCGACACACTCATCGCTTCTTAGCGACATACAGTTCACGCCCTGCACCACGCCTTCTTTGGGCGGAATCTCGTTAACTTTGAAACGGATGATTTTGCTGAGACGGGAGATAATGAAGGCGTCGCTTTCGGGCGTCACAGCCATTGCGCCGATGACTTTTTCGCCTTTGAAGGCAATTTTGCCGCTACCGCCAGGGCTTTTGTTGGCAGCAAAGCCATCCATCAGGCGCACTGTGCCGCGTCCATCGCCGCCCACCAGCAACATGCGCTCGCCATCGGGCGGCTGCACCGCTGCCACGCCCACAGCCGCATCGCCGTTTTCCAGGCGGATGCCGAGCGCGCCTGCCAAAGCCAGGGTTTTTTCAGCAAAGCGAATGCCCACGCCGTTGCGTGTGGCAATGAACAAATCGCCTTTGCCCCCCGACCAGCACGCGCCCGCCACAGGACCAAACTCTCCGTAGCGATAGAGGGCAACCCCAGGGGTCATGCCCATTCCCGTCACGTGCGCGGGCAGGGCGCGGGCATAGCCTTTTTCGGAGACCAGTACGAGCGTCACCCCCTTCGAGCTGGGCAGCAGCGCCGCCGGATACTCGTCATCGTGTAACCGCACAAGGTTGCGGACTGTCTGGCCTTTGCTGCGCACCGGGCCGGGTGTAATTGCATCCACGCGCAAACGAAAGGCGCGGGCCTTGTTGGTGATAAGGAGCAAAGTATCGCTCTCGTCGACGTGGCATAATGCGAACGGCGCATCGTTTTCGGGCAGGTCCATGTCAAAGATGCCCATGCCGCCCCGCCGCTGGCGTTCGTACAAGTGGCGGGCGGTGCGTTTGATCAGGCCGCCCCGGCTAAGGGTGATGATCTGGCAGGTAGTGGCAGGTTCGGTCACTTCCAGAGACGGCAGGGACGGGTCTTCGCTTTCCGCGCTTTCGCGCTCAGTGCGCACCGCCGCGCTGCGCCGGGTCTCAGACGCCGCGCGCAAACGATCGAGTTCCAATTCGATGTATTCAATGTAGGCTGCCACATCGGGGGCCACGCCGGTTAAATCAGGTCGCTGCATAGGTTATCCATTTCGATTTATAAAATTCCATTTGGGTTCTCTATCGCGCATCGTTCAAAAGAACCGTGTTCCCTTTTCTCGTTTGTGTGGTAAGGAAAATCAAGCTTAAAAGCAAACGTCGGCCTGAGGGGGGCAGGTCGACGTTTGCAAGGTTATTTTACCGCTTTTGGTGTACGTGTCAAGTGTTTTCCCGAAAATTCCCAGGACTTTCTTAAAGTCGAGCAGAGTTAAGAGCCTCGACACGAATTTCACGAATTTCCACCCTGGCCCTGATGCCAGGTAAGACCGCAGTTAACTGTGGAGACCTTTGAAGGTGCGAAAAGGACGGTTCGGACACGGATTACACGGAATTCATGGATTTTGGAAGTTTTTTTAAGGGGGTTTTTCCGTGTTCTCCCGTGTATTCCGTGTCCCGACAGCCTGCCACGCTTAAGTGTGGTGATACCTGATGCCAGTGCAGGTGAAAAATTTGTGAGAATTCGTGACATCGTGCCCGCAGGGTAAATTCGTGTCCCGCCTTTTGAAAAAGGCATCAAACCCGTGACTTTAAGAAAACCCTGGCAGCGAGGTCGTTTGCGTTTGATCGGATAACGCAATGCTTCAGCCGATAATGATGCGCTCGTTCTCGTAGAATTTGATTGCGCCGAAGGTGATGATTGCCGAGACCGCCAGCGTCATCACGGCTGAGATCGCCAGGTTCGAGGCCAGGATCGGCTCGGAGCGCAGGAACTGGTTGATCAAAATTTGCTGCCCAAAGGTTGGGATGAGCATCGTCCACAGGGTGGGCTTGACCGGCAGGAAAGCCAACATCAGTCCGGGCAGGGCCGGGATCAACCCGACAAAGGCCAGGTAGGTGCCCGCTTCTTTGGTAGTGCGCGTGAATGAGGCGATGAGCGTTTGAATGGCGCAGGCCAGGAAGACAATCGGCAGGCAGATCAAAAAGATGGCCGCCAACGCTCCGGCATCCAGCCCAATCTGAACGCCGATTAACTCTTCGACGGGCAAAACCTGAAAGATGGCTGCAAACCCGACCAGCGTAACCAGCAGATTAATCATTCCGAATGGCACGGCAGAGAGCATTTTTCCGATGACCACCGCGCCGCGTGAGAGCGGATTAATCAGCAGCGGTTCAAGCGAGCCGCGCTCACGCTCGCCGGCAGTGGAATCGGTGGCGATCAGGGCTACACCGTTGAAAATGGCAAAAATGATGAAGTAGGGCAGCATCGAGATAAAAATCATGGCCTGACTCTGCGGCGTGGCTGTATCCACTGTTTCAACCAGCACCACGCGCGTTACCTGTGGGCTGATTCCGCGCAGGCTCAGGCGCAGCAGGCCCATGTATTTGTCGTAGCCATCCAAAATATTCTGGATGCGCTGAATATCAGGGCTGGCCGATTGGCGGGTGCTGTCATAGATCAATTGCAGGGTGGCTCTTTTGCCGGCCGAGAAATCGTCCCCGTATGCTTTCGGGATGACCAGCACCACGTTGAGATCTCCGGCGATGACTGCGGCGCGCGGGTTGGCGGGGGCAGGTTCGACGATGACATCCTGCTGTTTTAAAAAACTCACCAAGCTGGGAGCATTTTCCGTACCCGAAACAGCCAGATGCAGCGGTTGGTCCAGGTTTTCGCGGATGGTGTTGCCCAGCAACATAATCATCCCCCCAATCAGGAGCGGCCCAAACAAACACCAAAACAACCCGATTGTCCAACTACGATAATCGCGCAGGTTGTCGATCAATTCCTTCTGGAAAATAATGCCGATCTTTTTCATTATGACAACCCTTCTTCGGAACCGATGACGGCAACGAAGGCATCTTCCAGGTTTTCGTGGCTGGTTTGGCGACGCAGGTCATTGGGGCTGCCGGTGGCAGAGACCACGCCCTTTGCCATAATCACAATCTGGTCGCACAGCGCCGCCACTTCTTGCATGATGTGGCTGGTGAAAAGCACACATTTTCCTTCGTCCCTGAGCCGCGAAATGAACTGGCGCATGGCGCGCGTGCTCATTACGTCCAGGCCGTTGGTCGGTTCGTCGAGCAGCACGTTGGGCGGGTTATGCACCAGGGCGCGCGCAATGGCGACTTTGAGCTTTTCGCCGGTGGAAAAACCGTCGGTTTTTCGGTCGGCGATGGCCTGCATATCGAGCAGCAGCAGTAGTTTTTCGATCTGGCTTTCGAGCGGCGCGCCTTCCAGCCCGTGCAAACGCCCATAGTAACGGATATTTTCACGGGTCGTCAGGCGTCCGTACAGGCCGCGCGCATCTGCCAGCACGCCGATGCGGCTCTGTACCTGGATGGGGTCGCGGGTGATGTCAAAACCGTCGATCACGGCGAGACCGCTATCGGGTCGGAGCAGGGTGTAGAGCATGCGCAGCGTGGTGCTTTTTCCGGCTCCATTGGGACCCAATAGCCCGGTGATCTGTCCATTTAAAGCCGAAAAAGAGACGTTTTGCACGGCCAGCACTTTGCCGAAGGATTTGGAAAGACCTTGAACTTGAATCATGACGATCCTTTACGGGCGCGGCCCGTTGAAGTTGACGAAAAACGGCGGCGGCGCGATTTCTGCCACGCAATCCGTTTTCAACCCGGCGATGGATGCGCTTTCGATGAAGTCTTTCAGCAGGTTGGCGGTGCAGCGACTGGAGAGATTGCCGTGGCCCATGCCTTTGAAGACCAGGTGCAACTCGTTGCTGAACGAGGCGGCGACTTTTGCGGCGTGCCAGGGTGGGGTGATGGGGTCGGCTTGGCCGGAAAAGATCAGCGCCGGGACGTTCGAGACGACCGGGTTGCGGAACGCCGCCGAAACGGAACCCTGGGGCCATTGGGCGCATACTTTGAGAAGGTCGAGCGCGCGGTCGCCAAAGACGCTGCCCTGGCTGAGTTTTTCGGCGGCGGGGGCGGTGATCAGGGGCGCGTCTTCGGCGCAGATGACGGAGTAGAACATGCCGTCTGCCGATTTGGCATCCAGGAGATAAGCCTGGGAAATCAGAGGAGTGTAGTTGCCGTCGGCATACGCCACATGGATTTCGAGCGGTAACATGGCGACCATATCGGGGGAGTAGAGTGTATTGAAGACCATGCCGGTGAGCATTTTGCGGGTGACGGTCAGCGTCAGCGGGTTGTTGGTGACCGGGTGCGGGATGGTGATGGTGGCGGGGGCGGCGTCCAGGCGCTTGAGCAGCGCATCGAATTCGGTTTTCAGGTTGGGGAAGGCGGTGTGGCAGGCCGCATCTGCGGCGCAGCGCGCGAAGAAAAAGTCCAGGGATTTTTGCCCATCGCCGGCGGCGTCCATCAGCATGACAAAGCTGGGGTCGACGACGGCATCGAGCGTGATGGTGCGCACCCGTTTCGGGAACATGCGCAGGTAGGTTAGCGCGGCGCGGGTGCCGTAGGATGCGCCGTACAGGTTGATGGTCTCGTAACCGAGCGCGGCGCGCACGGCGTCCAGGTCTTGCATGGCGATTTCGGTGGTATAGAAGCGCAGGTCGGCTTTGGCTTTGAGTTGGGCGGGGCAGGCTTGCAGGCGTTCGATGCTTTGCTGGTCGGTCAGGTTTTCGTCCTTTTCAGGGTCGAGACATTGCAATAGATTGGATTTTCCCGTGCCGCGCTGGTCCACCAGGACAATATCGCGGTTTTCGTGGATATTGCCCAGTACCTGCACCATGACGGGAAAAGTCGCCACTGCCGATTGGCCCGGGCCGCCTGCCAGCAGGAAGAGCGGGTCGGGGGCGGGTTTGCGTTTGATGGCCGGGACCAGCGCAATATTGAGCGTGATCTGGCGTCCATTCGGGTCCGCGCGGTCTTCGGGGACGTTCAGGCTGCCGCAGCGGGCGTTGACTTGTTGGTTACCGTCTGTGGGCAGGGCGCAATCGGTCAGCGCGAGGCTGCGCAGCGCGACAGGCGCTGCGTCTTCCCTGGCACCACCCGCCACACCTGTCCCGGTGTCCTGCGGGAGGGCAGGTGTGGGGGTGCCCCCTACTCCGGGGATTTCACAGGCTGTCAGGAACAGGCAGAGCAGGAGCAGGAGGGAGATGTTTTTTGGCATGGGCTTCTTTAGGGTTGGGACGAACGGAAGCGCAGACCGCGCGCTGTATAACGGGTGAATTGTATTCATCGTAGGGGCGCTTCCTGATTGGCGGTATGGTGGGTCAGCGGGGCTACAAGATTTAGTGTAGCATTTCCATATTCTGGAAATTGTTGTCAGAAGGTGGTTTCGACACCTGCACTCCCGGAAGGACACCGGGACAGGTGTGCGTTCGGTGCAGTGTACGGCGGCGAAACGACATCGCCGCCTACCCTTCGATAAACTCAGGGACCGCTCAACCACCGATTCTTGAGAAATTACGGATTTAGTGTAGCATAAAACTTTATAGATCGGCATGGGCAGGTGTATTTTTTGCTAAATTGTCATTTGCCGCAACAAAGGCATGAATATTCCCCGGCACGTTGCAGATCACACTCACCCCGGCAAAAGGAGGCTGATTGAGCGATTCGGCGATGGGTATAGGATGGATATAGGATGATTATAGGATGGATATAGGATGGATATAGGATGATTGTAGGATGGATATAGGATCGCTATAGGACCATTATAGGATGACCGCAGGCCGGGTAATGGGGAACCGTAAAATCAAAACCAATCAACAAGACAGCCCGCGCGGCGGCGGCGCGGCGCGCGATTTGCCGGGGCACATTGCGGAGTTTCAAGCGTAGGGACGGGTCGGGACGCGCGCTTGCATGGCGGGCGGGGCACAGCGGAGGGCCTTGCAAGTTTTTGACGCCCCACCGTCCCGCTGTGCCCCTACCCGGGCGGAGTAGCCCTGCGCCAACGGGGAATGTCAAACGGACAGCCCCAATGGTGGGGACGCGCGCTTGCATGGCGGGCGGGGCACAGCGGAGGGTCTTGCAAGTTTTTGACGATCCACCGTCCCGCTGTGCCCCTACCCGGGCGGAGTAGCCTTGCGCCAACGGGGAATGTCAAACGGACAGCCCCAATGGTCGGGACGCGCGTTTGCATGGCAGACGGGGCACAGCGGAGGGCCTTGCAAGTTTTTGACGATCCACCGTTCTGCTGTGCCCCTACCTGGGCGGGGAGAGCTTGCATGGCAGCCATCCCGCGCGGGGTGGCTGTCGGCTTTGGGGGGTGGGCGTAACTGCCCAGGCAACCGAGACAGCCTGACAGGACAGGCTTGCCAGCAGAAAGATGGTGAGCAGAAAACATAGATACCGGTTGTGTTTCATGTTCTCTCCCTGGGTTGAGAATAAGGCGGGCAAGCGCTTTTGAATTACAATTCGAACTCGAACCGGCTTAAAGTGCAAACGTCGGCCTGAGGGGGGCAGGTCGACGTTTGCAGGCGGGATTATAGGGCAAGCGCGCAGAATGCGCAAGGGCAAAATTGCCGTCAATTTCTATGGCACATAATACGTAATCACCAACTGTGGCTGGCTGCCTGCCAGGGCATTGCCGCTGTACAGGCTGAGGTAATTGGCGATGGCATTGTTATTATCGTCCAGCTTGAAGCGCAGGCGGATTTGGGTCAGGCCGGAGCCGGTGGACAGTTTGTTGACGAAGAGTTTGGCGTTGGTCAGGTTGAAGCTGTACCAGCCGCCCACCGGGGCGGGCGCGGAGGGGCCATAGGATGCGCTGGCGGCTGCCTGGAAATCGTCGGTTTGCAGCGTCGATGCAGTGCCGAAGAAGCCATTCTTGACATCGAACATGAAGCCCCCGAAGGCGGCGACCGGGTTGCCGCCGCCGATAATGGCCTGCTGCCTGACTTTGAACGTCACGCCGGTGATGACGGCGGTATCGGGCAGGCTGGCGGTGTTGAAGGACAGGATGGCGCGGTATTGTTTCTTCGTGGCGTCATCGCCCAGGTTGAAGGTGGTGGCGGCGGCGTTGAATGTGCCGCCTGCGTTGCTGTTTTCGGACGATTCGAGCACCCAGCCATCTTGAGCGCCTGCCGACTGCAAAGTGATGACCACCGGGGTCTTGGTCGGCGTGCGGGTTGGAGTTGATGTACCGGTTGGAACCGAGGTCTTTGTCAATGTGCGCGTGGGCGTAAAGGTCGCTGTCTTGGTAGCTGTGGCTGTCGTGGTTGACGTGCGGGTCGGCGTATCGGTTGGAGTTGCAGCGTTTGTCTGTGTGGATGTGGTTGTTGGGGTCGGCGTGAAACAGATCTGGTAGAGGCTGTCGCAGCCGCCCCGCGGGGCAGGTTTCAGATTCGGGTTGTTGTCGCCGGGGTCGACCTCGGCAAAATAACCGTCGCCGTCGGCGTCGGTGCGGATCGGGTCGGTGGCGGTGTATTTGTTCCCATTGACCGTGTAACTGATGCCATCCGCCGTCTTGACGACCACGTTCCCGGCCACGACGGCGCTGCCGATGTTCGTCGTCGGGTCGCCGCGCTCGGTCAGGTAGACGTCCGAGGTCGCCAACAGCGCATCGATCACGGATTGGCGCGGGTGGCCGTAGGGGTTGCCGTCGCCCACCGAAACGATGGACACTTCCGGGTCGAGCTGGCCGAGGAAGGTCGGGCTGCTGGAATGGTCGCTGCCGTGATGGTCGACGCGGTACACGTCCACGTCGCCCACTTCGCGCGCGACGCTCAATTCGATGTCGTGGTAGGTATAGCCGAACTCGCTGGCGTATTCGCCGTCCAGGTCGCCGCCCAGCCATTCGTCGAACGCGCCATAGCGCAGCACCGCGCCGATGCTGTAGTCGTTTTCGGAGGGCGGGACGCTATCTGCGCTGAAGTTGCCGGGGATTAGCGCCCCGTTACCGTCGACGGTGACGATCTTGAAGCTGACGCCGCTGCCGAGGTCGACCTGCCCCGCGCCTTCGACGGCGGTGACAGGATGCAGCCGGGTCTGCCCGCGACCGGCCAGGTAAGTCTTCCAGTTGTCGAAGGTGCCGCTGGTTTCGCCCAGGTAGACGTTGTAGTTGCGCAGCAGGGTTTCCCCGACGGTGAAATTCTGCGCTTCGACCAGGTTCCACAGGCCGCCATAACCGACGTAGCCGATGTGGTCGAGGTGAAAATGGGAGATGACGACGTAATCCAGCTTTTTGCAGCCGAGCACGCCCTGGACGTATGGGCCGATCACGCGGGCGTTGGCGCTGCTGTTCCAACTGGTCTCGCCTGTGTCAAACAGCAGCGACTTGCCGGTGGGGCTGACGATCAGGGTCGAATCGGCCTGGCCGACGTCGATGTGGTGGATTTCGAGATTGCCCGCCGTCCATGTGCCCGTACCGCACACGCCCGGATTGCTGTTGCTGGCGCCTTTGGTGGGGCTGGATGTGGCGGCGATGGCCCAGTCGCCGCCGTCTGGGTTGCGATACCAGGAGAGATCGTATCCGGTGGACGTGTAAGTGTAGCTGTCCAGCACCGTGGCTTTGTCGTCGAGCAGCAGGCGCGCGTCGTCGCCGCCGTTGTTGAAGTAGCTGCTTTTGTCCAGGGTCCAGAAGCCATGCGCGGGGATGGTGTTGCCCGCCGCAATCAAGATTGGCGCGCCCCCGCCCGCGGCGATGTCGTCAATGTAGCAATTGCCGAGGTCGAGGGCAGAGTCGCTGGTGTTGTAGAGTTCGATCCAGTCCACGCCGCCGGTGGCGGACGGCAGGATTTCGTTGATGACGACCTGCCCGGCGGAAAGGGCGCAACTCCCGGCGGCGCGGGCAAGCTGGGGCGGGGTCGCCATAATGATGAGCAGCCAGGCGAGTGCGATGGAAAAAAGACGATTGGTTTTGCCGGGGTGAGGCATTCTATCCTCCTGGTGTGAATGCAGGAATGCAACTTCATTGTACGGCAGAACCAGCGGTAAAGTTCAGGTTATGGTGGCTCGATAAGTTTGTAAGGCGCGTTTCAGGACGCTGCCGGATTTCGATCAGCAATCATTGCCCGGCATCTTGGATAATTCGGGCAGCCCCAAAACTGCTGACCCGGCGTATTGCCGCGCCTGGCAGTGCGTTGCACCATCGGGATGCCGCATTTGGGACAGGTCGGCGTTTGCCGGGCAGGGGTTTCCTTCGGCGCAGTATCCTGGCTAACGACCGGCGTTGACTGCATGGCCGCCTGGAACAGGGACGCCAGTTCGCGCGTGTCGTACGCAGCCCGCGCGGGCACGCGCGCCAGCGACAGCCCGGCCGCGGCAAATACCTGCTCCACAAAGGCGTCGCGTTCCTGGCGGTCGCCGCGCCGGTGAATGGCATTGTCCAGTTCGATGGCCAGGATGGGTTTGAGCGTTTGCGGCTGGCACAGCAGGAAATCGACCCGTTTGCGGTCGATTTTGTTCTGGTAGGTCTGGTGAGAGTCGCCCTGAGCGACGAAGAAAAGCTCGGCCAGGGATACTTTTGGACAAATTAGCAGGCGCTCACCGAGCATGGACTTGAGCACGTGGTAGAACGAGGCTTCCGCCGGGGAGAGAAAGTCGTCCCGCACGCGGTAGGGGTAGATTTCGGGCGCAGTCTTTCGGGTCGGGACAAACAGGCGCAGGAACGCGCCGATGCAACCGGGTTTTTGGGTGGTGGTCATGGGCGCAAAACTTCCATTCTCAAATCAAAAGGTCAAAACAATTTTCATATTTCTTGAAACGCGGACGTGGTTTTACGCCATCTTTTGTTACGTTGCAAAAGTTGATGGAATATTTGCCCTTGTTCTGGCCTTCTTTGTTGCGATTGGCTTCGACGATTAATTCGAGCGATGGAACGACCCAATAGGTATCTGCTTGTTCAGAATAGAAGATGAAGTAAAAGTTTTCACGCGGTTGACGAATTTCCATTGCGGCAAAGCGCCCGGCGTTGACAGGTTCGCAATCTGCGGAGCGGGCTTTGATTTGAATATCGAGATAACGCAGGTTGCCATCCCCTTTGTCGATGCGAACGACGCAGTCGATTTGCTGGTCATCTACCAAAGTCATGTAGACGTCGAAGTTGCGGCGTAGTAATTCGGCTACTGCGATGTATTCCTGGCGTTTGCCACGATTCGCTCGGCTTGCATGCGGGGTTGATATTACATTCACGACTTCCACAGGACGCGGATATTTCAATTGTTATTCGTATGAGCGAAGAAACCGGCCTGGCGCGCCTGCTGGAAGATCACCGCGACCACCTGGGAGAATATCGCTCATTGGTGGCCTTTGGTTATCTGGATCATACCTGCACGCCGGATTTGCTGAAATAAAGCATATCCCCATACCCAACATCCAGACTAAAGCCGACAGCGGCTCTCCCGTCATCGCCCACCGCGCGACGACGTAACGAGAACCTTCCCCATCATGGACGAACTCACCGGCTCCGTCGAACGCATCACTTATTACAACCCCGAAAACGGATACAGCGTCCTGCGCCTGCGCCCCGAAACATCCCAACGCGCGCCCAGCCAGAGCCTGAGCCGCGACCCCGGAAGAACTGGGGCAGGCGGTCTTCGTCACCGTCGTCGGCAACCTGCCGGAGCTGACCCCCGGCGAACACCTGCGCACTTCGACAGGGTTTCGACAAGCTCAACCTACCAACTCAGTACAAGCCAGCGCGGACGCTGGGACAACCACCCGCAGCACGGCCAGCAGTTCAAAGCTGAGTTCTGCGAGCAGACCTTGCCCGCCAGCGCCGCCGGGATCGAAAGCTACCTCGGCTCCGGCCTGGAAAGCGCCATCGTCTTCCTGGTGGGGCTGAATTCGTTGTTCGAGAAAGAACATAGCCTGCGTCTTTCGGACGAAGAGCGCGAGCAACTGATGCTCGAAAACACGCGCAAGGTCTATATGGCCGCCACGCGGGCGGGCCAGTGCTTGGTGTTCACGTACGTGGGGCCGTTGCCAGATGTGTTGAAGGGGTTGCTGGTGAGGAATGTGGGCTGATTCCTGCGGGCCATTCAACACAGCTTTGATCGACGGCTGCCGCAGTAAGGATGCCACCCCCTTATAAAACGCGATAAAATCAGTTGGCATAGCGCACATTCTCAAATTCGTTACAGCGTGGAGGTTTGATGTTTACAAGAAGATTGGCATCTCATGTTTTTTCCACTTCAATCGTCTTTGTTTTCGTCCTGGCGCTAAACTTTAGCGCTCTGAGTGTCATGCCCGCACATGCGGCAGGGATTCTCTACGTCGTCCCAACCGGAGCAGGCGATTGCTCCAGTTGGGAAAATGCCTGCGATTTACAAACCGCGCTGATGCGCGCAGCGGGCGGCGACGAGGTTTGGGTCGCAGCCGGAACGTACGTACCGCATTACCCGTACTACGTCACTTTCCAACTCGTTGACGGTGTAGCCCTCTACGGCGGTTTCGCCGGGACGGAAACCGGGCGCGACCAGCGCAACGCCACGCTCAATCCCACCATCTTGAGCGGCGACGTGCTTGGGGATGATAACGGTTTCACCAACAACACTGAAAACATTCAGCACGTAGTAACCGGCTCAACAGGCATAAACACCTTGGATGGCTTCATCATCACGGCTGGAAATGCCGTTAACGGCGGTGGGATG
>Ga0265327_10004777_pt1 | contig 11792 bp, 12 predicted proteins | sample 41621metaG_FD_202089 | JGI IMG/M metagenome (GOLD analysis project Ga0265327, IMG submission 202089) | Rhizosphere microbial communities from Carex aquatilis grown in University of Washington, Seatle, WA, United States - 4-16-21 metaG | ecosystem: Host-associated > Plants > Roots > Rhizosphere...
GCCCTGTTTCGGCCAAATCAGCAAGATTCAACACCTGACCCCTCCCCTATATCGCGTCCAGAGGCAGATTCGCTACCGAAGGGTCGGCAACCTTTTGCCCTCCCGACGTTCGAGTGATCTCCTGGCGATGAGCAACTCGGAAACGAATGGCCCTTCCCCGTAGCCTATCCAACTCCCGCGCGCCATTTTCTTGTCGTAGAACAAGTCCCAGTGCTTTTCCATGACGTTTCGAAACTGTCCAAGCTCGACGGCTACACAACTCCACGTCTCACCCAGTGAGGAATCTTCATCAGTGACGCGAACGGAATCGAGGGTGACGACAACCTGATTGAATTCCACCGGCGTTTCAAGCGGTTTGCCTGCAACAGTTGTGACATGGAATACGTACGGCGAAGCTTTTGTGCCACGGTCGAAAAGCCAGACTCCTTCGATGGCGACGGCTTCAGACATTGGCTTGCCGAGGCGGCCAATGATTTTGACCGACTTCCCCAAATCCGCCGCGTTGACCGTACGTAGATTCTCGTTGGTCTGATGTTGAGCCGTAGAATTGTCGACTCGGGTGATTGCCAGACAACTGATGATGAGCAACAAGCCGATCGTTCGACAGCTGCGATTGCACATTGTCTGCGATTCCTTTCTGCCAGTCGACCGGGGCAACTCGCCCCGCGACGAACGACGGACTCCGATCAACATCCCAGCGATTTGAACCCCCAGCGACGGCGGTCAAGGTGAACGACTGGTTCGGCACCGAATGCTCGTGTACCATACCTGTTTTGCGCTCGTGATGTGCATTAGCTAACAACGGTGACGATACCACCAATCGGCTTACCGCGCCGAAGAACTAGATAACCCCTTCGCATCCCAAGACGGGATCGCAAGTGAAAACAAAAAGGCCAAATCTGGTCGCCAACCCGTATTTTCACCTTTAGGGACTGCCACTCTTCGAATAGCCGTCCTCGCTGGAACTCGGCATCAAGCTGCCCGGTGGGCACGGGCCGACGAAAAAATCGGAACCACGGAAGCCCTTTACGCGCCGCGAGCATCCAAAACTCTTCATCGGTGTGCATCATCACCATGTCGCAGAACAGATCATCGACCAAAATGGACAGGAAAGCCGCCTCGTTCGGCCATGGTGTCGCACCGCCCCCCTTAATGCCAATCGTGGCCGCACCACAAACACTGCCGGGCCCTCGGCGTTGCAACAATCCTGGAACACTTCTGACAACGATTCAGATCGATTTTCGACGAAAGTTCTGCAAAGACCCGCTCAGCTGCCCGAAGTCGAAATTCTTGCGGGCCCTCGGCGAGCAGTTCGTCCACCTTCGGATTGCCCCGAGCACTCATTCGAGTCAGCAAAAACTGACGAATCCGTTCTGAATCCGTGTGAACTGCTTTCCACTCTGCTGATAGAGTCCGCGCGGCAAGGTGCTCGTCATGCGAAAACAACTCGGGATAGTTGTGCCAGAGATAGTCGGCCAACTCCACGCGCTCATCGTATTGGGTTGTGTCAAATGGCATAGCCCATGCTCAAAATGCGTCAATTTTTACACAACGCCAAAGTGCTCTGCCGAACGTCATGCATCGCCGGGTCGCCGCCAGTGGCATCGATTTCAGATTCAACCCGGCCCGCAACTCCGGTTGAACCGCTAGTTATCGATTGTCTCTCACAACATTGAGCCTTATGTAGTCGTCGGGTAACCGTTCACGGGTCGGGGACTGACGCATTTTCACGGCGAAAAACAAACAACTTCCATGGACACGATAAGACACCGAAGCGCCGTTTGTCCGTGAAAATGGGTCTGTCCTCCGCGCTTGCCCGTGAACGGTTACGTCGTCGGACTCCACGAATGCGACGATTCTGTCGCGGACTGCGCGGATGTCATCATTGTATTGGCCACGTTTTTCTTCGTCGATCTCGTCGACCGGATACCCATAGTGAGTCAGCGCCCGTAACTGAAGTCGAGTCCGCCGATAGTCAATTCCACTGTTCTTGAGAAGTCCGACCACCTGGAACTCCAACTCCGATCGGATGGCGATTTCATGCGTCTCTGGCTCCCTGGAGTCCGCGTAGTAAATCTGCAAGAAGAGTTGTGGATTTCGGTCTGGATAAAGGAAGCCTTTCGCGGGCGGCAAATTGAACCTGAGCTCGGTTGAGTCAGACAATTCGCAGGCAAGACTGACCGTGCCACCATCCGCGAACGCCCCGTATCCGTTTAGATCGATGGCGGCAGGAAGGAGAGCAATCAGTTCAGCCGAGTTTTCGTAGAAGCGAATCGGAACCTCAACTCTCGTTCCAGGTGGAATGGGGGTGGGGCGAGGAGGACTCCCCTCATGAGGCACCATATTCCGTAAGAGCGTTGTCGATCAACGTCGCGATTTCCTCATTCAAGGGAGTTTCAGCAGCCTCGCGCAAAACGTTAAGGAGAGCCTGACGATTGTGATCACTCAGATTTGAACGAAAGCACCGCTCAGCCATCCACACGGTCATGACCGTGGCTCGCCGCCGCAGTGACTCAACCAATAGGTCAACGTGCTCATCAATGGGGCTAGCCTCAAGCGCATGAACGATCGGGCCTGGTGAACCGAAGGAAGCCGCGGGAAATCGTTCGAAGATCCCGATCAATTGCTGGCGGACTTCGATCGCTGGCTGGCGATATCTCAGCGGTTCGATCAGACCATGGAGCACCGCCACATCAGCAGCTTCGTCCCCCGTTGGCGAGAAGTTTCTAAGCTTGTCGATCGCTTCAGGTTGTTCCATGTTGCACTGTGGCCGAACGACCAAGGTCACTTGTCCGCGATTGACGACGGGCTTCCAATCAACACGCCAGCACTTTGAGCCGCCAGCGGCTGCGGGTCAAGTTGACCGGCTGGTGTGGCATTCTTGTACCGAAGTACACAAACAATTTTTACCTCTCGACGCATGACCCCCATGTGCCCGAAGTGCCCACGACTGGAGACAATGCCCTCGAACTCAATTCGACCACCTTCCTCGTCGAGCCCGTGATGGCAATCGCAAAGAAAAATTGGATTCCAGCGTTCCTTGGCAGGGAATACCACGAATACCAAGGCAACTCCGCTGAACCAGCTTACTGTGAATAGATCAAGCGATCCGAGCCCAAAAGACACGACTGATACCCCGATTGCTAATGTAATCAAGCACACGATCATTCGACTGCGTGCTACACGGATTTCGATGTGTGGGATCTCCCAGTGTGGCCGGTAAATGCCTTCATATTTGACTACGACTCCAGGCAGAGGGGACTGAAGCGGTGCTGCCATTTTCGGCCTAACGCCAAAGGTAATTTGCTCGCGATTTAAGACCGGCGTCCAATCAACACGCCAACACTGTGAACCGCCAGCGACTGCGGGTCAAGCTGACTGGCTGGCTCGGAATCTGTTGAACGACATCCCAAATAATAAGGATTCGGAACGACATACTTCGCAAACCCAATCATCGTTCGGCGAGCCCAATCGCAGCAGCGGTGATCACGCCAGCGACAATGCCAATGTACAGTGCGGCGGAGATGCCTCCCGCAAAGTCGTCTGGATGAACGTAATACACAGGTGAAACGAAGTAGGCATCGATGACTACGTAGCCGACGGTGAACGCGGGTCCAGCGACTAAGGCGATGACCGGCAACCAGGTGCGGGGTTTACTCTTGCTGCCGGTGGGCCTGAGGGACCGAATCAACGTCGCACCGGCCGCAACGACAACGAGTCCCATCAACACGTTGTCGCGCATATTGATCATCGCGGCCAGGCCTCTTCTTCGCAACGCGGACCCAATTTGTACAAACAACGGCTCATGCTGCCGATTAGATATTCGACTAAAAAAGTACGGTCAAAGATTGCCGCAGTTTGTCCCCCTGCATCATACCCGCCTCAAAATCCGGCTGCGACGGGAAATCCCCAGGGCTCCCGGATCTCTAGTAGCACGGGCATTCGATCAGACGGCGTCTGTGACCGCTGTTCGGCGCGGTCTCCTGACTCCGCCAAAACGCCCGACCGCAGGTCTCCTCCTCGCCTTTCGGGCATGATCCAACAGACCGTCGAGTTGCAAAGCCAACCGCCTAGGAAGAGGAGGCCTTCGGTTGGATTGATGGGCTGGTTAGGAGACCAGCCCACAAAACAGATTTGGGTCAGGTGTTGAATCTTTCTAATTTGGCCGAAACAGCGCGTTGTGAACAATCAGAACTGACACTCGGCCAAATCAGAAAGATTCAACACCTGACCCCTGATGACCGACCCCAAAGAAAAAAGGACGCCGGCATGAGGCCGGCGTCGCGGGGATCAACAGTTTTCAACAGATGTGGCTGCTCGGCTGGATCCGGGGATCCGGCTCGATGACAGGAGAGGCAGACGCTTACCGGACGGTGCCGGCGATCGAGACGCCAGCGGCCTTGTCCAGTTGTGGTGAACCAGGAATCGGGGTCCGTGCCACCCACTGGCTGACTCGAATGACCGACGGAGTCTTCAGGGCCGGACGGGTGGGGATGACGGTGTCGGTCACTTCCCCTCGATCCGATTCCCGTGCTTCACGAGCAGGAACCGGGTACGAAATCTTGCGGGGGTTCTGACCGTTCGACTTGTTGAACTGATCGGGCTCCAGCGGATCGGCGGAATCGCCTGTGGCGGTCCGTTCTGCGGCGGGACGTCGGGCAGACGAATTGGGATCGGCTGTCGGTGTCAACGCGGTCGGGCCACTGTTGGCCGGTCCACTGGCGGTGACTCCACCCGTGCTTCCGACCGGAGCGTAGCTGACACGGGTTCCCACCTGCATCATCTTGGCGACGGTCACGGGCTTCATCGCCACGATCTCGACTTCTTCATACCGAACGGTATTCACGGCGACCTGGCGGGTGGTCTGCTGGGGAACCATCGAAGTGACGTTGTAGGTCACCTGCTTCATCCCGGGAACAGCGACTCGCTTGGAACAGGGGACTGTGCAGGTCATCGTCTGCGGGACGAATGTCCGCGAGACCTTGGTTGTCGGAGTAAACGCGTTCCGGACGTCGTATCCGGTCCGATTCATCCAGCCCATGAATCCAGGACGGTTGTCGTACTGGCAGGAGGGAACCTTGCCGGTCGCTTCCGTTTTCGTGGCCCAGTAGCCGACCTGCTTCTGCACCTGCTTGTATTCGGTGACAGTCTGGTAGTCGACGGTCGGCACGTTGACCGTGCGCTGCTGAGTAACCGGTCGCATTTCCGTCACGGCCTGTGAGACCATCTTGACCTCGACCACCGGTCGCTGCACCTTCTGCTTCACCTGCTGGTATTCCGTGACGTGCACGGTGTCATAGACCGGGTGAACCACGGGCTGCATCGCCTGCACCTTGACCGTCTGCACGACGGGTGCAATCGCCATCGCCTGCACCTGGACTGGTTGAGTCACCGTGCAGTTGATCGGTTGACCGCAAGAGACCGATTCGGTCGCGTATGCAGTCTGATAGGCGGGCATCGCCGCGCCGTACGATGAGAAGCTGGCGGACTGCATGATGGGAGCCGATCCCAGCAATGTTGGCCGCGGGCCACAGTTGCAGGAATTGCTTCCACCGAACGGGAACCACTGAGCCGAGGCGCTGCCGGACAATGCCAGCACAGCCAGGCTGCTCCACACGGATGCGGAGCCAAACAACGAGCGAACCATGGGCATCTTCCTACCTTGGAGAAGCGGCAGAGAGCCGTCGAACGGGATGTGAACGGGAGAGGGGAACGGCACATTTGACCGAAGGCGGGTTGGCCGTCTGTCAAACGCGGCGGGTTTTTAGAAGAATCCGAAAAATGGGTCAAGACCACGGCAGGAAGTGCCGACTTCGACCGCTGAAATTGTTCGACTTGCGCGGATTTCGCCGCTCGGAACAACCGACCAAAACACAAGTTCCGCAAAACGGCCGGATTTGCCAGTTCCTTCCCGGAACGACCATGTATTCACGGTCGTGACGATGAGACATGCAGGATCCACGCCCTCATCGCCAGGTACAGCACCAGCCCGTTCAGCAGATGCCACACAAAATGAGTTCCCATCGCAAGCGGGGCGGTTTTGTCGATCGAGCGAGCGAGAATCGCCACCGCAAACACCAGCCCGGCCATCGGTAACAACCAGGGTTCTTCGGGTCGACGCCGCGACACACAGCCCCCGATCACCAGTGTTCCCGTGAGTGCCGGCAGATAGAACAGCGAACCATTCAACGGCTGCCGAACAGGCATCGCCAGAAACGACAGCCCGATGATGCTCACCACAATCCCCAGCGACCAGGGAACCGACAATCGCAGCAGACAGCGTGTCGACAACCAGAAGAACAGCACCTGGAACAGGGCAATCGGAATGATGTCCAGCCACATCGTCCCGGCAGTCGCACACGTATGAAACAGGAAACTTCCCGTCCCGATGCAGGCGGCCAGCACAATCAATGTCCAGGTCGCCTCGGTCAGCGCCTGACGCCGCCGTGCCAATGACCAGGCCGCGATCGCGGCCAACAGGAACGCCAGGTTCGTGAAGGCATTCAGTGGCTCGGCCCAGAACCCCGGGTTCCCATTCCGCTCGCGATACATGTGCAACAAGTCGTGCATGTCCGAATGGTAACAAGTCCGCAGCCCGTCGGGTGTGCGGAGACTTCGGAATCCACCATGACGAGGTCTCAGGCAACATTCGCGGTGCGTTGCGAAGACTTCACGCACCCTACAAGACTCGTGTCGGCTTGCGCCAGGCCGCGACAAATCCGAGCCTACCCATCATCTCAAGAATCGGCCACCGTTGAGATCGATCACGGCGCCGGTGACGAACTGCGAGGCATCGCTGGCCAGATAGAGCACTGCGTTCGCGATTTCATCGGCTCGAGAATTCCGGCCGAGTGGTGTCTGGCGTCGGTAGTCTTCCATCTTCTCCGGCGCGGTGAAGACTTCATGATGTCGCGTTTCCACCACGCCGGGCATGATCGCGTTGGCCCGGACCGCGGGTGCGAGTTCACGGGACAATGTTCGCGTGAAGACCTGCAGGGCGCCCTTCGCGGCCGCATACGGTCCGGCCCCTCCTGATCCGCCTGTCTGGACCGACAACGACAGGTTGTTGATGATGCTGCCGTTGCCACTCGCTTTCAGGCTGGGAATGCAGCGCCGCGTCACCAGGAAGGCGCTATGCACGTTGACCTGAAAGGCCTGCATCCACAGGTCCGTCGGACACGCCTCCAGCGTTGATCTCTGCAGGGGATGTCCTGCATTGTTGAACAGGACATCCAGTCGCCCTGCGGCATTGACGAAGTCATCCACGACCTGGTTGGCCGCCTTCTCCTGAGTCAGATCCCCCTGCAGGACGATTCCGCGTCCACCTTGCTGTTCGATCGCCTGCAACGTCTGAGTCGCCCCGTCCGCGCTGGAGTAATAGTGGATCCCGACGAAGGCGCCGGCGCGAGCCAGTTCGATGGCGGCCGCCCGACCAATTCCCGCCCCCGCGCCGGTGATCAGGGCGGCACGGCCGGTCAAATCAAATGGGGTCTGTTGATACGGGTGGCTCATTCCACGGTGCTCCAGAGCTTGGCAGGGGTCGCGGCGAAAAAATCTCGGCTCAGATGTCGAACCGGATTCCCTGGGCCAGCGGAAGGTCGGTCGAATAGTTGATCGTATTCGTCGTGCGGCGCATGTAGGCTTTCCAGCAGTCGGATCCGGATTCGCGACCGCCACCGGTCGCCTTTTCACCTCCGAACGCGCCGCCAATTTCCGCGCCGCTCGGGCCGACGTTGACGTTGACGATCCCGCAATCGGATCCCGCCGTACTGCAGAACAACTCGGCTTCGCGAACATGGCTGGTCATGATCGATGAGGCCAGGCCCTGCGGCACATCGTTGTGAATCTGGATTGCTTCGTCCAGCGTCTTGTAACGCAGCACATACAGAATCGGAGCAAACGTCTCTTCCTGTACGATGCCGTCGGCTGATGGAATCTCGACCAGCGCGGGCCTGACGTAAACTCCACCGGCCGGAACGCCCTCCTGGATTCGTTCACCTCCGTGAATCGTGGCCCCCTCCACCTTGGCACGGACCAGAGCCATGTGCATGGCGGACCAGGCATGCTCATCGATCAGGGGACCGACAAGCGTGCCGGTCTCCAGCGGATTGCCAATCGGCAGTCGGTCATAGATTGGCTTCAGTCGGCGCACGACCTCATCCGCGATGGTCTCATCGACGATCAGTCGCCGCAGCGTTGTACAGCGCTGACCACAGGTCCCCACTGCTGAAAACACGATCGCCCTCAGGGTCAAATCCATGTCGGCCGAAGGAGTGACAACCATGCCGTTGTTGCCACCCAGTTCCAGCAGGGAACGACCCAGCCGGACGGCAACGCGTTCGGCGACGGCACGGCCCATTGCGGTGGATCCGGTGGCGGAAATCAGCGGCAGTTCCGGGGCATCGGACAACGACTGCCCCACATCACGCAGACCGACCAGCAGTGATGAAACGGCGGGAGGTACCGCGGGCATTTCCCGCAGGACGCTGACCACCACCGACTGACAGGCCAGTGCACACAGCGGCGTTTTTTCGGACGGCTTCCAGACGACCGGATCGCCGCAGACCCACGCCAGCGCGGCATTCCAGGCCCAGACCGCCATGGGGAAATTGAACGCGGTCACCACACCGACCGGACCCAGGGGATGCCATTGTTCCGCGAGTCGGTGTTGAGGCCGCTCGCTGGCAATCGTCAAGCCGTGCAACTGACGACTGAGCCCCACGGCAAAGTCGCAGATGTCGATCACCTCTTGAACTTCACCCAGCGCTTCCTGAGTGATCTTGCCCGCTTCCCACGAGATGATGGTCGCCAGGTCCTCCTTGAATTCGCGGAAGCGATTGCCGATTCGCCGGACAAACTCCCCTCGTTGTGGACCCGGAATCGTTCGCCAGACGTGAAAGGCCCCGGTCGCGGCGGTCAAGACGGCAGGAACATCGGCGGATGTCGCGGCGGCCAATGTCGCCAGCGTGGAACCATTGATCGGCGAGCGGCTGGAAAGCGGATCACCGGATCCCGCTGTTGCGGTAGCTCCAATCCAGACCCCCAGTGGTTCCGTCGGAACACCAAGACGCTCCAGCGCCGCAGTCAGCAGATTCATGCACTCCCTTTTTGTCCGTGGGGCAGGTTCCCACCTGCCATTCGCTTCCATCAACGTACGGTATAGGCAGACGGATACGCCTGCCAGGCGCTGCTGGTCACACCGTTGGCGGTGGTCCCTTCAAACTGATTGGGTGAGGCCACGATGGTGACCTGCACGACTCCCTTTTCGCCAACCTTCAGAACCCCCGCATGGACCGCGGCGACAGCCAGAGTACTGTCTGTCGTATACGTACCCGTTCCATAGACCGCTCCGCCAGTCTGGCCCGTCACCGTAAATAAAAATGTCTCACCCGTCCGTTGCGCATACGACGTCAGATTCCCGGGATCGGGCAAGGCGTCTCGTTCGAGTGCTCCACCGCGAGTTCGAGCACCGAACGTGTTGCCTTTGGCATTCAATTCCTGCGGTGTCAGGAACCCATCGCCGTTCTTATCGAGTTTGACAAACTCAGCGTACTTCGAGCGTTCCCATTCATACATCCCAATCTGTCCGTCGCCGTTCTTGTCCCACGTTTCATATTCTTTCGGCAGTGTCGGAACCATGCGTGGTCTGCCCCGACGCCCCGTCGCCGCGGGGGGAGTCGGCGTGACAGGGACAGGCTGAGCCGGAACGGGTTGAATCTGCATCGGCAGGATGGGAACCGGTTGGGCTGTCGGCTGCGCCGGGACGATGACCAGTTCCCCCGCCCCGTTGGCCTGAGGCTGAACGACAATCACCTCGGGTGATCCCCCGCCTGTTTCAACCACGACATTGAATCGTGGCGGTTCCTGCGCCGCGCAGGCATTCCACAGCATCAGCCCCGCACAGGCCGTTGTCACCCACTTTGTCATGACGGTCGCCTCATGGAATTGCACAGACAGGAACTCGCAAATTAGAGATTGTCGACGAGCCGACACAGACTCTGTCGGCACGCTCGAGTGCGCAGCGATGTCTTCATCTCTGCGCCAGGACAACAGACCAAGCCGCCAGATTTTACACGCGCAGGCCTCGAAACGGTAGAACTTTCCGTCGCGCGCGTGTTACCGTTGAACCGGATTGTTCTTCAACCCTTTTGCAACTGAGTTTCGGCCCCATCCCGCTGAGGTTTCCGTGCGTCGGCCGATTCAACAACAGTTGCTGATTCCCATGCTGGTCGTGGTCCTGGCGGGGGTGGCGGTCGCCAGCCTGGCGGGGGCCTGGATCGGCGCCCGATTCGCTCGTGAGCAGGAGCAGGAAAACCTGCGCCGACTGGCGGGAACGTTGGCCGATGCGGGATTTCCCCTGAGCGAAAATGTGCTGCGCAAGATGGCAGGACTTTCCGGCGCCGATTTTGTTGTGCTCGGCCAGCAGGGTCAGACCCTGCATTCCACGATTCCGCTGTCCGCTGCGGAAGCGGCCGAATTGCGACGAGTCGATGCCGCAGACCAGGGAACGGGATCAGTCCCCGAACTGCCGCTGTCGCTCTCCGCCGGTCGATATCGAGCCGCCCGCCTGCCGGTTCGAGTCGCTCCTGTCGGCAGCGAGATCCAGTCGCTGTACGTGCTTTATCCCGAGGAACATTGGGATCGAGTGGCTCGACGCGCCGCCTGGCCTCCGCTGGTGGCCGGCCTGGTCGCCGCCCTCGTCGCGGTCGCCCTGACCACGCTTCTCGCCCGTCGATTTACAGGTCGAGTCCGCCAGTTGAGCGAACAGGCGGCCCTGATCGCCGCCGGAAAATTCCTGTCGATGCCGCTCCCTCAGACCGATGACGAACTGCGGGACCTCGCCGAAGCCCTGAACCGGATGTCCGATCAACTGGGTCACTACGAAGAACAGGTGCGAAGAAGTGAACGGCTGCGGACGCTGGGCCAACTCGGTGCAGGAATCGCTCATCAATTGAGGAACTCGGCCACCGGCGCCTTGATGGCCCTGGAATTCCACGACACGGAACTGGATCCGGCGGCCGATCGAGAATCGCTGGATGTCGCCTTGCGACAACTGCGTCTGATGGAAACGTCTTTGAAACGATTCCTGCAACTGGGCCGGGGAGACCCGCTGCCGCGTCAGGAGGTGTCTCTGGGCCAACTGGTGGACGAGATCCTGCCACTGGTCGAACCCGCCTGCCGACACGCCAATCTCCGCCTGGAGTGGGAGCGCCCCCCGCGCGAATGCGTGGTGACTGGCGAGCCCGATTCACTACGGCAACTGTTGCTCAACCTGTTGCTGAACGCGATTGATGCCGCAACCGACCCGAAGGGATCGCCCGGGACTGTACGCGTGGAACTGGAATCGCCGCCGGTAGAACCCGGTTCCGCCGTGCGACCTGGAGTTCGGTTAAGAATCCTGGACAGTGGTCCCGGCCCCAATCCAGGCATCGCAACTCGATTGTTCGAACCATTCGCCACGAGTAAACCCGACGGCACAGGCCTGGGACTTTCGGTTGCGAAAGAGATCGCCGAAGCCCATTCCGCCAGTCTTGACTGGAGCCGCAAGAATGAGACCACCTGCTTCGAACTTCGCTTCCCCGGAATCGGACCGGGCCTTCGCCAATAGCCGCTCCGACCCCGACCACCCCAGACTGAAAAAGGCGATGGCCCTGCCGAACTCCCGGGAATCCCTTCGGTTGTCATCTCAAATCCAGTATCTTCTGTGTCGGTGTCCGGCCCTTGTCTCCAGAGTTCCCCGCCATGATCGCTGTACGTGCCATTGCGCTGCTGCTGACCCTGACTGTCACCGG
>Ga0265327_10004780_pt1 | contig 11790 bp, 19 predicted proteins | sample 41621metaG_FD_202089 | JGI IMG/M metagenome (GOLD analysis project Ga0265327, IMG submission 202089) | Rhizosphere microbial communities from Carex aquatilis grown in University of Washington, Seatle, WA, United States - 4-16-21 metaG | ecosystem: Host-associated > Plants > Roots > Rhizosphere...
TCGAGCAATTGAGGATTTACCATGAAAATTGATTAGTACTTGTAATATATAAATATTAGCACGAAACGGGGGGGGGTAAATGGGGTGTGTATAAATATGTCCGTACCTTGCGAGGTATTTTATCACTTTTTTATTGAAAATTTATCAGAATTTTATCAGTGGTTGATATGCTATTTTATATGATTCAATCTTATTAAACGATTCACTGAGTGGATGACGCTCAAGAAACAACTGGATATACAATACCGCACACCACCTGATTTTAAGGACGGTTAGGTATGGTGGTGTCATATTGGAGAGAATGTTGGTTCTGAAATTAATGGAAAGAGCGATTTCTTTACACGTCCAGTTTTAATACTCAAAAAATACGACCCGTATTCGTTCTTCGGCTTACCACTTACCACAAAAGAAAAAACTGGTACCTGGTATCTTCCAATAGAATTCAACGGAAGAAGACAAACAATACTTCTTTCGCATGGACACAGATATGATTACAAGCGACTTCAGAAAAGAATAGGCCAGATTCCAGAAATTTATTTAACTATTACAAGATTTGCCCATGCAGGATTGCACTCACCAGTAAAAGAAAAAACTTACGTAGATATACGATAACCCCCCGCAATTGCGGGGGGAGGTGGGAAATCCCAAAAACATTATAAGTGTAGCAAAACGGTATTTTTAGTCAACCACAAAAATATATTACTTCGGCATCTCTGTCATTTCGACCACCACCTGCTCACTCTTTTTTCTCATAATTTTCATTTGTGGATACAAGATACCTAGCAATATTAGGGCAAAAATATTCAAGCATCCTGCCGCAACGAAAATAACTGGAAAACCAAAATACTCAGCAGCAAATCCACCGATCAACCCACCAAAAGACATCGCTATAGTGATTCCTCCTACACTATATAAACTCCACTCAAATGCCGCTGACTTTTGATCGATATGATGTGAAAAGATCGAATAATATGCAGCCATGGTACAAGCATCAGCTACGCCCCAAAGGATTTGAACTAGACCGAGTTGCCAAATCTGCTGTATTAACAAAAGAGAGAAACTGCAGATAGCAGCTATAAATATACCTGAAAATATAACAAAAAAATCATCCTTCTCCCCCGCTTGTGCATCGAGATGTCTAGCTATAGGAATCTGTAGAATCGCTCTTATTATTGAATAGATAACACTCATAATACCGACAGTAGCTAATGTGGCTCCAACAACATGACTAATTATATAAACCGAAAAAATTGGCGTCCAAAGTGCTGCGGCCGTATTGATAACAAACAAAAAGAATAATAAAACTTTGATGCTTTTATTGATTGAAGATAATGAAAAATTCATGGAGGTATTTTAGCATGAACAAATAGAAATGGCTTTACTACAAAAACAACCTCACCAACCTTATTTCCTCAAATGTAAAACTGCCGCCTAATATCTGTTTAACAGGTGAAAGCGCTCTTCCGCCTCCCTCTTGCATACCGACAGCATGAAACGCCATAGCGATCTTTTTGAAACGTGTGACAGGGAGAGCGTCACGGAGGTGTGAAATATTCCAACGAGGATCTTCTCTTTTTTCATGCTCAATATGAGTCAAAATAGTTTCAAAAGACAAGCCGCGTTCTTTCGCAACTTCACGGACAGATTTTCCTGTGTCGATAAGCGCTCGCGTAACTTCAGTCGTTGGAATCTTTGGTTTTTTAACTTTTTTCACACGCTTTCCGTCTGCATCAACAGATGAAGCTGAACTTCCTCCCAAAAACTTATCCTGCTTTTCCTTCAACTCATCTGCAGTCAAAGACATAAAATGCGCTTCAGCTTTTTTAGACTGTTCACGGAAATATTGATCAAACTCAAAAGCTTCAGGATGAATATGGAGTGCGACGTCATTCAAACCGACTAGAGTTAGCCCCAAGAGTGATCTCACACGTGACAGTGCCACATATCCCATACCTTTCTCAAAAGAACGTGACAGGTCGATGTGTGCAGAGTCCAGAGACATTCCCTGACTCTTATGAATGGTAATAGCCCAAGCTAAACGGAGTGGATATTGCTCTATTTCAGCCAAAGTCTTGTCACCTTCATTTACCATCCAACTTTCTCGTGGAACATCTATTTCACGTCCATCCAAAGTTCTAACAACAATATGTTCATAGGTGCATTCAATCACAATACCGCGAGTACCGTTGGCATAATTCAGATCACGATTGTTTTTTACAAACATAACTTGTGCACCTTTTTTAAGACGGAGAACCTCTGGAGATAGACATGATTTTTTCAAACCTTCAACAAGTTTCTTTGCGCCATGAGAAATCATCCTGTATTCCATGCAATGACCAGGAACTAGATCCAGTTCGCGTTCATTTTCATTATCAACGTCAGAATTATGTGAATAAAGTCTAGTTGGTTTGATCTTCTTTTCCAATTCACCATCTTCAATGACAATTTCCTTATCATCCTCATCTTTTAAAAGAATTCTTCCTTCCAAAAGATCCAGCATATCTTTAGAAACATTCTGGCCGCGAATACCATTTAAAATACCCACGTATTCCCTATCTATCTGACGGTGTTGCTCTTCCAAATAACAAACAACGAACTTCGCCTCCTTCCAAACTAGTGAATGATATGCAAAATAAGCGTCTGGTTCTCCTCCACGAGATATTGGTGGAAGTTGAAAAAAATCTCCACAAACAACTACCTGTAAACCGCCAAAAGGTTCCTCTGATTTACGAATTTTTTTAACAATTCTGTTTATGAGATCCAATCTGAAATGGTGAAGCATGGACACCTCATCAATGATCAAAACTTTAGCCGATTCAACTTTTGATTTTACATAACTTTTTTTAGCTATTTCTTCGATATCTTCATCAGACAAAGAATCCTTCACTCCGACACCCGACCACGAATGAATAGTCACTCCACCCATGTGAGTAGCCGCAATACCTGTTGAAGCGGTAATGCCAACTGGTATATCTTTCTCGCGTAAGAACTTCAAATATTCACGCAACACATAGGTCTTTCCGCTGCCAGCTGGTCCTGTCAGAAAAACGTTTGCTCCGGTTTTTAAAATGTTTAATGCTTCGACTTGGGTCATGATTGGTAGTATAACAGGTGAAGACAATAATTTGCGATACATTGACAGACTCTTTTGATTTGATACTATTCAAATATGTCTGTGGGCGAAAGCCCCGTTCAGTCAAAGTCTACTGACAAACTGAAGGCAGACATACCAAAACTACTCCGCTTCGGCGGGGTATTTTTGTTTCTATTCATCTTCAATACCATCAGTAAATAATTTTTGTCGCCCATTCCTAATTTTTGAATCAGGCATAACGCTCCAAAAAGTTATATTTCCATCTCCAACTTGTCGTAAAATTGTGCGCATCTTAATTCCATTTTGACTAACGATTGCTGCCATTCCCCAGTACTGAACTTCTTTCATGGGAATTGCACCGTTTGCAGATAACTTACCAATAGGTGTTAAGAATCTTCGGTATTCCTGAATTGTACCTGATTTCCTGATAATTTCTAAGCCAAGAGGTAATAGCCTAAATTTCAGAAGTTGTTCATGTTTATTTCTCTCTGCGCGATTTGAAAATTGAAGATGATGGAATCCATCAGAATTTAGTATAATCTCTCTCTGAAAATATGGGTTTCGCACACTTTTTTGTGCATTAAATATTTGTCTAGCTTTTTCCTTTTTAACATTAAAATAATTTATGTCTATTTCCATGTATTTTTTTATAATTAATTGTTGATAATAATCCCTACCACCTAAACACTCCTCTTGCACATCTCCTCAAACAAAAAAGGCGTCCTTCCCTGCGGTCACGCCTTTTTGATATTTTATGAGAGTATTTTATAACAAAATAAAAGTCATCTGCAAGCTTTTATAGACCCTTACCGAAAGCTAACAATATGATTCCTGCTCCACAAACAAATTCACTTAATACAATTAGAAGTGCAACAATTGATGGTGTCTGACGCATTCCCTTTTGTGAAGTGATTATAAATGTCGAAACAATTACACCGGCAATTTGAAACAAATTAGAAATTATCCATCCAAATACATCATATGCGATAACGCTATGTGGATTCATCGGATTAATAATAAATTCAAAAATAATAAATGATAACACTCCCACTATTACCAATACTAACCCCAAATATGATGGTTTTTTCATATTCAAATTATACCACATCAAAAAACCACCTCTCGGTGGCTTTAACTGATCATTGTGTCATTGAAACTTGATCATTCCCTAATTATTTCTTTTTCTTATCATCCTCCTTCTTGAGTGGGAGTCCGATATATTCGAGGAAACCAAGAGTCTTTGCTTTATCATCTGAAGTTGTAACGAGAGTGATACTCAAACCAAAAACGTCTTTCAAATCTTCATCTGATGTCTCTGGGAAAATAGTGTGCTCCTTGATACCGATAGTATAGTTACCCATAGCGTCGACAGAGTTACGTGAAAGGCCACGGAAGTCTTTTGTGCGAGGAAGAGCGATGTTGATCAAACGGTCCATGAACTGGAACATGCGTGGACCACGGAGGGTAATCTGATAACCAAGAGGGTCACCGACACGAGTCTTGAATGTAGCAATAGCCTTCTTTGCAGCACGTGGAGCAGGCTTCTGGCCTGTGATACGAGATAGACGATCAGCGATGATTTCAATCTTTTTCTTATCTTTAACAGATCCGAAACTACTACTAACTACAACCTTTGAAAGCTGTGGAACCTGCATAGCGTTTTTGATATGCAAAGTATCTTTGAGTGCTTTGAAAGCCTCCTTATTTAGTTCTTGAACTGTTTTCTTGTGAGTTGTTGTCATGGTAGTTGTGTTTACTGTTTACTGGTTTCTGTTTACTGAACTTTAGCGACCTTAGAAGCATGCATAGGCATAGCACGTTCAACGATCTGGCCTTTTGCACCCTGCTTGCGTGAACGTTCATGCTTCTTAACTGTATTCATCCCTTCAATGATGATTTTTCCAGTTGCAGGAAATGCTACAGCAACCTTTCCGGTCTTGCCTTTATCGTCTCCTGAGAGAATTTTAACTGTGTCACCTTTCTTGATATGCATGTTAGTAATATTAATTAAAATGAATTTATACAATCTCTGAAGCCTTTGAAGCAATAGTCTTGAAACCAGCCTCTGCAACTTCGCGAGGGATTGGGCCGAAGATACGTCCTGCAATAGGTTCTTTCTTATCCTTTTCAATGATAACAACTGCGTTCTCATCAAAACGAATATATGAACCATCTTTTCTGCGAGTAGGCTTACGCTGACGAACAACTACGGCATGGAGAACATCTTTCTTCTTTACAGCCTTGCGAGGTTCTGCCTTCTGGACTGAAAGAACGACAACTTCACCGATCTCAGCATAACGCTTGTGTGAAGCACCGAGCACTTTGAAAATACGTCCAATCTTGGCACCTGAGTTGTCTGCAATATTTACGATTGAGCGTGGTTGTATCATGGGAATTTATTAAAATTATGCGATGACTTTGAAATGTTTATTCTTTGAAATTGGGCGGCAACCTTCAATAGTAGCCTTATCTCCTATCTTCTTTGTGTTTCCAATATCCGAAGCCATAAGCTTTGTACTCTTCTTGATAAACTTCTGATATTTTTGATGCTTGATGAAACGCTCAACACGAACAACTGTTGTGTCTTTCATTTTGTCAGAAGTAACAACACCAGTATATGTCTGACGTGTAACCTTGATTAGAGGTGTAGTTATTTTGGTTGTTGTTTTAGTTGCTTTCATGAGAGTGTGATATTACTTGAATTTACTTGGTTTGTCCAGCTTTTCCTTATTTTGTCGCTTTCTTCTCTTCGGCCTTACTTGAATTCATGACTGTCAAAATACGTGCGATATCTCTGCGAAGAGTCTTACCTTCTTTGACGTTCTTTACCTTTGCACCAGCAGAACCGAAACGAAAAGTGCGTAGAGATTCGCGCTTGTCAGCAACCATTTTGCTCAGGTCTGCTTGAGTCTTATGTGCTATGTCTTTTAGTAAAGTTGATTTCATGTTTTATTTGGAAATTAGGATTTAGAATTTAGAATTTTACTTTATATGCGTGTTACAACCTTTGTCTTCATTGGAAGTTTTGTGCCAGCCTTACGGAGAGCTTCACGAGCGATCTCTGGCTCAACACCGTCGATCTCGAACATAACACGACCTGGTTTGACTTCACATACGAAGCCGACTGGTTCACCTTTTCCCTTTCCCATTTTCACTTCGGCAGGCTTCTGTGTATATGGACGATCTGGGAAAACGCGTACCCAAACTTTACCAGACTTTGTAGCGTAACGAGCCATAACCTTACGAGCTGATTCGATCTGGTTAGAAGTGATGCGGGCATACTTCATAGCCTTCAAACCGTATGAGCCGAAAGAGACCTCGATGCCACGAGTTTCGTTTTTAGCAGCTTCCTTAACGCTGTTCTTGCGTTTGGTGAACCACTTGCGGTGTTTAACTTTTTTAGGAAATAACATGGTAGTTTAATTAAAGTATAAAAGTATATAGTATAAAGGTATAAAAGTATTACTTAATGGTTGCTTTAAGATCTTTGGCGAAAATTTCACCCTTATAAATCCAGACTTTGATACCAATATCGCCATATGTCATATGAGCCTTCTCACGAGCGAAATCGATGTCAGCACGAAGAGTCTGTAGAGGAACCTGTCCTTTCTTGAGTTCTTCTGAGCGAGCGATCTCGGCACCACCTAGGCGACCTCCGAGGCGAATACGGATACCTTTGACTTCTTTGTTGGCCATAACCTTTTCAATCGTCTGCTTCATAACACGGCGGAATGGCAAACGTTTCTCGAGGGCTTCGGCAATCATCATACCTGTGATAGCCGCATTTGACTCTGGACTACGTATCTCTTCGATATCGAGTTTGAGTTCCTGATTCTTAAGATCAATCTTAGCCTTACGGAGAAGAGTCATGACCTTCGCGCGGAGTTTGACGATACCGTCACCTGACTTCCCTATGAGCATACCAGGACGTGATGTCTTGATAACTACACGGAGGACTTTTTGTGAACGTTCTATCTCAACACCACCAACATAAAAAGTACGGAGTTCTTTCTGTAGGAATTCACGGATGATGACGTCAGTCTTCAAAGCTGTACGGTAACCCTGATCAACACCAAACCAGCGACCCTTCCAATCGCGGATGATACCTAGTCTATGTGAATATGGGTGTACTGTGTGTGACATGTGATTATTTTTTTGCTGTTATTTTTGCTTTCTTAGCTTTTGCCTTTTTAACTTCTCCGGGTGCCAAAACAACACTGACATGACTGTTGCGCAACTTGATAGGATGAGCTGAGCCACGTGATACTGGCATTGAACGCTTCATGACGAAGCCCTGATCAACACGAATCTCCTTTACAATGAGACCTTCTGGACCAATCTTGAAATTGTGAGCTGCATTTGCAACTGCTGAATCGATAAGGTCAGAAATAGGATGACGACCCTTCTTGTCTGCCAATGAAAGAATGATCTTTGCCTGTGCGACTGTCTTACCGCGAACCATATCTGCGACGACACGGATCTTACGAGGAGCGATGCGAGTATTTTTTAGTGATGCGGTAATCATGGTCGTATATTATTTCTTTGTAGTTGCTGATGTAGCTGCTTCCTTAGCTGATTTTGCAGCATTCATTTCAGCTTCTTTAGCCTTGAGTTCGAGTTCCTTCTGCATCTTACCACCGTGGCGAACGAATTTACGTGTAGCCGCAAATTCACCGAGGCGGTGTCCAACCATATCCTCGGTGACTAGAACTTCTATATGAGCGCGACCGTTGTGTACACCAAAGGTAAAACCTAGCATCTCAGGAGAAATCTGACTGCGGCGTGACCATGTCTTAATAACGCCAGAAGTAGCAGGCTTTTTACCAGCTATTTTCTTGAGGAGTCTCTCTTCGATATAGGGTCCTTTTTTAAGTGATCGAGCCATGTTTAGTGATTAAATTGATTATTTTAACAATTAAGTATGAATGAAAAAGGCTCAAATGAGCGTGAGGACTATAGTAGCAGAGCCAGATTTCGAAGTCAAGCATTTGGTGGCGAACTTTCGTGGTTCTATGAATTTGATAATAAATAATGTATATTACCTAGCAAGAAAGGAGAACATTACAATGAAATTGAAAAAGTGGTTTGAAGACCTTGATTGGTGGTTGTGCATATATTTGAAGCCTTGGTGGCTAAGACTATATCTACATCGTCTATGGGTTCGAGCAGAAGAGTTTCATCCATCGCTTGATCTGGACGCAGACATCGTATATGCCATAGCTATGAGATTTGGCAACGGTCATCTAGATTCAAAACCTGTCATTGAATACGACATGGAACTAATGCGTAGGCGTAATATTGCTCACAATCGCATGGCCGAAAAAACTAAAATTAGCCAAGCATCTATCTGACTAAACTCTATAGTTGCAAGCACCTCATTGTGAGGTGCTTTTTTTCATTCCCAGGAAACCCCGCCCGGAATGTGACAATAAAACCTGCCACACTGAAGGGCGGGGATGAATGGGTAAGAAAAAAACCCGCACAATTAAGTACGGGCTGGTGGTAGTAATTATTTAGAGAACTGTTCCTGACTCAATTGGACTAGGAATTTATATATTCCCTTTTTGAAACGTGTCCGCGTCATGACTTTGTGTGGACTAAACTCTTCATTCAGAAATTTTGGTTGTAAATTTCTGACAACAGCAGGATAATCTTCTCGCTTCAACGCAGCTGAAGCAGTAGCAACCTGTTTATCCATTTGGTCCCGACGATACCTATACAAGAGAACGCAGATAGCGATTTCCTCATCAGTAAGACCGATTGGCACACGCCAAGGACTAAAAAACATGTGGAGATCTCCTCTGGCACTCTTATTTTTCAACAAAAGGTTGCTTGCAGCATAATCATCCTCAACACACTCTTGAGGAACATCCAATGGTGATTTTTTCTTTCTAGACATAACTAACCTTTCTTTTGAATGCTCACGGATTGCCAATCCTCTGTTGCTTGAACAATTACATCCATAAACGAAATGTTCCGTTCATGGTTATTGACCAACAAATTTTTACGAACAGATTGCAAAAAATGTTCGAAAATAGAGTTGTTCAAAAACAAAACATGATCTGGAACATCTATTTCTCGCAATGGACCTTGATATTTGCAAGGCTCGAAAGTGAGATGGTAATCTTTGACCACACACCTCCTAGAGCAGAAATCTAGGCTGCGATATTTTTCTTGGGCAAATCCAACGATAGCGAATAAACTTGTGTTTGATTCAAGACCAACCAGTATTTCTGGTGTCTCAATTACTTTTTTGCTCATTAAACTTCCTTTTTGTTAAAGATTTACTTCACTAGCAACTTTAGTCTGACTATTAAATAATGTCAATCAAAAAACTCCTTTGTAATAACAATCATCACAACTTTATGTACGACAGCATGCACAACTTTCAAAAAAATCTTATGCAAACCATGTGCAACTCTTCTCATATATTAATGTTCTTAGATTAACCGCGCGGTTAAAAATAAAGCGATAAAATTACAAAGAAACCTTCTTCTTACCAACGTGACGGCGAGAAACGATAAAGACGTTAGAGTATTTCTTAGGAGTACGTGTCTTCTGGCCCTTACCTGCTGGCTTGCCCCAACGAGTCTTCAAACGACGTAGACCACGACCCTGACGCTGTTCACCACCACCGTATGGGTGATCCACTGGGTTCTGAGCTGTACCACGAACTGTTGGGCGAATACCCATCCAACGTGAGCGACCAGCCTTACCGATGTTAACTAGGCGATTTTCTTCATTTGAAACAGCACCAATAGTTGCCCATGCATCCTGGTGAATCTTACGAACTTCTGTTGAAGGCATTTTGATGTGAGTATAACCAGCATCGTTAGCGATAACCTGAGCGAATGAACCAGCTGAACGAACTAGCTTTGATCCACTACCTGGCTTGATCTCAATATTGAAAACAAAAGCACCGACAGGAATCTTCTTAAGAGGAAGACGGTTTCCTGTTGTCACAGGAGCTTTTTCTGAAACGATGAATGAGTTACCGACTTTCATTGTCTTTGGAAGTAGAACGTAACGCTTCTCTCCATCTTTATATGAAACGAGTCCGACGTAACCAGTACGGAATGGATCGTATTCAATAGTCTTCACTGTTGCGTTGATATCCTTTTTGTTATACATGAAATCGATCTCACGATAGAGCTTCTTGTGACCAGCACCTTTGTGACGAACTGTGATGCGGCCATGCGCATTACGTCCAACATCACGCTTAAAACCGTGGGTGAGCGGCTTATATGGCTCAGACACTGTCAAATACTCCTTGAAAGGAAGTACTGTCATGTGGCGACGAGATTTTGAGGTTGGGCGGAATGATTTCATGTTAGTAAATAAACGAATTTAGTAATTAAAATTTATGATAATTATACGAAGTCGATCTTATCTCCTTTCTTCAAAGTAACAACGGCCTTTCTCATACCTGACTGAACTCCCCTCTTTCCACGAACAACCACGTTACGAGCAGGAAGATTTGAGACAGTGACTTTGATAGGAGTAACTTTGTAGAGAGCTTTAACTGCAGCCGCAATAGAAGGTTTGTTAGCTCCTCTTGCAACTTCAAAAGTGTAAACGCCACCTTGACTCAATATGCCAGATTTCTCTGTTATACGTGGGCGGATGATGATTGAAGTATTTGTTGATGTTGATCCAGATTTAGCCATGGTAGTAGTTTAAGCCTTAACGGTCTTAGCTGATAATACTTTGAGTGACTCTTCAGGATTTACAATGACAAGATACGTGCTATTCATCAAAGAAACTGGGTTGATATTACGGAATTCTTCAATTGAAACGTTTCCAAAGTTCTTGAAACTCTTATCAACAGCAGAAGTTCTCTTATCAAAAGCTAAGATAGCTGCATTTTTCTTCTTCGAAGAAATCTTTTCAAAACCTTTGATAGTTCCGAAAGCATTCAAGACGGCCTTTGCATCTTTTGCCTTTGGCTTTGCCATAGAAATAGAGTCAATAAATAAAATCTGACCATCTTTCCACTTGCGTGAAAGAACTGTAAGAAATGCTTTATCTTTGGCTTTCTTGTTGATCTTACGATTGAAATTTTGATCGTTGCGTGGACCGTGTGTAACACCACCACCAATCCAGATAGGTGAACGTGATGAACCGTGACGAGCGCGACCTGTACCCTTTTGCTTCCAAGGTTTCTTACCACCACCACGAACTTCTCCACGAGTCTTTGTATGAGCAATGTTCTCGCGTGAATTTGAATTCATGAGACGGACAACTTCGTGAACGAGGTCAGCATTCCATGGCATATCGAATACGCCAACTGGGAGTTTGAATGAACCCGCTTCCTTTCCTTTTTGATTGTAGATTTTTGTTTCCATATTATTCATTCAATACTATTAATTTGCTGACACTATCTCAACGAGAGTGCCTCTTTTACCTGGAATTGCTCCAGCAACATACATGACATTTTCATCAGCGTCAATATGTGCGACCTTTAGGTTTTTGACTGTGATACGATCACTACCCATACGACCTGCCATGCGCATTCCTACTGGAACGCGTGTACGCAAGCCACCACCGATAGAACCAGGTTCACGTTCTGAGTGCTTCTGACCGTGAGAACGTGGTCCACCTCCGAATCCATGGCGCTTAACAACACCTTGGAAACCTTTACCTTTTGAGATAGCTGAAACTGTAACAACGTCTCCGGCTTTGAACTGTGAAAGTTC
>Ga0265327_10004781_pt1 | contig 11788 bp, 9 predicted proteins | sample 41621metaG_FD_202089 | JGI IMG/M metagenome (GOLD analysis project Ga0265327, IMG submission 202089) | Rhizosphere microbial communities from Carex aquatilis grown in University of Washington, Seatle, WA, United States - 4-16-21 metaG | ecosystem: Host-associated > Plants > Roots > Rhizosphere >...
TTGTAGTAGTAGAAGAACCAGTATTGCAGGACGATCCAGCCATTCTGACGGGCAACGCGCCCGTAGTAAACGTATTTCTCTTTTTGGGAGCGCATGTGGAAGTAATCGAGTTCGGCCGCCGCTGCGCTGGCAGCAGGGACGCGCCCGCGCAGCAGGAAAGAAATCGTAAAGAGCGCATCCAGCACGCGCGGCAGCAGGCCGCCGCGCGCCAGGCGTCCCAGCCCCACCTGGAAACGGTTCTTGATGCGCCGGCGCAGGCGGGCCTGTTTGCTGAGCATTTGGGCCGCCTCAGACAGGCTCAGTGGCTCGATAAAGCGCAGGTAGTGGACGGCGCCAAAGGGGGCGGGACGCTGCTCGATCAGTTTCTCCAGGGTCATGCTGTCTTGCTTGACGAGCAGTTCGTCGTGACCGTCGGGGTGATGCGCCCACAGGCTGCATTCATCCACGTAGCGCTCGACGTCCGTCGGGTAGAATTGCTCGCCCCGGGTGTAGCGGACGACCGGTTCATAGCGGCGCAGCAGTTCCAGGTCGGGGGTGTTTGCGGGCATGGAATCAAGCGGAGTGTTGGATGTGTTCACCGGTATCCGTCCTTATTCCGAAAATGCGCTGCACGTCGGCCTGGTTGAGGGCCAGGGCGATGATGGTATTGGAGGCCATCACCAGATAGTTGGGGGCACCGTAGAAGTAGTTGATTAGCGTAATCAGCAGCGAGATCGCCGTCCAGACCATCAAGACCACCCAACTCCAGCGCTTCATGCGCAGGAAGGCCACCAGCACCACCAGCCCCGCCAGCGAGAGCGCCAGGTATGAACCGCTGGTCAAGAGCATGTCGCCCGAAGGCGTCAGGCGTCCGTGCGCAAACAGCGGGCCTGGAACGCCGTTTTGCAGGATGCCGCTGCGGACCAATGGCTCGATGACCTGATACAAACGGATCAGGAACAGCAGCACAATCAACCAGGCCACTACTGCGACGGCCGGGGGACGCTTGGACCAGTTCTTTTTTCTCTTTTGCATGGGCAGGCTCCCATATTGATGGTTGAGCGGTGTCATGAGCTTGTCGAAGGATAGGCGGCGGTGCTGTCTCGCCGCCCGCCACACCTGTCCCGGCGTCCCTTCGGGAGGGCAGGCGCCGAAACCGCCTTGTAATAACAGGCTCTCTAAATGACGTTTCCCCAATTATAGAGCGGAGTGGGCGGTTTGGATAGCGAAACGAGAGATGCCAATGCGCCACGCCCCTCTCGGCGCAAATCTAACTTAAAGCGCTTCGCGATACACTCGTGGAGTCCCCCTCTGGACGAGCGAATGACGCGCTGGACTGGGATACCCATAGCTTCCCCCGCCGCCATTACGCAAGGGCGGAGGCAAGGTGTGGGCTTATTGGATGAAGACGATCACCGCCGAAAGTTGACTCGTGAGAGCCGGAATGTCCGGCTTTTTCAGATGGCGCTAGTAGTCCGGCGTCGACCCGTCATCTTCTGCAGACTTATCCGAGGCATGCGCTTTCCTGATGCCGAAAAAACGCAGAATCTCTTTCAGCCAATTCGGGTCTTTTGGCATCCCGCCGAGTGTGGTGACTCCGCCATAATAGTTAAGCTGTAGATATTTCTTGGGAGGGGTTTTCTCTTCGGAATTCTCATCTTTTGATTTCATGGCAGTCTCCTTGAGTACATCTATCATAGCACTTTTTCGGTCGCTTGCCTGCTGAATTTTGAGCAGCAATTCTCATTATGCCAGGTAAAGACCCATTTTGGCGTTAGTAGTGGCGACTTCAGTCGCTTTCTCGCCGAAAAAGCGACTGAAGTCGCTACTACAAAACCCAGAATGAGAATTGCTGTCAGTTTGCCTGGCGGGTTGCATTTTTGAAAAAACACTGAGACGAGTAGAGATCGCTTACCGAGGGCGTTCTTTCTGAGCATTCCCCAAATCCGACGAAATCAAATCGGATTTGGGGAATGCCCGTTAGGATAGTGGCGCATAGCGCCGAAGGGGATTACCTGACCATATTCCGCAGCACCGTATGCAAAATCCCGCCGTTGCGATAGTAGTTGACTTCCACGTCCGTGTTGAGCAAAACCTGGGCCTTGAAGGTGATCACCGTGCCATTGGCCCTTGTTGCCTTCACAATCAACATGGACAGCGGTACGACGTTGTCGCTCAGGCCCTCGATGTCGAAAGTCTCGCTGCCGGTCAGCCCGAGCGAATCGATGCTCTCGTCCGCAAAGCGCAGCGGCAGTACGCCCATGCCCACCAGGTTCGAGCGATGGATGCGTTCGAACGACTCGGCGATGACGGCCTTGATGCCCAACAGCAGCGTGCCCTTGGCGGCCCAATCGCGGCTGGAACCGGTGCCGTATTCCTTCCCGGCCAGGATGATCACCGGCACACCGATTTGCTTGTACAGCATCGCAGCATCGTAGATCGGCATTTCCTGACCGTCCGCCGTCGGCCTTGCGAAATACTTCGTCCAATTGCCTTCCTTTGGGGCCACGAGCTGGTTCTTTAGCCGGATGTTGGCGAACGTGCCGCGCGTCATGACGCGGTCGTTGCCGCGCCGCGAACCGTACGAGTTGAAATCGCGCGGCTGCACGCCGCTGGCTTGCAGGAACGCCCCCGCCGGACTATCGGCGGCGATGTTGCCCGCCGGGGAAATATGGTCGGTGGTGATCGAATCGCCGAAGACGCCCAACGCGCGCGCGCCCATGATCGGGGTGATATGCGCCACGTCCAGCGTCAGCGACTGGAAGAAGGGCGGGTGCTGAATGTAGGTCGAGGCCGCGTTCCAGGCGAACAGGTCGCCCTCGGCGATGGAAATATCCTGCCACATCTGCGCGCCCGCGAAGACGCCCGCGTATTTATCGGAGAACATAGCGCTTTTGACGCTCGACGCCACCACGTCGGCCACTTCGCGGGCCGTCGGCCAGATGTCACGCAGGTAGACCGGGCCGTCGCTGCCCTCGCCGAGCGGCTCGTTGTTCAGGTCGATGTCGACGGTGCCCGCCAGGGCGTACGCCACCACCAGCGGCGGCGAGGCCAGGTAATTGGCCTTCACCAATGGATGGACGCGCCCCTCGAAGTTGCGATTGCCCGAGATGACCGCCGCGGCGACGAGATCGCTGCCGCTGACGGCTTTCGCCACCTCCCCCGGAAGCGGGCCGCTGTTGCCGATGCAGGTGGTGCAGCCGTAGCCGACCACGTTAAAGCCCAATTTCGCCAGCGGGTCGCTCAAGTTGGCGGCATTCAGGTATTCGGTGACGACGCGCGAACCGGGGGCCAGGCTGGTCTTGACGTACGGCTTGACGGTCAGCCCTTTTTCCAGCGCTTTCCTCGCCACCAGACCGGCGGCCACCATCACCGACGGGTTGGACGTGTTGGTGCAGGACGTGATCGCGGCGATGACGACTGCGCCGTGCTTCATGGTGGTCTCGTTATTGTAGGCTGCGGTTGCGCCGAGGGTTTTTGGCTCCAACTCGTAGCCGCGTTCCTTGACAGGCGCGGTCAGCGCCGTCTCGAAGACTTGTTTCATGTCGCTGAGCGCCACGCGGTCTTGCGGACGCTTCGGCCCCGCCAGGGACGGGACGACGGAACCCAGGTCAAGTTCGAGTGTGCCGGTAAATTCGGGCGCGGGCGTGTTTGCGTCGTGGAACAGGCCCTGGGCGCGGCAATAAGCCTCGGTGCGCGCGATGACCTCCTCGGGGCGGCCCGTCAGGCGCATATAGTGCAGCGTCTCTTTGTCCACCGGGAAGAAGCCCATCGTCGCGCCGTATTCGGGGGCCATGTTGGCAATCGTCGCGCGGTCGGGCACGGCCATCGCTTCGAGGCCGGGGCCAAAGAACTCGACAAATTTGTCCACCACGCCCTTTTTGCGCAGCATCTGCGTGACGGTCAGCACCATGTCGGTGGCGGTCACGCCATCCCGGAGCTTGCCATAGAGCCTGAAGCCGATCACGTCCGGCAGCAGCATGTCCATCGGCTGACCGAGCATCACGGCCTCGGCCTCGATGCCGCCCACGCCCCAACCGACGACGCCCAGGCCGTTGATCATGGTAGTGTGCGAGTCGGTGCCGACCAGGGTGTCGGGGAAGGCCAGGAAGACTTCCGAAGTCTTTGAGACTTCGGAAGTCTGTTCTTTCCTGGTCATCACCACATCCGCCAGGTATTCGAGGTTGACCTGATGGACAATGCCCGTCATGGGTGGCACAACGCGGAAGTTGCTAAAGGCCTTCTGGCCCCATTTCAGGAACTCATAGCGCTCGGTATTGCGCTGGAACTCGACTTCGGTATTGCGTTGCAGCGCGTCGTTGCTGGCGAAGAAATCGACCTGCACCGAATGGTCGATCACCAGGTCCACCTGCACCAACGGGTTGATCTTCTTCGGGTCGTTCTTCAAGCGCGCCACCGCTTCGCGCATGGCCGCCAGGTCCACCACTGCCGGGACGCCGGTGAAGTCCTGCATCACCACGCGCGCCGGCAGGAAGGGAATGCCGGGGCGGCCCGCGCCGGGGTCGGGCGTCCAGGCGGCGATATTCTTGACGTCCGCCTGGGTAATTTCGCGGTCATTGCACTGGCGCAGCGCCGCTTCGAGCATGATGCGGATCGAGAAGGGCAGCTTGTTCAACCGGGCGAAGCCCGCGTTTTCGAGCGCATCCAGCCGGTAAATGGTGTACTGCCGGTTGCCAACTTTTAGCATATCACGAGCTTTGAAAAAATCGTTCATAACGAACTCCTTCATGGTCCCCCACTCCCAATGGGATGTGTGCCCGTAAGGGTAGAGGACCGGGGTAAGGGTGGGTAAGAGCAGATAATAAAGCACCTTTGTTCCTTTGTGACCATGCAGATGGAAAACCAATCCATCCGTTTCACAAAGAACCCAAAGGTGCGCCTTTGTTGTCCTGTGTCTTGCAAATAAAGCTACGTGGAGATAACTTGTCTTAATATACCAGAAAATAAGCTAAAAAAGAATAGCTGGACTTTACATCCCCAGAGTTTTCTTAAAGTCAGCGGTCTTGGCACTCTCCCGAAGGGACGCCGGGACGGTGTGCGGTGGAGAGTTTATCAACCACGACCCAAGAGAGAGTGTTTCTTAAGTCTTTGTCGCCTTTTTGGCGTATTTCTTCAAAACCATATTGCGCCAGGATTTTGCAAACATCCCTGCCAGATAAAACACGCAGCTTCGGCATGATCTCACGCTTCGCTATGCCCGGGCAGACGGTTTCAATTTCAAATTGGGCGCGAGCGGCATCAAAGGCATGATATATCTTTCGGCTTTTAGTCTACGCCTGATCTCAGAAGGAGAGGCTGCTTCAAAAAAGAGTTCCACCGCTTCCAATAAGTTCGAACGCGCCTCTTCGATTGTTTTTCCCTGGCTGGCAACATCCAGTTCGGGACAGGTGGCAACATACCAGTCATCTTCACGTTCAATGATAGCAGTAAGTTTTAGGGGTCTGTGGGTCATATTCACTCCTGTTTATGAAACAATTATACGCCACAATCCGTCTGCCCTATTTTCAGATCGTCAGCAGTTCCACTATCTTACCATTGGGAACATCGTGTTAACCTGGCTTGTTCTCCAAACAAGCATACACCGCTCGGCATAGGTCGAAGGAACGTGTATCCATGCCGATGATCATCTTGTTCATGACGTAGCCCAGCGCCAGGCGCTTGGACGGGTCGGCAAAACCGAGCGAGCCGCCCATGCCGGGGTGGCCGAAGGCCGTCCGGGGGCGCGGGTCGCCGGATTCGGGCGTGGCGAGCATGAAACCGAGCGAGCGCCTTTCGACAAGACCCGTCAGCTTATCTTTGGCGTAGACTTGTTCCTGGCAGGCGCGCGCCACGCCGGTCTCGGAGAGCAGGCGCACCTCGTCTACTTTCCCGCCCAGGGCCAGCGGCGTATAGAGGCGCGCCAGACCGCGCGCGCTGGCGTGCCCATTGGATGAGGGGATTTCCGCTTCGCGCCAGCGGCGCGTGTTGATTGCTTTTGCCGGGCGCGGCGGATTGGTAAAAGGCAGGGACTTTTCCCGGCCGCCCAAAGCCAGCATCGCCTGGAAAATGAAATTCCCAAAAGGCGACGGGGGGATGGTCTCAACCGCCCGCGCCTGTTCCTGCTCCGACAGGCTTACGAACACGTCCGCTCCCAAAGGTTCACCGATTTGCGAACGGATGAATTTCCCGACTGACAGGCCCGTAATCCGCCGCAAGACCTCTCCGTTCAGCCAACCGAAGGTGGCGGCGTGGTAGCCGCACTTCGTCCCCGGTTGCCAGAATAGTTCCGATTGCTCCAGGGCGTGGACCATAGCTTCCCAGTCATAGAGCGCCGCGTCTGGCACCTTGACGCTTGGCGCGGGAAGGCCGGAGGTGTGCGTCAGGATATGCCGCACAAGGACGGCTTCCTTGCCATGTTGGGCAAACTCCGGCCAATAACGGGCTACCGGCGCGTCGAAATCGAGCAGGCCGCGCTCGGCCAGCATGTGCATTGCCAGCGCCAGCCAACCCTTACTCGTCGACCAGACGTTCACCAGGCTATCGGCCTGCCAGGGACACGTCGCGGCAGCATCGGCAGCCCCGCCCCACAGATCGACAACGGCGACGCCGTCCACCGTTACATGAACGGCAGATCCAACTTCGCCATACGCGACGAAGTTCTTTTCGAAGGCGGCGCGCACCGGCTCAAAACCCGCCGCCACCCGACCAGAGATCGGGAATTTATCTGTCGTTTTCATAGGCATCCTGTTTACTCCATTGGTAAAGAGACGATAAACGTCGTTCCCTCACCAATTTTACTCTCCACGTCGATCTCGCCGTGGTGCATATCGACAATCTTCTTGACAATCGAAAGCCCCAGGCCGCTGCCTTCCTTCGAACGCGTGCGCGATTTGTCGGCCTTGTAGAAACGCTCGAAGATATGTACCCGGTCTTCGGCTGAGATTCCGATGCCGCTGTCGGAAATCTTGAACCGGACCCGGTCGCCGTGGGCCTGGAGCATTACCTTGATCGAGCCGCCCTGCGGCGTGAACTTGATACCGTTATGGATCAGGTTCAGCCAGACCTGGTTGAGCAGGTCTTCGTCGGCGCGGATCAAGACTTCGTCCAGCGCGACGTCCATCTCGATGGCTTTGTCGCGCCACTGCGGCTCGCAGGTCAGGATCAAGCTGCGGATTTGCTTGTCCAGGCGGTAGGGCTTGGGCGCAAACTTGACCTGGTCCGATTCGAGCGAGGCCAGCTTCAGCAGGTCATCCGCCAGACGCGAGAGGCGCGTGCTTTCGGTTTCGATAATGCCCAAATAATGACGCCGCTCCTCGATGCTGATCTGCTCATCCTGCAAGGCCTGGGCAAAACCGCGGATGGATGTCAACGGCGACTGGATTTCGTGCGAGACGTTGGAAATGAACTCCTGGCGCATGTTTTCCATCTGGCCCAGTTCCAGGGCCATTTTATTGACGCTGGTTACCAGATTGCTAAGAATGCCGTCCGCGTGTTCATCGTTGAGCCGGGTGCTGAAATCGCCTTTGGCAATCCGTTCCAGCGCATCAATGACAGGTGTAAAGGCGCCGAACTGTTGTGCTCTGAAAAAGCCCCCAAAAACACGAAGGATCAAACCTATCAAGATTAAGCCCAAAAAGGAGTTGATAATTTGGGCCAACACCGCAGGCGGATTCCAGTGCGCAATCTGGTAGAGATAACTGGTCAGGTAAAAGGCCACAGCAAACAAAACTGTGACAAGCACAAAAACAAAGAGCATCCAGAAAATGCGAAAGAACTGGGAGTGCTTTCCTCTCATGGTTTTGGCTCCAGGCGGTAGCCCAGCCCGCGGATGGTGGTGATCTTGAAGGAATGGTTTTCTTCGGGGAAGCGCTCGCGCAGGCGGCTGATGTGGACGTCCAGCGTGCGGTCGGTGCCGACGAAATCATAGCCCCAGATATCCTCGATCAACTGCTCGCGCGAAAACGTCCGCCCCGGATAGCTTGCCAGCTTGAACAGCAACTCAAACTCTTTGAGAGGCAAAGTCACGCTCTGGCCGCCCACCGTTACCTGGAAGGTTTTCTGGTCCATCAGCAATTCCCCCACCTGGACAGCTTGCGAGGCCGCGATTTTGTAACGCTTCAACAAGGCCTTGACCCGCGCCACCATCTCAAGCGGTTCAAAAGGTTTGACCAGGTAATCGTCCGTGCCCAACTGGAAGCCTTTGATCTTCTGGCTGGTCTCGCCCCTGGCCGTCAGCATCAGGATCGGCAAATCGTACGCTTCGCGCAACTCACGGCACAGTTCCCAGCCGTCCATGTTGGGCATCATCACATCGATGATGAACAGGTCCACCTTGAGCGCATTCAGTTTTGCTAACGCATCTACGCCGTCGACGGCTTCGTAGACTTCAAAACCGTTGTTCCGTAAAAATACTTTCGATAGCTCCCGAATATGCGGGTCATCATCAACAATCAGTATTTTGCTCATTGAAATTCACTACCCCATCGATAGGCTTGAAATTCAAACGTAAGGCCAGTTAGTATCATCTCAATAATCGGTGGTTGAGTAGGCGGCGATGCCGTTCCGCCGCCGTATCGAAACCACCTTCAACAACAATCTCCCTGAAATATTGAGATGATACGCCAGTTACTTATATAAACTTGCAACTGATGGGCTTAACCGGGTTTCCAACCGGGCGCTTGCGCGGCGTCCCAGCCGGGGATGCCCAACAGCACGATGGTGATATTGTCGTGCCCGCCGCGCTGGTTGGCCAGGTCGATCAGCGCTTTTCCGGCTTGTTTCAAGCTGCGGCCTTGCAGAATCTCCAGCATTTCGCTGTCATTCACCAGGTCGGTCAGCCCGTCGGTGCAAAGCATCACCACATCGCCGGGTTTGAGCGTGGTTCCCTGGTTGGCGCGGGCGCGCTGGTCGTTTTCCCCGGGTTGCAGGTACATGCGCAAATCCGGTTCGGGCGGCTCGGATGAACCGATGTAGCGCCGGATGACGTGCAGGTTGGGATGGGATTTGATGGCTGCCTGACTGAGAATGCCCTTATCGATGGCTTCCTGCACCCAGGTATGGTCCCGGCTTAGTTGTTGAATGCGGCTCCCCCGCATCAGGTAAATGCGTGAATCACCCGCGTAGGCAATGTACAACTGCTGACCGATAATCCAGGCGCAGGCGGCGGTGGTGCCCATGCCTTTGCGCGAGGCGTCCAGATCGGCTTGTTTGACAATCTCCTCGTTGACGGCGTAAAAGCCCTGCTGGAAGACCGCCAACGGATGGGCGCCGTCGCTTTCGGCAATGATCTGACTGATCATGTTGACCGTCATCTCTGAGGCCACCTCACCCGAACGATGCCCGCCGATCCCGTCTGAGACAATCGCAAACACCGACGGCGTCGGGTTGCTTTGGCTCATGTAGTAAGCCGACACAGCAAAGTTATCTTCGTTATTTTTTCCTGAAAGGCCGGGATGAGACTGGGCCGTCAGGTAAAGGTGGGCGCGGTCAGTTTGGATCATTTGTCGTTATCAGGTGTAATGGTTGGTTTGAGGCTGGCGGGTGGTTTGCTCAGAACAAAGCGGTATGTAAACTGCCCAAAGTGTACCATATCCCCATGCTTGAGAATACGTCCATCTCTCGAAATCGACTCAAAATTGACCCACGTCCCGGCGACGGAATTCTGGTCGACCAACTGGAAATTGCCGGTCTCGTTCATGCGCAGGCGCGCGTGCAGGGGCGAAATCGATGGATGGTCCAGGATGATGGTTGCCTGGGTCGGATCGGCGCCAAAAGTCATCTCGCGGTTGTTCAAGGCAATTGGGTCGCCGGAGGAGGGCTGTCCATCTGCCGTCAGCTTGACAAAATAAGCCACAGGCGTGATGTTTTTGCGGCGCAGCCACGGGAAGGGGTTTGCGCGCGGCTGGCCTTGCGGCTCAATGATGACCGGGACAGGCTGGGTAACCGGATCGGTATTGCGCACCCGTTCCCGGCGGCGCTCGGCCAGGCTGACGAAACGGCGTCCGCCCAGGAACAAAATTACCAGCAAAATTGCGCCCGCCAGCACCACCAGGGCAATCGTCACCGCAGTGCCGTTGCGCAGCAACAGCCCCGAAATCCCGCCGGGCGGTTCGACGACGATCACTTCCACAGGGGCCGCAGCGCTTCTACGGGTCAGCCCCAGCTCATCATCGGCCTCCACTTCCAGGGTATGGTGGCCGCCAACGGTGTACCCGCTCAGGTCCCAGGTGAATTTGTCGAAAGGTTCGGCGGTATTCTCGGCTACTTTTTTGCCGTCCACATAAAAGATGGTGCGCACCAGTTTGCGGGGATATTTATCGGGGAATTCGATCAGCGCCGAAATTTCCTGCTGCCGGGGCTGGAAGGACTCGATGTCGAAAGGCCTGTCGGGGTTTTGGCGCACAATCTGGATGGGGGCAGATAGCAGCGCCACATTCGGCGGCTGGATATTCAACTCGAAATGGACCGGCGGGGTGGTTAACGTCAGGCCTGCGGCGCTGACCTGCACCGACAGCGATTGCTGACCGGCAGTCCTGATCTTCGAGGTGTAACTGAACTGGTATATGTGCCGCAAGGACGAGAGCCATGCTTCGGGGTCGGGCAGGGTTTCGCCGCCGCTAAAGCTCAAATAATGCCCGCCGGTCTGGTCGGCCAGGTCTTGTAAAGCCAGCGCGCCGGGACTGGTCAAATTGGCTTTTGAATCGACGATCCAGACGTGGACACGCACCCCGGCGGTCTTCGCCCTGGTCGTCAGTTCTTTCAACCCGTCCAGCGAATTGGTTTCCAGTTTCCCCGAAATGAGTAACAGCGCTTTTTTCTCCCCAGGAACCGTCTGGGTGTTCTGGGCGGCATCCAACGCAAAGGACAGCGCTGCCAGCCCGGGCTTGGAAGTGCGCGGGGCAGGGTCAAAACTGTCGAAACGGTTTCTCCAGGCTGCGGGCTGGAAGTGCGAAGCGATGATGCCGCCGTTCCAGGTCAGGCTCAAGTCGTCCTGGCTGTCGGCAGGCAGGGCGGCCGCCCAGTTCGAAATCACGGCGGCAATCTTTTCGTAACGCGATTTGCCCAAACTGTCGCGCACTGCCAGACTCGGGCCTGAGTTGATCGCCACCACCATGCCCAATGGAACCTGGAGCTGCTGCACATAATCAGGAACGATTTTCTGACCGTTTTCCAGCACGGTCACGCTGGTCGGCGACAACCCTGAAACGAACTCTCCCTGGTCATCAAACGCATCCAGTTGGGTGGTGATGGTGGGGAATTTGCTGAAATCGGGAGTAGCGATCAGGGCAAAAGCCTGGCTCTGCGCACGCACAAATGCGCCGGGCAGGGCCAGGCAGATGACAAGCAAAATTAGAAAAATTTGTTGAGCAAACTTCCTATTGCGCATTGATTGATTCTAGCGGAATTGGCGGGGCGGTTGGCGTTTTAGGAGCCGTCAAACGCAGGTAAGTCAACGTGAGGGCAGACTGGATGTACGTTTGCTCGATGCCGCCCACAAACAGCAGCACGGGCAAGTAAGCCAGACAGCAGATACCCGTAATCGCCAGCGGAACGAGCGCCGTCGCTTGGCTTGACCCGGCAGCCAACAATGCAATGCTCCCCAGCGACGGAGCGAGCGCCAGCAGCATTGGAATGAGAATGATGAAACCAACGACCATGCCGAGCACACCCAGAATGATGGATATTAAAATGATCGTCAAAAAGTTGCGTTTGAACACGTCCCAGCCGCGGCGCAGGCTTTCCAGCACGCCTGTGTCTTCAACAACCATCGCATTTTTTGCCTGTTCGACGATCATGTTAACAATGATGG
>Ga0265327_10004782_pt1 | contig 11787 bp, 9 predicted proteins | sample 41621metaG_FD_202089 | JGI IMG/M metagenome (GOLD analysis project Ga0265327, IMG submission 202089) | Rhizosphere microbial communities from Carex aquatilis grown in University of Washington, Seatle, WA, United States - 4-16-21 metaG | ecosystem: Host-associated > Plants > Roots > Rhizosphere >...
ATGGCGTGTTGGGATACTCGATCTGCGCCTGGCCATAGGCGGGTCCGCAGGAACAGGACTTGGTCACCGTGTCGCGGTCGTAGATGAACAGGCCGTTGACCCAGGTGAGCTTCTTGCCCGAAGGCGAGATCAGGCGCAGCTCTTCGGAAATCTGCCCGCCGTTGTACCAGTTCTGCAGGAAGCTGTTGGTGTAGTAGCCCGAACCCGATGGTCCATAGAAGGTGCGGGACATGAAGCGGTAGGAGGTCAGCGACATCAGCTGGAAGTCGCCGATCGGATAGTTGATCTCCAGCGACGTGCCGCCGGCGTTGGTGTGACGGAAGGCGTCGTCCCGTTCGGCGATCTTGCTGTTGGTCATCGAGGGCGTGATGCCCGCGATCAGGGCGGTGTTGCAGCCGGCCAGCGACTTGACCGCCGTGGTGTTGTTATAGGTCCCCGCCGCGGCCTGGGTGAGATAGGTCGAATAGAGCGGCGAGGTGTAGTTGGCGAAGGTCGTCGTCGTCGGCGCGCCGCAGATGGCCCAGGCCTGGGGGAAGTTCGGCTTGTCGAACTGCAGGCGGGCGTCCGCGCTGAAGTAGACCGAGACCCGGTCCTTGGGCGACCAGAGGAATTTGAATTTGCCGCCCTTCTGTTCGCGACCGCCCTGCTTCTGGCCCAGGGCGAGGTTGTCGTACACCCCGTCGCGATGCTGGAACGAGGCCGACATGCGGGCGGCCATGGTGTCGTTGATCGGCAGGTTGACGGTGGCGTCGTCGGACGTGTCGTTGTGCTCGCCGCCCGACAGGTGGACCGTACCATAGAACGAACCGATTTGCGGACGCTTGGTCATCACGGACACCACGCCGGCCGAGGCGTTCTTGGCGAACTGGGTCCCCTGAGGCCCGCGGTAGACTTCGATGTGGTCGAGGTCGGAGATGTCGCCGCCGATGTCGTCGACGAAGCCCATCAGCACCCCGTCGATGACCATGCCCACCGACTGCTCGGTGCCGCCGTTCTGGCTGTTGGTGCCCGACCCGCGGATGTAGATGGCGTTGGCGCCCTGGATCGAGACCTGGATGGAGGGCGACAGGAACTGCAGCTCCCGCGGCTCCTTCAGACCGGCGTTGACGAACTCCTCAGGCTTGACGGCCGTGACGGCCATGGGCGCCTCCTGCAGGCGCTGGGTGCGCAGGCCGCCGGTGACGACGATCTCGTCCACCTTGGAGCTCGTCGCCTCCGCGGGCTGCGCGTCCGCCGCATAGGCCGGCGCACCGAGCGCCATGGCCCCTGCCAGTGCGCTGAAGCCGAACAGCCATGCGCGCGACCGTGACAAATTCATTGCGAAGATCCCCTCTTCTTAATTGCCGGCAGGCAAAAGCCCGCCTCCCCCTTATTAGAAGCCAATTCCGCCGCGCGACTTTATGATATTGGTTGAAAGTGCTGCACTGCAGCATGGTCGATATCGGGGAGAGACGCCGACCTATTCGCTTTCTGAGAGAATACGAGGCGAATTCCGCAATGGGATGTTCTGCGGATAGTTCAAAAGATAGGGGTGTAATAAACTCAATCAGAAGATGTGTTGCTTCTTAAGCGAGCAGTTCTGATGAATATTTAGTCGAATAGCGCGTCCAGAGCGCCGCTTCGGGTGTCCATCAGCCGCCGTAGGTCTGGCGATAGCGCTCCATCACATAGGCTTCGGGGGTAGTCGGCGGGTACTTGGGCGACTCGCCCGGGCGGAGGCACCCGGGCAGGCAGCTCACCGGATAGTCGGGCGCGCCGGTCAGGAAGAACGGGACCGAGTAGCGCCGGCGCCCTGAGCGGTTGACCACTCGGTGCGGGGTCGAGCGGTAGCGGTCGTTGGTCCAGCGGGCGGTCAGGTCGCCGAGGTTGACCACGAAGGCGCCCGGGACCGGCGGGGCGGGCGTCCAATCGCCGGCGGCCTGGTCGAACACCTCAAGTCCGCCGATCTCGTCCTGCAGCAGGATGGTCAGGGCCCCGAAGTCGGTGTGGGCGCCGGCCCCGCGCCCAGGCGCGGCGGGCGGCTGAGGCGGATAGTGCAGCAGGCGCAGGATCGCCACGGGCGAGCGGCAGAACTCGGCGAAGGCGTCCTCCGGCAGGTCGAGCGACAGCGCCAGGCCCTCCATCAGCCGCCGCGCCAGCGCCAGCATCCGGCCGTGGTAGGACAGCATCGCCGGTTCCAATTCCGGAAGTTCGGCCGGCCACTGGTTGGGCCCGCGGTTGAATCCCGCGAGCGGTTCTTCGACTCCGATATAGAAGCCTTCCTTACGATCCGGCGGCGCGCCGGGCTCCAGGGTCTGACCGCCGAGCGGCTCATACCCCCGGTTGGCGGGGGAGCGGGTCTTGGCCACCGCCTGCTTGGCCTCGTCTGGCAGGTCGAACAGGGCGCGGACGCCGCCGAACACCTGTCGGATCATCGTCTCGGGCACGCCGTGACCGGTGATGTAGAAGAAGCCGCGATCCTCGCAGGCCGCGGCGATCCGGCGTCCCACGGCGCGGCGATCCTCAGCCTCGCCCGCGATCAGGGGCGAGACGTCGATCATCGGCAGCGCCCGCGGCTGCGGGGCGGCTCCGGCGAGCGGACGGAGCGGGTGGACCATGCGGCCCATTAGGCGGCGGCGCTGGCAGGCCCGCCTGCTCAAAATATTTGAAGCTCCTGGGTGAAGGCGGCGCGTCGCGGAGCCGGGGGTCGCGACGTAGGGTCCCGCCGCCGGCGCAGAGACGACCGGTCATCAACTGGGGGAGACCCGCTCATGAAATCCGTTGTCGCCGGGGCGCCGCTGTCCGCGATCCTGTGCCTGGCCTTGCTGGCCGGGAACGCCGCCGCCCAGGCCCCCGCGCCCGGCGGCGCCCGTCCGCCGCCCCCGCCGCCGCCGCCGGCCGTGCCCGAAGCCCTGGCGCTCGAGGCCGCCCAGTCGGCCATCGCCGCCTGCCAGGCCAATGGCTACAAGGTGGCCGCCGCGGTGGTCGATTCCGCCGGAGGGACTCACCTGCTCGTCGGCGCCGAAGGCATTCGCCAGGGCGCGCTCGACTCCAGCATCAAGAAGGCCTTCACCGCCGTGACCATGAAGGTCCCCTCGGCGGCCATCGAGGTCCAGGCCAAGACAGACACCGCCCTGCAGGCCAAGATCACCGCCGATCCGCGCCTGTTCGCCCGCGCCGGCGGTCTGCCGATCATGGCCAAGGGCGAACTCGTCGGCGCGATCGGCGTCGGCGGCGCCCCCGGCGGCGACAAGGACGAGGCCTGCGCCACCGCGGCCCTGGCCAAGATCAAGGACCGGCTGGGCTAGCTTCAGACGGCGGGGGCGAGCGCCGCCTCCGCCGCCGCCCTCACGCGGCCGACGACGTCGTCCCAGTCGCCGATCCTCTGTTGCCGGAACAGGCGCGCGGAGGGGAACCAGGGCGAGCGGTCGGAATCCACGCCCCAGCGCCAATCGGCCACCGCGCCCAGCATCACCAAGGCCGGACGCCCGAGCCCGCCGGCGAGATTGGCCGCCGAGGTGCAGACCGTGACGATCAGGTCCATCTGCTCCATTGCCGCGGCGGTGTCGGCGTAGGACTGAAGTTCGCTGGAGAGGTCGCGGATCGGCGCCGAGGCCAGGGTCTCGCGGTCCGCGTCGGTTATCTCCGTCTGCAGGGCGTACAGGTCGGCGGCGAGATCGAACAGGGGGCCAAGCCGCTCCAGGGGCATGCTGCGCCAGCGGTTGTCCCTCTGCTGAGCGCTGCCCGACCAGGTCAGGCCGATGCGCGGCCGCCCCGGCGGACCCAGCCGCCCGGCCCAGAGCGCGCGTTCGGAGTCGGGAGCGCGCAAATAGGCGTCTCCCGGTATGGTGTCGAATCCTGTTCCGACCGCCAGGGGCAGGGACATCATCGGGATGTGCAGGTCGTAGGGGGGCAGGGGCTCACCCTGTGGGATCACCGCCTCGACACCCTCGACCACTGCGGCGAGGCGCTCGATCGGCGGCTGCACGCTGACGATCACCCTGGCGCCCCGGCGCGCCAGCAGGGGCGCGTAGCGCAGCATCATCAGAGTGTCGCCGTGGCCCTGTTCCGAATGCAGCAGCAGGGTCTTGCCGTCCACAGGCTCATCGCCCCGCCACTGCGGGCGCGGCAGCGACACCGCCGCGTCCCTCAGCGGTCCGATCCAGCGCTGCTCGTAGATCGCCAGTCCCTCAGCGTAGCGGCCCTCGCGCAGCAGCGGGAAGGCGAGGTGGAAGCGCGCGCGGGGGTTGGCCGGATCGAGACCGGCGGCGCGGGCGTAGGCGGCCTGGGCTTCGGGAATGCGGCGCAGATAGCCCAGCATGTCACCCCGCCGCACCCAGGCGTCGGCATAGGCCGGATCGGCGGCCAGCGCCCGGTTCAGCGACTCCAGGGCCTCCTCGAACCGGCCGAGGGCGCAGAGCGCGTCCCCCCGGTTGAACCAGGCGAGGGTGTAGCCAGGCTTGAAGGCCACGGCGGCGTCGTAGCTGTCCAGGGCCTCGCCGAGGCGGTCCAGCTGCATCAGGGCGAGCCCGCGATTGTTCAGGGCCTCGGCGTAGTCCGGCTGGACCGCCAGCACCCGGTCGTAGGCGTCCATGGCCTCGGCGAGCCGGCCGTCCGCCTCCAGCACGACGCCCAGATCGTTCAAGGTTCCGAGGGCCCCGGGCTCGAGCTCGACCGCCTGGCGCAAGGCCGCGACCGCTTCTGCCGTGCGGCCCAGGCGCCACAGCGTCAGGCCCTGGGCGTGGCGCAAGCCGGCAGGCTGCGGATGGACCGCAGCCGCCTCCGCATAGGCCTCCGCCGCCTCGTCGAGCCGTCCGGCGAATTCCAGCAGGGTCGCCAGATTGACACGCGCGTCGACTTGGCCGGCGTCCAGGGCGACCGCCCGGCGGAAGGCGTCGATCGCCTCGTCGGCGCGGCCGAGACCGCGCAGGGCCGAGCCGAGGTTGTTCAGGGCCAGGGGCTGGGCGGGGTCGATATCGAGAGAGCGGCGCAAGCCCGCGACGCCGTCCTCGGCCCGTCCTTGCTGCAGCCAGACGATGGCCAGGTTGGAGCGCGCCGGAGCATGGCGCGCATCGGAGTCGAGGATCTGAAGATAGAGCCGCTCGGCCTCGGTCAGGTCGCCGGCCACATGGGCGTTGAGCGCCTCGGCGAAGGGATCGGCGGTCATGGAGAGGGTCCGGCCAGAACGGACCGCGATGGTGGAGGTCCGGCGCGATTCCGGCAACGCCGTTGCGCTAGGCGGCGGCGGTGCGCCCGCTGTCGTCGACGGCGACCTGGGTCTCGGCCAGGGCGATATTGATCGCCTGCAGCAGGCGGTCAGGCTTGATCGGCTTTTCCACCACGCAGCACATGCCGGCCGCCAGGTAGTTGCGCGCGTCCTCCGGATCGACGTTGGCGGTCAGGGCCACGATCGGCGTCATCGACTCTGGACCTTCGAGCGAGCGGATCGCCCGGGCGGCGGCGATGCCGTCCATGCGCGGCATCTTGATGTCCATCAGGATCAGGTCGAAGCGGCCGGTGCGCGCCGCCTCCACCGCCTCGACGCCGTCCTCGGCGGTCTCCGAGGTGCAGTCGAACATTTCGCACAGGGCCTCGGCCACCATGCGGTTGGTGGCGTTGTCGTCGACCACCAGCACGTGGGCGGCGCCGGAGGTGGGGCGCTCCTCGGCCGCTTCCACCGCGTCGGCGGCGATGTCGACGACCAGGTCGAACAGCAGGGTCACGCCCTGGCCGGCGTTGCTTTCAGCGCGGATGGCGCCCTGCATGCTGGCCAGCACGCCGCGCGCCAGGGACAGGGGCAGGCTGAGGCCATCGAATTCCTCCGCTGCGGACGGCCTGGCGACGCGGCTGTCCGCGCTGGTGTCGCGCACGCGGCCTTCCAGCTTCGCCCGGCCGCCGTCGACGCGCACTTTCAGCGACGCTTCCACCGATCCCTGACGGGTGTAGCGCAGGGCGTTGTCGATCAGGCTGTCGAACACCTGGGTCAGGCGGTCGGCGTCGACCACTGCGGTCAGGTCCGGGTCGCCGTCATAGGAGATCAGCAGTCCGACGCCGGAGTCGCGGGCGCGGGCGTCCCAGCGATCCTGCACCCGGTCCATCAGGGCGCGCAGGGAATGCGGCGCAAGATTCAGGTCGAGCTGGCCCTGACGGGCGCGCAGCATGTCCTTGGCGTCTCCCGCCAGGCGCATGAGGGCCTCGCCGGCGCCGCGGATGCTGTGCACCTGGGCCAGGGCGTCGGTCCCCAGCGGCTGGCGCTCCAGCCGTTCGGTCATGGCGATCAGGCCCTCGGCCTGGGTGCGGAATTCGCTTTCCACCGCCTGGTAGACGCGGCGGAACTCGTCGATCACCGCCTGGTCGAACTCGGGGGTGCGCCGGGTCTGGTCGCCGGCGAGCACGGCCTGGGCCAGGGCGCGCAGGCTGCACACGCCCAGGCACTGACGCCCGTCGGTGACCACGAACAGGCTGGGCTGGGCGGGATGGGCGAGCACGAGACCGAGCGCCTCGCGGGCCGACAGGCAGGCGTCCAGCGCCAGGGGGTCCCTCAGCATCAGACCCTCGATGGCGCGATCGGCCTGGCCGTCCTCCAGGGCGCGCACCACGACGGCGCGCTCCAGGAGGCCGATCACGGCGCCGTCCGCATCGGTCACGGGGAATCCGGGGACGCCCGGGGCTTGGGCGAACGGTCCCGCCACGGCGCCAGCGGCGACGTCAGCCGGGAACAGCGGCGTGCGGTCGGTTAGACTCTCGAGGAACTGCATCAGGCCCACGGAACACTGTTGAAGCGCTAATTTGCTTCATGTGTTTTGAGGAGACGTTAAGCTCGTTGGTGGAATGCGCGACAAATCATCGCAACCACGGGTTGTCTAGACCACCTCGGATTGCGCCCATGCCACATAAAGCGGGTTGCAATTCCCCGGATCCACACGCAACGCCACGATGCACGGCGTGGTGTAGGGGTGATACCTAAGTATAAGGTCTCCTAGACCTTGTGCGGCCGAAATAGTCGTCTTGAGCAGCATCGCCGTCTCGTTTTCGGCCTGAATCGCGCCCTCCCAGCGATAGATCGAGCGAATCGGCGCCAGGACATTGGCGCAGGCCGCCAGCCGCTCCTCCACCGCGCGTCGGGCGAAGGCCTCGGCCGTTTCGGCGTCGGGCCAGGTGGTGTAGAGGATTACCAGCTCATCCATTTCCCGGCCTCCGGCGGCGACGGCGCGATCTCATGCGTGCGGCCTGGCGGCCGGCGCTGTCGGGACCGGAAGCTCGCATGCCGCAGGAAAGGCCGCCAGACGAGGCGGCGCTGGTTCTGTTTTCGGGCGGGCAGGATTCCACCGTCTGCCTGGCCTGGGCGCTGGAGCGCTACGGCTGGGTCGAGACCGTGGGCTTCGACTACGGTCAGCGCCACGGCGTGGAGATGGCGGCGCGCGACAAGGTGCGCGCGGCCCTGATCGAGCGCTTCCCCCACTGGGCCGCCCGGCTCGGCCCAGACCACCGGCTCGACCTGAGAGGCTTCGGCGCTGTGGCGGAGTCGGCGCTGACGGCGCACAAGGCCATCGAGATGACCGAGCGCGGCCTGCCGTCGACCTTCGTGCCCGGGCGCAACCTGGTGTTCTTCGTCTATGCCGCCGCCCTGGCCGACCGGCGGGGCCTGAAGCAGCTGGTGGGCGGCATGTGCGAGACCGACTACTCCGGCTATCCGGACTGCCGGCGCGAGACGCTGGACGCCATGCAGCAGGCTTTGAACCTCGGCATGGAGCAGGGCTTCGCCATCGAGACGCCACTGATGTGGCTGACCAAGGCGCAGACCTGGGCCCTGGCCAAAACGCTCGGGGGCGAGCCGCTGATCGACATGATCCTGGAAGAGACCCACACCTGCTACCTCGGCGACCGCGGCCACCGCCACGCCTGGGGCTATGGTTGCGGCGCCTGCCCGGCCTGCGAGCTGCGCCAGGGGGGCTATAAGGACTGGAGCGCGGAGGGGCGGCCGGTCCTGGCGGCGATCCCATGACCTATTCCGTCAAGGAGATGTTCCTGACCCTGCAGGGCGAGGGCGGCCAGGCGGGGCGGGCGGCGGTGTTCTGCCGGTTCTCGGGCTGCAATCTGTGGTCCGGGCGCGAGGAAGACCGCGCCGCCGCGGTCTGCACCTTCTGCGACACCGATTTTGTCGGAACCGACGGCGAGGGCGGCGGCAAGTTCGTCACGGCCGAAGGCCTGGCGGAGGCGGTCGCGGACAAATGGTCGGGCGGTGAGCGGGAGCGGCTGGTGGTGTTCACCGGCGGCGAGCCCCTGCTGCAGATCGACGGGCCCTTGATCAACGCCCTGCATCACCAGGGCTTCGAGATCGCCGTGGAGACCAACGGTACGATCGCCGCGCCCAACGGGATCGACTGGATCTGCGTCAGTCCTAAGGCCGACTCGGCCCTGGCTCAGCTTTCCGGTCAGGAGCTGAAGCTGGTCTATCCCCAGGCCGGCGTCGATCCGGAACGGTTCGCGGAGCTCGATTTCGAGCGGTTCTTTCTCCAGCCGATGGACGGACCGGAGCGGGAGACGAATACCCGCGCGGCCGTGGCCTATTGCCTCGAACACCCCCGCTGGCGCCTCAGCCTGCAGACCCACAAGTACATCGGGATCGCGTAACGCGGCCGCCGGCGCCTTAAGCCGCGTCCACCAGAACCACTTCCGCGTCGCTCAGGGCGGTGATCGTCAGCGCCTCAACGTCGGTCGCGGCCAGACCGTCGCGGGCGGGAACCCGCACGCCGTTGACCTCGACCTCGCCGGTCGCCGGCACGAGATAGGCGTGGCGGCCTTCGCCGAGGGCGTAGGTGACGCTCTCTCCGGCCTTCAGCGTCGCCCCCGCCACCCGCGCCGCGGCGCGGATCGGCAAGGCGTCGTCATCGCCTGCGATGCCCGAGGCCAGGGTCACGAACCGGCCGGAGCGGTCGCCCTTGGGAAAGGGCCGAGCGCCCCACGACGGTTCGCCGCCGATGCGGTCGGGCTGGATCCAGATCTGGAAGATGCGGGTGAGGTCCTTCTCGAGATTGTACTCGGCGTGGCGGATGCCCGATCCGGCCGACATCACCTGCACGTCGCCGGCCTCGGTGCGGCCTTCGTTGCCGAGGTTGTCCCTGTGGGTGATGGCGCCTTCCCGGACGTAGGTGATGATCTCCATGTTGGCGTGCGGGTGGGGCGGGAAGCCGGTTCCCGGCGCGATCTCGTCGTCGTTCCAGACCCTGAGTCTCCCCCACCCCATGCGGCTGGGATCATGGTGCTCGGCGAAGGAAAAGTGGTGGGTGGTGTCCAGCCAGCCGAAGTTGAAATGGCCGAGGCCGGAGGCCGGACGATGCTCGATCATGGGGTGTCCCTCCTGTTCGCCGGATAGATGGGGAGCAGATATTTTATTTGCAACAGACACTGTTTCTAATTTGCGCTTTGTCCCCGTTCGGCCTTGACCGAGTTCGAGCCTTACGGATTGTGGACCGGCCGGGGGCGATCACGATGGATTTGGCAAAGGAAAGTCCAAAAACAGTGGCGGGTATCGCATTTTGGTGCGCGGTGCTGTTTTCGGGTGGGACGATATTTTTGATATGGGATGCAATCCATATCTCGGCAGTGGCCAAACGACAGCAAGTCGAGCGGGCGGTGGTCGTTTCGCGTGGTCCTTGGAATCACGGGCAAACGTACAACTACACGTTCAAGGTGGTGGGCCGGAGTTTCTCTGGAAACTCACTTGCTCCGCAGCGGGGAGCATATGCAATTGGGCAGGCTGTTCCCGTCTACTATGATCCCCGAGAACCGGCGACCAATGCTCTTGGTCCCTTCTCTTGGAGCCTAGAGTCATACGGATTTCCCATCTTCGTCTGTGGGTGCTTCGCAGGCGCAGCTTTCACCTACGGGATGAGGATGTGGAGACGGCTTCCCGCTCCGGCTTGATTTGCAGAATTTGCCTCTTCCCGCTGACAAATCCACTTAGCTGTTGAACATCGCCATATTGGCGTGCGGATGCGGCGGGAAGCCGAGGCCTGGGCGATCTCGTCGTCGACCTACCCTCTTCCGCTCGATCCCGGCTTGAACGTCCCGCCGCCGGTCTGAGCGCGGTGCATCAGCATGGCGTCGGCCAGGACGCAGGCGGCCATGGCCTCGACCACCGGCGCGGCCCTGAGCGCCACGCAGGGATCGTGGCGGCCCTTGGTCTGCACCTCGATCGGCTCGCCCTTCTCGTTGATCGACTGGCGCGGAGTCAGGATCGAGGACGTCGGCTTGAAGGCCACGCGCGCCACCACCGGCTGGCCGGTTGAGATGCCGCCCAGCACGCCGCCGGCGTTGTTCGACAGGAAGGCGACCTCCCCGTCGTTGTCCATGCGCATTTCGTCGGCGTTCTCCTCGCCCGACAGCGCCGCCGCCGCGAAGCCCGCGCCGATTTCCACGCCCTTGGAGGCGTTGATCGACATCATCGCCGCGGCCAGCTCGGCGTCGAGCTTGGCGTAGATCGGCGCGCCCCAGCCGGCGGGAACGCCGGTGCACTCCACCTCGACCACAGCGCCGACCGAGGAGCCGCGCTTGCGGATGTCGGACAGGTAGTCTTCCCACACGGCCACGGTCCCGGGATCCGGGCACCAGAACGGGTTCTGGGTCGTCTCGGCCCAATCCCAGCGGCTGCGGTCGATGCGCAGTTCCCCCACCTGCACCAGGGCCGCGCGGATCACGACGTCGGGCCCGAGGATCTTGCGCGCCACGGCCCCCGCCGCCACCCGCGCCGCCGTTTCGCGCGCCGACGAGCGCCCGCCGCCGCGGTAGTCGCGCACGCCGTACTTGGCGAAATAGGCGAAGTCGGCATGGCCCGGCCGGAACGACTGGGCGATCTCGGAATAGTCTTTGGAGCGCTGGTCGACGTTCTCGATCATCAGCGAGATCGGCGTGCCCGTGGTCACCTGACCCGCGGTCCGCTCGTCCTCGAACACGCCGGACAGGATGCGCACCTGATCGGGCTCCTGGCGCTGGGTCACGAACTTCGACGTGCCCGGCTTCCTCTTGTCGAGCCACACTTGGATATCTTCCGCGCTCAGCGGAATCCCCGGCGGGCAGCCGTCGACCACACAGCCGAGCGCCGGCCCGTGGCTTTCGCCCCAGGTGGTCACGCGCAGGAGATGGCCGAAGCTGTTGTAGGACATGGCTCGCGGTTTAGAGCAAAGGCGGTTCGACGCAAACTCCCGTCCTCGTCACCGCTTCACCCCATACTGTTCGAAGGTCGTCTGGATGTTCGGGTCGATCTTCGCGGCCGCGGCGGCGTCGGCGTCCGACTTGGTCTTGTCGCCCTTGCGCGCCCAGGCCACGGCTCGCCCGAACAGCGATGACGGTTGGTCGGGACGGATGGCAAGCGCCCGGTCGTAGTCGGCGATGGCGTCGTCGGCGTGACCGAGGCGCAGCTGAACCAGGCCCCGGCTGTCGAGGAAGGCCGGCTGGTCGGGCGTGCCGGCCACGGCGGCGTTGCAATCTTGCAGAGCGGAGTCGAGGGCGACCCCCGCCGTCGCCTTGGCCCAGCACAGGTTGTTCAGAAGGCCGGGTTGGGGCGTCTTGCCCCTCGCCGCGGCGAAGTCCTTCTCCGCGCGGGGTCCATCGCCGGCTCTGGCGTAGACGACGCCCCGTCCGATCAGCAGGCCGAGATCCTGCGGCGAACCCTCCAGGGCCTTGGAATAGACGGCGGTCGCGCCGGCGAAATCGCCCTGTTCGACCAGCAGATCGGCCTTGGCGGCCATGGCCGTGGTCAGCGTTGGGTCCGCCGCCAGGGCCGCGTCGACGTCGGCGCGGCGGCCG
>Ga0265327_10004783_pt1 | contig 11786 bp, 5 predicted proteins | sample 41621metaG_FD_202089 | JGI IMG/M metagenome (GOLD analysis project Ga0265327, IMG submission 202089) | Rhizosphere microbial communities from Carex aquatilis grown in University of Washington, Seatle, WA, United States - 4-16-21 metaG | ecosystem: Host-associated > Plants > Roots > Rhizosphere >...
GGTCGCGTCTTCATCGATGGATTGCTCCCTTTTCCCCAGCGCGTCTCGTGCTGGATCTGCTTGCGATGGATGTGAACTCCCACCATCAGCAGGTCGAAGACGCGGGCAAACTCGTGCAGAGCCCGGGACAGCCGTTTTCGAGACAAGGCATCGGACGCTTTCTTGTAGGCTTCCTCAAGCGGCTTCCAGTCAATCGACCAGTTCTCATCCATGGCCGCCTTTTGCAATTCTCCTTCCATCCGCGCCAGGTATTGCACGAATTCTTCAGAAAGCCGGGCCGAGGCAGTGCGGTAGGGCCTCCACACGATTGTTGAACCCGGATCGTGATTCCGCTGTGGTTCTGGTCGAGGCCTTTTCAGGCGATTCATGATCAGCCATCCGATGGAACCGATGGCGGAGACGGCAATCAATCCCGCTCCGGCGGTCCGCTGCGATGGGTCGAGCGTCACCAGTCCCAGTCCCAGCAGGAAGAACACGGCCAGGACACAAGCCAGGGCAAACCCCCACCATCCCAGGTCCGAATTCCCCTGGCTGGCGACCACGGGATCACTGTCATGCGCCCCTTCCGGGATTTCACCGGCTCGAACCACGATGACCGTGATGTTGTCGGGGCCACCCCGGAGATTGGAGAGATGGACCAGCAGTTTTGAGGCTTCGTTCGGCGGCAATTCGCTGGCGATCATGCCAATTTCCGAATCGCTGAGCAGCCCGCACAGACCATCGGAACAAAGCACAAAGGTGTCGCCGGGAAGGACCGGGAACGGCCCCTCCATATCGACCTGGACCGCTTGTTCTGGGCCCAGTGAGCGGGTGATCACATTTCGGGGACACATTCGCTCGGCATCGCGAGGATGAACTTTGCGCTGCTGGATCAGTTCCCAGACCAGGCTGTGATCACAGGACAACTGGTCAATCAGCCGGTTGCGGATGCGATACACGCGGCTGTCGCCAACATGGCCAACGATCGCACCCTGCGGGCAGAGGAGCAGGACGGTGCAGGTCGTCCCCATCCGCAGGAAATCTTTGTTCTGCATCCCCCGTTCGTAGATCGCGGCATTCGCGGCCTCAATGGAAGCCCAAAGGGCATCCTTGGCATTCAACTGCCGCAGCTTGTCAAACGTATGAGGAATGGTATCGACGGCGATCTTGCTTGCCAGTTCACCGACGGCATGACCACCCATGCCATCGGCCACAACAAACAGATGTCCGCGCTGCTGCCAGGTTTCCTGGTCAGGAGAGAGCTGGACAACGCACGCATCCTGATTGTTCTGGCGTCGGAATCCGACGTCAGTCAATGCTGCGTAGCGAACCTGTTGTTCCCAGAGCATGCGTACTTCTAATCCGCGCCGAGCGCAAACCTCGATTGTCTCGTTCGTTGACCCGTTTTGTGCAATTCTCGTACGGCCAGGGACAGGGCTGACCGGCCAGTCAGAAAACGACGCAAATGCGCCTTCCTCCGCCGCTTGTCGGCCAGCGTGTCTCTCGATTCGACACTGTCACTGTATCCTAACGCATACCCTATTCTAACGCATGCCTTGAGAATACATACAAGGGAACTCCGTCCCCCTTTCACTCTCCTGAAGATTTGTCGTGGGGTTCACGACGTTTGTCGAATGAAGGAACCGATGCCTTCTATTAACGAAATCCCCGCGGTTTCCGCGCCGTAAGGCCCCTTCGAATTGTCTCCCCTGTCCGATCGATTCCGTTCCGGGGTTTCGCGAAACGCGCTCCAACCCCGGCCACCCGCCACTTGGAAGCGTTGAAAGATAGCATGCCCGGCGAATTGTGACGCCAATTCAGATCGTTTTCAGGCGAAATCGGAATTCCTATCTTCAACTGGAGAAAGGAGCTACTTCCTGTGACTCTTTGTGACTTCCACAATTTTCACCGAAGTCCCCGGACATCTCAAGCCTTCGGACAACCGAAGCCACGCGTGAGAATCGAACTGTGCCGAAGTTTTGGTGTCGTCCCTGGTGGAATCTGAAGGCCCTGGCTGGTCGCGCCAAAGCCCCGGTGGTCTCACAAAAAACTCCGCTAGGCTCGAATTCCCGGGATCACTAGAATCCCGCCCCCCACCCATCCCCGTCGGGATGTGGGCCCACGAAGGAATTCCGTCGCGGAAATTTGCTCAGGGAACCAGCAAGCGTGAGCACGACTGCCGTCAAAACCAGAACGCAGCGGAGGCCCTTGCCGGTCCACGCCGATCGAGGCTGTCGTCAATCGCGACAGAGGGCATTCTGGCTTGGTTGCGTCTGTCTTCTGCTTTCCGCGTCAAACGGATGCGTCAGTCGACGGTTGATGGTGAATTCCAATCCTCCCGGCGCGATGGTGCTGCTGGAAGGGCGCGAAATCGGATACACCCCGACTGCGGTGGACTTCACGTACTACGGGACGCGCGAGCTGACGCTGATCAAGGATGGTTATGAAACCACCACTCAACTCGTCCCTGTCCGTGCCCCCTGGTATCAATGGCCCGGAATCGACTTTTTCTCGGACAATCTGCTGCCGTACCGCGTGACAGACCGGCAGACGGCCACAATCGATCTGCAACCCCGGCAGATGGTTCCCAACCAGGAACTGATGAACCGGGGACAGATGCTTCGCAACGAAGCTCAGATCGGCCATTGACATCCGATCGGCCTCCAGCCGACCGATCGGAGTCCATTCTCGTGGCGATCAGGCCTTCAACAGATCTCGCAAGACCTTGTGCAGGATCCCGCCATTGCGGTAGTACTCGACTTCCACCGGAGTGTCGATGCGACAGGTCGCCACGAAGTGAATCGCCGTGCCGTCCGGCTTGGTCGCCATCACTTCGACCGCCTGCAGTGGTTTGAGTTGATCGTTGAGCTGGATCTCGAACGTTTCCGTTCCATCCAGACCCAGGAACTCACGATTCTCACCCGCACGGAACTGCAGCGGCAAAACACCCATTCCGACCAGGTTCGATCGATGAATTCGCTCGAAACTGACCGCGATCACGGCGCGGATTCCCAGCAGGTACGTCCCCTTGGCCGCCCAATCGCGCGAGGATCCTGTTCCATATTCGGAGCCGGCCAGCACGACCAGCGGCGTGCCGTCGGTCTTGTAGTTCATCGCCGCGTCATACACCGACATTTGCTCGCCGGTGGGGAAGTACTTGCTGACTCCCCCTTCGGTCCCGGGGCACAGCAGATTTCGCAACCGGATGTTGGCAAACGTTCCCCGTGTCATGACACGGTCATTGCCGCGACGGGCTCCATAGCTGTTGAAGTCGAGCGGTTGAACGCCGTTCGCCTGCAGGAACAGTCCTGCCGGGGAACTGGCCTTGATGGACCCTGCCGGACTGATATGGTCCGTTGTCACCGAGTCTCCCACGGACAGCAGGCACCGGGCATTGCTGATCCCGTGGATCGGCTTCGGTGCGGCAGGCATGTCGATGAAGAACGGCGGCTCCTGCACATAGGTGCTTTTCGGATCCCATTGATACAGCGGTCCCGTGGCCCCGGTGATCTTCTGCCATTCCACGGGTCCCAGCGCCGCATGACCATATTCGGTGGTGAACATCTCGGGCGTGATCGACTGGGCAACGGTCTCTTCGACTTCGTGCGAGGTCGGCCAGATGTCCTTCAGGTAGACATCCTTCCCGGCCTGATCTTTGCCGAGCGGCTCTTTGACCAGGTCGATGTCGGTGGTGCCAGCCAGTGCATAGGCCACGACCAACGGGGGACTGGCCAGGTAATTGGCTTTGACCTGGGGATTAATGCGACCTTCGAAATTGCGGTTGCCCGAGAGGACCGCGGAAACGATCAGATCCCCTTCCGAGACCGCGTGTGACACGGCATCGGGCAGGGGACCACTGTTGCCGATGCAGGTTGTGCAACCATATCCGACAGTGTTGAAGCCAAGCTGATTGAGAGGCTTGTCCAGTCCGGATTTGGCGAGGTATTCAGTGACGACACGGCTTCCCGGAGCCAGGCTGGTCTTGACCCACGGCTTACTTGTCAACCCCCTGGCAACCGCGTTGCGGGCCAGGAGTCCCGCCCCCAGCATGACCGAGGGATTGCTGGTGTTGGTGCAACTGGTGATGGCGGCGATGACCACCGCGCCGTCTCCAATCGACGCATCGATCCCCTTGACCGCGACCGGTGCAGCCGGTTCCGGATGCCCGAAGCTGGTGCTCCGTTCTTTCACCCAGGCCGCCTTCATGTCGCTCAACAGGACGCGATCCTGCGGCCGCTTGGGGCCTGCCATCGAGGCGACGACGGTCGACAGATCAAGTTCCAGCTTGCTGCTGAACCGGGGTTCAGGCGAGCTGGCCGTGCGGAACATCCCCTGGGCCTTGTAGTACTTTTCAACCAGTTCGACTTCGGCGGCGGTCCGTCCGGTGCGCTGCAGGAATCGCAGCGTCTCGTCGTCCACCGGGAAGAAGCCCATCGTCGCGCCGTATTCGGGAGCCATGTTGGCCAGCGTCGCGCGATCGGGGAGCGACATCGAATCGAGTCCCGGGCCGTAGAATTCGACAAACTTGTTGACGACGCCGTGCTTGCGGAGCATCTGCGTTACGGTCAGGACCAGGTCGGTGGCTGTGGAACCTTCCGGAAGCTTGCCGATCAATTTGAATCCAACCACTTCGGGCATCAGCATGTAGATCGGCTGGCCGAGCATCACCGCCTCGGCTTCAATCCCGCCCACACCCCAGCCGACCACGCCCAGGCCGTTGATCATCGTCGTGTGACTGTCGGTCCCGACCAGGCTGTCCGGATAGGCGACCCCGTCCTTGGTCAAGACGACCTTGGCCAGGTATTCCAGGTTGACCTGGTGAACAATCCCGGTGGCAGGCGGAACGACGCGGAAGTTGCTCAACCCCTGTTGAGCCCATCGCAGCAACTGATAGCGTTCGAGGTTCCGTTCGAATTCCAGGTCGACGTTCTTCTGCAGTGAGTCCGATTCGCCGAAGTAGTCGACCTGGACCGAGTGGTCGATGACCAGATCGCACTGGACCAGCGGATTGATTTTCTTGGGATCGCCCCCCATGCGGATCATGGCGTCTCGCAGCGCGGCCATGTCGACGACGGCGGGGACGCCGGTAAAGTCCTGCAGGACGACGCGTCCGACCATGAACGGGACTTCGACCTGCTGTGGCTTCGTGGCATCCCAGTTGGCGACCTGGGCCACGTGTTCTTCATTGACGACAAATCCGTCGACGTTGCGGAGGCACGCTTCCAGCAGCACGCGCATCGAAAATGGCAGAGTCTCAATCTGCCCGAAACCCTTTTCCGCCAGTTTTGGCAGGGAGAAGTACTTGAATTCGCCGCCGCTGGTCTTCAGAACACTTTCCGCCCCAAACGGGTTCGTCACCGCCATGGTCCTGTTTCTCCGCACAATTTATCAAACCGGGCACACTTGGCGTGGATCGTATCAGGCGCGAAACGTCGAGAGAAGTCCGCCGGAATTTCCGCCCCGGTCGGGATCGGAAGGTCACACCTGGATCCCTGTCGGAATCGAGAGCTTCCGTAGACTGTGTGACGTCTTCGAAACACACCATGACGAGGATTCGTGGCGGCACGAGACAGCACGATGGTGCGTTCCGAAGACTTCACGCGCCCTACGCCAGGCGGCCAGACTTCCAAGCGGTTCGCCAGACGACACGCCGCTTCCTCACGAGGGAATCGTCTCGTCCTCAACACTTTGAGTGACGTGCAGGCCGAGTTCTCGAAGCTTGATGCGCAGGGTTTGCCGGGCAATTCCCAGTAGCCGGGCCGCCTGATGTTGATTTCCGCCCGTGTATTCCAGAGCCCGCTTCAACAGCAGGCGGTCGACTTCGTTGTGAGTCTGGTCGTAAAGATCCTGCATGTCCGGCCGCAACCGAGCCTGGATGAAGGCATCCAATCCCTGATCCGGGGATGGGCCAACCGGCGGCGGTGTCTCAACCGGTTCCGTCGTGGCCCCCAGCGTGTCGGGAAGGAATGTGGAGAGCAGGACCGGGCCGCTGGCGCGCAGCAGCGTCTGCTTCAAAATGCTTTGCAGTTCGCGGATGTTTCCCGGCCAGGAATAGCTGGAAAGACGCTGCATCGCATCAGGCGCGACTTCGCGCACGTCCCGTTTCAATTCACGGCTGTATCGCTGCACAAAGTGCTGCACGAGCATTGCCAGATCGTCACCTCGCTCGCGCAGCGGAGACAGATGAATCGCGAAGACACTCAGTCGGTAATACAGGTCCGGGCGGAATTTTCCCTCCTGCGACCAGACTTTCAGATCACGGTGGGTCGCCGCAATCACCCGGACATTCGTCTGGACCGTTTCATTGCCACCGACCCGCTCAAACGATTGCTCCTGCAGAACCCGCAGGATCTTCCCCTGCAGCGCCAGGGGCATGTCGCCGATCTCATCGAGGAAGATTGTTCCGCCGTTACATTGCTCAAACTTGCCGATGCGTCGCCGATCCGCTCCGGTGAACGCCCCTTTCTCGTGTCCGAACAGTTCGCTTTCCAGCAGGTTTTCGGGAATGGCGGCGCAGTTCAATGCCAGGAACGGGGCTCGCGCACGATTGCCATGCTGATAGATCGCCCGGGCAACCACATCCTTACCCGTCCCGCTTTCACCGGTAATGAGCACGGGGACGTCCTGTCCGGCAACTCGGCCAATCGCCTTGTAGACTTCCCGCATGGCGGCGCAACTGCCGACGATCGCCCCTTCGACATCGCTTTCCGGCACCGTCTCGGTCACGACGGACGGTTCCCGCATCCGCCGGGAGACCTCCAGCGCCTCGCCAATCACGCGGCGAAGCTGATTCAGGTCCAGCGGCTTGAATAAGTAGTCATAGGCTCCCTGTTTCATCGCTTCGATCGCCGTGTCGGCCCCCTTGGCCGTGGTGATGAAGATGACGGGGATCCGTGCGTCGTGGGCTTTGATCTGCTGGTAAACCGCCAGGCCCGACTGATCGGGCAGCCGCAGGTCCAGGAAGATCACGTCCGGCGAATGCGCCATGACATACTGCAATCCAGCGGCGCCCGTCCGGGTCACCTCGACTTGATGGACCGGGGGCGGGAATGCCGAACGAACTTGTTCCGCAATCAGTTCCGGATCATCATCAATGAGCAGCAGGTGGGCCATGGGGCAGTCGTCGCGTACAGTTTACAGGATGTGATTGGAAAGAATCGGCGCGAACGTCGATTCTGCGTCAATCCGCGGAGAAAATCCACCACATCAGAAAATCGACTGGCCACATCCTGTGCGAACGGTTCCGACGGGAGCGATGCATGACAATCGACAGTTTGAGGATGCGGTTTGTCCTCACCGGCGGCTTGCTGCTGGCCGCGATCATCGGCTGCGGCGCCTGGAGTGTCATCACCATCAACCGGTTTGGCGCCACACTCGGCGACACTCTCGGCCAGCATCAGAAAACAATCGACATCGCCGTCCACCTGATCGTCTGCCTGGAACGACAGCAGGACGCGCTGCTGCAGGCGCTGCATGGACAATCTCAAGCCGCCGCCGCTGAACTTCACGAAGAGCGGCAACAATTTGACGAGGCGTTCGCCAGCCTGAAGCCACGACTGGTGACGGCCAGGGACCATGAAGTCTACAACTCGTTGGGATCGCACGAGAAGACGTTCCGGACATCGGGCGATGCCCTGTTCGCCCTCGCGAGGCAATCCGATGCATTCAATGATCACTTCACTGAAGTCAACCATGCCCTGCGCGAGGCGGTGACGGATTGCCGGTACTTTCGCGAGTCCAATGTCGAGGCGATGCATCAGGACGGGGTCAACGCCAGGGACGACGCCCGGCACTCCAGTTTCGTTGTGGCGGGTGTGACACTGGCCGCCTTGTTGATTTCAACGTTGCTGCTGGCCCGGTTGACCCGCGGCGTCATGCAACCGGTGAGCGAACTGGATCAGGCCGTCGAGGCGATCCGCCGCGATGAACTGGAGACACGGGTCCCGGTCAGGTCGTCGGACGAATTGGGGCGCCTGGCGGACGGATTCAACCGGATGTCGGAAGCGCTGGCCGAGCACCGACGCCAGGCCGAAGACCGGTTCCGTCAAATGGCCGAGAACATTCATGAGATCTACTGGGTCATTGATGTCCGCGCCGCGCGAGTCCTGTATGTCAGCCCCGCGTATGAAGAAGTCTGGGGGCGGACCTGCCAGAGTCTTTACGAGGATTCGCACTCGTGGATTGCCGGCATTCATCCCGAGGATCATGCCCGCGCCGTCGAATTCGCAGATCAGTTCCTGCAGCGTGACTTCGCAGTCGAAGAGTTTCGTGTCGTGCGCCCGGACGGAACCGTGCGCTGGGTTCGCAGTCGCGCCTTTCCGATGGAAGACCAGAACGGAAACGTCTCGCGCGTGGCCCGGCTCACGGAAGACATTACGGGACGAAAACGGACGGAGGAAGCGCTGCGTGATAGCGAACGTCGATGGCGAAGTCTGACGGAAACGCTGCCGCAACTTGTCTGGACCGCGACGGCCGACGGCGCCTGCGACTATTTCAGCACTCAGTGGACCGAGTTGACCGGTCGAACGGAATCGGAACTGCTTGGCTGGAAGTGGCTGGAAACCTTGCACCCAGAGGATCGCGAACCGACCCGCCAGACCTGGTCGGACGCGGTGCGAACTTCCGGTCGGTATGACATTGAGTATCGGATTCGCCAGTCGGATGGGCAGTATCTGTGGTTCAAGACGCGCGGGGTCCCGATCCGTGACGGCGCGGCGCGCGTGGTCAAGTGGTTCGGGACCTGCACCGATATCAGCCAGCTGAAGTCGGCGGAAGAGGCGATGCGGCAGGCCAGGGATTTGGCCGAATCTGCCAATCGCGCCAAGAACGATTTCCTGGCGAACGTCAGCCACGAGATCCGCACGCCGATGAACGCGATCCTGGGCATGACGGAATTGACGCTTGATACGCCATTGAATGACAACCAGCGGCAATGTCTGAAGACGGTGAAATCATCTGCCGAGAACCTGCTGAGGATCATCAACGATCTGCTCGACTTCTCCCGGATTGAAGCCGGCAAGCTGGAACTGTTTCCGACGGAATTCTCGCTGCGAATCACCGTCGGCGATACCGTGCGTGCCTTGTCGGTCCGTGCCTGCAAGAAGGGAATTGAGCTTGTTTGCCGGATTCACAACGACGTGACCGATGCGCTGATCGGCGACTCGGGACGTCTGCGACAGGTGCTGCTGAACCTGGTCGGCAATGCCATCAAGTTCACGGAGTCTGGCGAGGTCGTGGTCGAAGTCACGACGGTGGAAAACTCAATGACCGAGAACGCGGTCGAACTGCGGTTTACTGTTCGCGACACGGGAATTGGCATCCCTGCCGACAAACAGTCATCGATCTTTCTGGCGTTTGAACAGGAAGACAAGTCGACCACTCGCAAGTACGGTGGAACAGGGTTGGGACTGACGATTGCAGCCCGCCTGGTCGACCAGATGGGGGGACGAATCGTCGTCGAAAGTCAGCCTGGCAGGGGAAGCACCTTCAGCTTCACGGCCCGATTCGCGCGGCAACAATTCCCCTTGTCTGAAGAAGCGGCGCCGTCGCTGGATCTGCTCGACAATCTGAAGGTCCTGGTTGTGGATGACAATGCCACGAATCGCGTGATCCTGCAGGAATGGCTGCACAATTGGAGGATGAAGGCCCAGGCAGTGAACGATGGAACCGCGGCGCTGAAGGCATTGTCGGAGGCGACTTCCCTGGGCGAGCCGTTTTCGGTGGTACTGCTGGATTCGCGGATGCCGGACATGGATGGCCTGACGGTGGCGGCACGAATTCATGAGAATCCCGCCCACACCGCCACACGACTGGTGCTGCTCAGCTCTGGTGAACTGACCGGGGATGTTGCCCGGGCCCGGGAATTGGGGATCCGGGCCCAACTTTTGAAACCGATCCAGCAGTCGGAACTGCTGGAGACAATTTATCGAGTGATGAACGGCAGCCAGCGGCCTCGACATGAGGATTCCGGCGCGACCGACGATCGGATACCGATGCCTGTCGCGACCAATTCGGCGTCATTGCGGGTTCTGGCGGCCGACGACAACGATTTCAACGGACTGCTGCTGGAACAACTGCTGACTCGAAAAGGGCACCAGGTCCAGATTGCCAGGGATGGACGACAAGCCCTGTCGCTCGCGTTGAACGACACGTTTGACATCATGCTGCTGGACATTCACATGCCGGAACTGGATGGATTTCAGGTGGTGCGCTGCATTCGCGAGCAGGAGCAGTCGACCGGAAAGCACCTTCCTGTGGTTGCCTTCACGGCCCGTTCAGCGAGAGAGGATCGCGAGAAATGCCTGGCGGCAGGAATGGATGATTTCCTGGCAAAGCCTGTGCAGGCCGCGGCACTCTGGGAGACGATTGATCGCGTGATGGCGGCGTTTCCGAAGGAGACTCGACCCCAGTCGTTAATCGATGCGCGGGCGCTGCTCTCGGCCTGTGGTGGCGATGCCGAGATCCTGGGGCGAATCTGCCACACGTTTCTGAACAGCCTTCCCGACCATCTGAGACAGCTCGAGGAGGCGTTGCAAAAATGCGAGTTGAATATGGTGCGCGAAGCGGCTCATAAGCTCCATGGCATGGTCTCGGCATTCTCGGCCATCGTCGGGGACGTCGCATCAGACCTGGAAGATGTTGCCGCCGAGGGCCAGTTCGACAGGTCGAATCAGTTGGTCCAGCGATTGGTCCGGCTCACTGGCGAGCTTGTTCCGCAACTGGCAGGGGTTTCGGTCGAATCATTACAACAGCGTATGGCTGTTCAACGGGCCTGACTGAAGGGATTTGACACTGGCTTGCGAAAAAGTTGTGTAAGGTCGTCGTCGCGATCAAGGTATGCCCTTCAGCGAGAGAATTGATCCAGTCGCTGAAGGGAGTTCTGAAATGTCGATGCTTGTTCCAGGAAAACCCGATCCGTCAACCACGGAGACCTACCCAATACTGCGCGAAAGTTGCCGCCCAGCGAGAACGCGCGATGCGGAAGCGGATTTCTGGAGTGAAACGGTCGCCATCGTGGGATTGACCATTCTGGCGATCATCACGAGCTTCTTATTCCTGCGCGTTTAGCCGCGAGCCAGATCACCCCCTGGCTAGTTTTTCGGCGCGCTGGTTCAGTTCCACGGGGACTTTTTCCAGCAATTGATCGATGACGCGATCCGGCGTGAAGCCTTCACTTTGAGCGGCGAACGTCGTGACCAGCCTGTGTCTCAGGACGGGATGCGCGACCGCCTTGATGTCTTCCGTGGTGACGTGAAAGCGCCCCTCCAGCAGGGCGCGAGCCTTCGCCCCCAGGATCAGGTACTGTCCCGCGCGGGGACCTGCCCCCCACGAAACAAACTCTTTGACGAACTTCGGAGATTCCGCTTCCTTGGGACGAGTGGCTCGAACCAGATCGCGGGCATAAACGAAGACGTGTTCTGCCACAGGGACTTTGCGAACGACCTCCTGCAAGGCCAGGATCTGTTTCCCCGTCAATGTCACATTCAATTGAGGTTCTTCGCCGCCAGTGGTCTGCTTTAAGATTCGCAATTCTTCGGCGGATGTCGGGTATTTCACGATGATGTTGAACATGAACCGGTCCAGTTGCGCTTCTGGAAGCGGATAGGTTCCCTCCTGTTCAATCGGGTTTTGCGTGGCCAGGACGAAGAACGGCATGGGAAGGCGGTAGGTGTTTGAACCGACAGTAACATGTCGTTCCTGCATTGCTTCCAGCAAGGCGGCCTGCGTCTTGGGGGGAGTGCGGTTGATTTCGTCGGCCAGCAGGATGTTGGTGAAGATCGGCCCCTGCATGAACTGAAACAGACGCC